>Ga0209935_1004658_pt1 | contig 12432 bp, 11 predicted proteins | sample ThiBio_1000_plan_2_FD_183958 | JGI IMG/M metagenome (GOLD analysis project Ga0209935, IMG submission 183958) | Wastewater bioreactor microbial communities from Cape Town, South Africa - Thiocy_cont_1000_plan (SPAdes) | ecosystem: Engineered > Bioreactor > Thiocyanate-remediating >... | reverse complement strand
ACACACCTGCATCCTCACACCGATGGACCTCAACCCAAGAATCAAGTATTCTCTCGGTACTTCTTATCTTTGTGACCGGGAAGACACATTCCACGATCCACGAGGCCTGGCGTTCGATCATCGTCGAGGCCTCTTGTATGTGGTCGACAGTGGCAATCAACGAGTGCAGGCGTTCTCGACGGATGATGGCTCGTACCGTGGCAAGTTCAGCGTACCCGGATCGAGTGATGATAGCTTTCCATGGGGCATTGCGATCGATCACGATCATGATCGTATCTTCGTTCCCGACGAGCAGTGTGTGCATGGATGGTCGTTGCCACACCCGCAGCAAGCACAAGCACCCGCTGCACCGGCTGAGCGGCAGCTCGTTGCCGATTACTTTCAAATCGACGCGCCGCTCACCGGTCCCTATGGCATTGCGATCGATCAGCATCATCAACGAATCCTCGTGTGTACAACAGGAGACCATGCATTGGTTGTGCTATCGTTACTCGATGGCTTGCAGTTGTTCAAGATTGCGCATCTGGGCTCCGCACCTGCCAACTTCTTCCTGCCTGCAGGACTTGCCATCGATCATGATCGACATCGAATCATCGTCGTTGACTCATGCAATCATCGAGTGCAAGTACTGTCGCTGATCGATGGCTCGTTCTTGTTCATGTTCGGCACGGAGGGTAGAAGAAGGCCAGGCCAGTTCAACCTTCCTCAAGGGGTGTGCATCGACAACCAAGGTCGAATCATCGTCGCCGATACCGAGAACAATCAGCTGCAAGCATTCACTCACCAAGGCCATCACATCGCATCGTTCGGTTGTGGATATGAGTATCCACAGACAGTTGCGTTCGACGAGCATCGAGGTCTCATCGCCTTCACGTCAGGCAATCGAGCGCATGTGATTGGAGCCAATCAATGGCTTGCCGACACGTTCACATGGCGACCAGATCTCCATCGATATGCTCCATCATCGATCAAGCAAGCGGTCTTGACGATGACGATGATTCGATCGGTGGTCGATGAGAGGTCGGCGATGTCGATGATTCCGAACGAGCTCTTGTTCGAGATCTTCTCGTTCCTTTGAATGAATCGCTGCAGGATCTCTCGATATCATGATGAGGTCTCGACTGATTGGATATCCACACTCTCTCTCTCAAACACAAATATCTCACGAGCATCAATCTCTCTCCATCCAAATGAGTGCCCACCAATGCACCATAAATATTGCACCACGATCACCACTACGACCAGCTTGATGATGGATCGAGCACAATGTCTTGGGAGGCAGGCATCACGAAGGAGAGCATCGATGGGTCGAACAGCAAGCACATCACGCTGCTGCTGCTTTCGATCTCTCTCTCTCTCTCTCTCTCGTTCGTTTGCTCGCTCGCCGTCTCGTTGCTGCATCGGCCATCGCTCGTTGCTCGTTGCGTTGGAGTTGCTTGGTCTCTCTCGTCTGTGTCTCTCCTTCGTGTGCTTCTTGGCTTCAGCAACATCATCTCTTTGATTGGGGACTTTGGGGGGTTTGGGAGACATTGGCCAGCATCGCTTGTCTCTCGATTGGAAGATTGATGGCAGACGATACTCCTCTTCTTCTTGATCGAGATGCTCGAATCAAGATCTTGATTGGCACCAAGCAAGCAGGCGATGCCAATGGTATCTTCTACATTCCAGTTGGCTTGGCGTTCGACCATCATCGAGGTCTCTTGCTGGTCGTCGATTCCTATAACAATCGAGTGCAAGTATTCTCTTGTGACGATGGCTCGTTCGTGTCCAAGTTCGGCGAGAAAGGCAAGCAACCTGGCCAGTTCATGTATCCTGATGGCCTTGCGATCGATCACAACCATGACCGCATCCTCATTGCAGATACCAACAATGACCGAGTACAATCATGGTCTCTGAGCAACCAATCGTTCTTGTCGTGCATTGGACCACGAGATGTCGAGCGCAGCGGCCTTCGAGGCATTGCGATCGACAAGCATCATCATCGCATCATCATCGCCGACTCCAAAAATCATCGATTGGTGTTCTTGTCGTCGATCGATCTCTCGCTCTTGTTCTCGGTCGGCGGCAAGCGAGGATCGCAACCTGGCGCGTTCAACTCCCCCGTCGGAGTTGCGATCGATGATGATCGACATCGAATCATCGTCGCCGATACCCACAATCATCGAGTGCAAGTACTGTCGTCGATCGATGGCTCGTTCTTGTTCATGTTCGGCTCCAAAGGCGGTCAACCATGTGAGTTCGACCAGCCCCAAGGAGTGTGCATCGCCAACCAAGGCCGAATCATCGTCGCCGACACGTACAACTATCGACTGCAATCATTCACTCACCAAGGCCATCACATCTCGTCCTTCGATTGTGCTGGCCACGAAGGCATCTGGGCAGTGGCGTTCGACGAGCATCGAGGTCTCATCGCCTTCTCGGCAGGCAATCAAGTGCATGTGATTGGAGCCAATCAATGGCTTGCCGACACGTTCACATGGCGACCTGATCTCCATCAATATGCTCCATCATCGATCAAACAAGCGGTCTCGACGATGACGATGATTCGATCGCTGGTCGATGAGTCGGCGATGTCGATGATTCCGAACGAGCTCTTGTTCGAGATCTTCTCGTTCCTTTGATGCCGATGCTGCTGCTGCTGCAGGATCTCTCGATATCATGATGAGGTCTCGAACGATTGGACATCCACTCTCTCTCTCAAACACACATCTCTCACGAGCATCAATCTCTCTCCATTCAAATGAGTGCCCACCAATGCACCATAAATATTGCACCACCACCACCACCACCACCACCTTGATGATGGATCGAGCACAATGTCTTGGGAGGCAGGCATCATGAAGGAGAGCATCGATGGGTCGAGCAGCACATCACGCTGCTGCTGCTTTCGATCTCTCTCTCTCTCGTTCGTTTGCTCGCTCGTCGTCTCGTTGCTGCATCGCTCGTCGCTCGTTGCTCGTTGCGTTGGAGTTGCTTGGTCTCCCTCGTCTGTGTCTCTCCTTCGTGTGCTTCTTGGCTTCAGCAACATCATCTCTTTGATTGGGGCTTTGGAAGACATTGGCGAGCATCTCTCGATTGGAAGATTGATGGCAGACGATACTCTTCTTGTTGATCGAGATGCTCGAATCAAGATCTCGATTGGCTCCACGCAACAAGGTTATGCCGATGGCCAGTTCAGCAGCCCTCAAGGTTTGGCGTTCGACCATCATCGAGGTCTCTTGTTCGTCTCTGACTACAGCAGACATCGAGTGCAAGTATTCTCTTGTGACGATGGCTCGTTCGTGTCCAAGTTCGGCGAGACTGGCAACCGACCAGGCGAGCTCCGGTTCCCATGGGGCCTTGCGATCGATCACGATCATGATCGCATCCTCATCGTTGATCAATTCAATGATCGAGTACAATCATGGTCTCTGAGCGAGCAATCGTTCTTGTCGTGCGCTGGCCATCGTGAATCACGAGATCTCGAGCGCAGCGGCCTTCGAGGCATTGCGATCGACAAGCATCATCATCGCATCATCATCGCCGACCCCAACAATCATCGATTGGTGTTCTTGTCGTCGATCGATCTCTCGTTCTTGTTCTCGGTCGGCGGCAAGCAAGGATCTCAACCTGGCGCGTTCAAATATCCATCAGGCATCGCGGTCGATGATGATCGACATCGAATCATCGTCTGTGATACCCGCAATCATCGAGTGCAAGTACTGTCGCTGATCGATGGCTCGTTCTTGTTCATGTTCGGCTCGTATGGCGATCAACCATGCCAGCTCAAGGATCCTCAAGGAGTGTGCATCGACAATCAAGGCCGAATCATCGTCGCCGACACCTACAACTATCGACTGCAATCATTCACTCACCAAGGCCATCACATCTCGTCCTTCGATTGTGCTGGCCACGAAGGCATCTGGGCAGTGGCGTTCGACGAGCATCGAGGTCTCATCGCCCTCACGTCAGGCCATCAAGTGCATGTGATTGGAGCCAATCAATGGCTTGCCGACACGTTCACATGGCAACCAGATCTCCATCAATATGCTCCATCATCGATCAAACAAGCGGTCTCGACGATGACGATGATTCGATCGCTGGTCGATGAGTCGGCGATGTCGATGATTCCGAACGAGCTCTTGTTCGAGATCTTCTCGTTCCTTTGATGCTGCTGCTGCTGCTGCTGCTGCTGCTGCTGCTGCTGCTGCTGCTGCTGCTGCTGCTGCTGCTGCTGCTGCTGCTGCTGCTGCTGCTGCTGCTGTTGCAGCTGCAGTTGCAGCTGCAGGATCTCTCGATATCACGATGAGGTCTCGAACGATTGGACATCCACTCTCTCTCTCTCAAACACACATCTCTCACGAGCATCAATCTCTCTCCATCCAAACGGGTGCCCACCAATGCACCATAAATATTGCACCACCACCACCACACACTACCACCTTGATGATGGATCGAGCACAATGTCTTGGGAGGCAGGCATCATGAAGGAGAGCATCGATGGATCGAACAGCACATCACGCTGCTGCTGCTTTCGATCTCTCTCTCTCTCTCTCTCGCTCTCTCGTTCGTTTGCTCGCTCGTCGTCTCGTTGCTGCATCGGCCCATCGCTCGTTGCTCGTTGCGTTGGAGTTGCTTGGTGTCTCTCGTCTGTGTCTCTCTTTCGTGTGCTTCTTGGCTTCAGCAACATCATCTCTTTGATTGGGGACTTTGGGGGGTTTGGGAGACATTGGCGAGCATCTCTTGTCGCTGATTGGAAGATTGATGGCAGACGATACTCCTCCTCTTCTTGATCGAGATGCTCGAATCAAGATCTCGATTGGCTCCACGCAACAAGGTTATGCCGATGGCCAGTTCAACAGCCCTCAAGGTTTGGCGTTCGACCATCATCGAGGTCTCTTGTTCGTCTCTGACTACAGCAGACATCGAGTGCAAGTATTCTCTTGTGACGATGGCTCGTTCGTGTCCAAGTTCGGCGAGACTGGCAACCGACCAGGCGAGCTCCGGTTCCCATGGGGCCTTGCGATCGATCACGATCATGATCGCATCCTCATCGTTGATCAATTCAATGATCGAGTACAATCATGGTCTCTGAGCGAGCAATCGTTCTTGTCGTGCGCTGGCCATCGTGAATCACGAGATCTCGAGCGCAGCGGCCTTCGAGGCATTGCGATCGACAAGCATCATCATCGCATCATCATCGCCGACTCCAACAACCATCGATTGGTGTTCTTGTCGTCGATCGATCTCTCGCTCTTGCTCTCGGTCGGCGGCAAGCAAGGATCTCAGCCTGGCGAGTTCAAATATCCATCAGGCATCGCGATCGATGATGATCGACATCGAATCATCGTCTGTGATACCCGCAATCATCGAGTGCAAGTACTGTCGCTGATCGATGGCTCGTTCTTGTTCGAGTTCGGCTCGTATGGCAATCAACCAGGCAAGCTCGAGTATCCCCATGGATTGTGCATCGACAACCAAGGCCGAATCATCGTCGCCGATACCAACAACAATCGACTGCAATCATTCACTCACCAAGGCCATCACATCTCGTCCTTCGATTGTGGTCGCGAGTACCCGCAAGACGCTGCATTCGACGAGCATCGAGGTCTCATCGCCTTCACGGCAGGCAATCAAGTGCATGTGATTGGAGCCAATCAATGGCTTGCCGACACGTTCACATGGCAACCAGATCTCCATCGATATGCTCCATCATCGATCAAGCAAGCGATCTTGACGATGACGATGATTCGATCGCTGGTCGATGAGAGGTCGGCGCTATCGATGATTCCGAATGAGCTCTTGTTCGAGATCTTCTCGTTCCTTTGATGATCTTCATCATGATGATGATGACGACGACGATTGCCAATCGAGATCACATCGATTGGATATCCACTCTCTCTCTCTCTCTCAAACACACGTATCTCTCTCTCATGCCTGCAATTCGATAGATAGACACCCATCTTCGATAAACGCCAACCGATAACTTGAACGAGCGCAGCACCACCTTGCTACTGGCCCTCGCGAGCCATCCAATCTCTAGTCTTCTCTCCCCCTTCCTCCAGCAAACCTTGACCACAATGCTTAGCTACAACTTTGACATTGCCGACGCGCGCATTCAATGCTCGATTGGTTCGAGCTTCCACGGAACGACAGTAGCACTTCTACACTTTGCCAAGGGTCTGGCATTCGATGGTGCCAATCGGCTGTTTGTGGCCGATAGCTACAACCATCGAGTGCAGGTGTTCTCGCCTGATACGGCGCAGCTCCTCGAGAGCTTCGCAACCACGAGCGGCACCAGTAAATCCTCGATCATCGTCTATCCGCAATGTCTGGCGATCGACGATGATCGGCAGCGGCTCTTGGTATCGAACACCTACGCGCACGGCGTGCAGGCGCTGTCGCTCGTGGATCACACTCTCGTGGTATCGGATACCACGCCTTCCGGCGCTCCAGTGCTCGACTTCAAGTATCCCTACGGCGTGGCGATCGATCGACATCTCGATCGTGTGATTGTCGCAGATGCCAGCAATCATCGATTGCGGATACTGGCGGCCGCCGATCTCTCGTTGCTGTTCGATATCGGGCACCATGGACCGCGACCGCTCGAGTTCAAGTCGCCGTTCGGTGTCGCGATCGACAAGCAGCTGCGTCGCGTGATCGTCGCCGATTCGTTCAACAGTCGCATACAGGTTCTATCGGCCATCGACATGACGTTCTTGTTCGAGTTTGGAGAGTACGGCTCCGAGAGCGGGCGCTTCAGGGAGCCTCGCGCCGTGTGCGTCGACAATGCCTCGCGCATCATCGTCGCCGACACGAAGAACAATCGGCTGCAAGCCTTCACGTCTCGAGGTGAGTTCTACGCACGCTTCGATTGTGGCGCGGCACCACAAGGCGTGGCGTTCGACGAGTGTCGAGGTCTCATCGCCTTCTCGGTCGGCCATCGAGTGCATGTGATCGCGGGCCATCAATGGATACCGCATACGCTGTTGTGCTGGCAACCAGATCTCCATCGATTCGCGCCCCACTCCGTCAAGCAAGTGGTCGAGATCATGACCATGATTCGATCGCTGGTATTCGAGTCACCAGTATCCTTGTTGCCGAACGAGCTCTTGTTCGAGATCTTCTCGTTCCTTTGATGCCGATGCTGCTGCTGCTGCTGTTGTTGCTGCTGCTGGATCTCTCGATATCATGATGAGGTCTCGAACGATTGGATATCCACTCTCTCTCTCTCAAAAACACATATGTCACGAGCATCAATCTCTCTCTCTCTCTCCATCCAAACGAGTGCCCACCAATGCACCATAAATATTGCACCACCACCACCACCGCCACCACCTTGATGATGGATCGAGCACAATGTCTTGGGAGGCAGGCATCAGGAAGGAGAGCATCGATGGGTCGAACAGCACATCACGCTGCTGCTGCTTTCGATCTCTCTCTCTCTCTCGTTCGTTTGCTCGCTCGCCGTCTCGTTGCTGCATCGGGCCATCGCTCGTTGCTCGTTGCGTTGGAGTTGCTTGGTCTCTCTCGTGTCTGTGTCTCTCCTTCGTGTGCTTCGGGTCTTCAGGCATCATCTCTTTTGATTGGGGGCTTTGGGGGTTTGGGAGACATTGGCGAGCATCTCTTGTCGCTGATTGGAAGATTGATGGCAGACGATACTCTTCTTGATCGAGATGCTCGAATCAAGCTCTCGATTGGCTCCAAGCAACGAGGCAATGCCGATGGCCAGTTCAACAGCCCTCAAGGCTTGGCGTTCGACCATCATCGAGGTCTCTTGTTGGTCGTCGAGTATCACAACAATCGAGTGCAAGTATTCTCTTGTGACGATGGCTCGTTCGTGTCCAAGTTCGGCGAGGAAGGATCGCAACCAGGCGATCTCCGGTTCCCATGGGGCCTTGCGATCGATCACGACCATGATCATGATCGCATCCTCATCGTCGACTTCAACAATAATCGAGTACAATCATGGTCTCTGAGCGACCAATCGTTCTTGTCGTGCATCGGCCATCGTGGATCAGGAGATCTCGAGTTCAAGCGTCCTCAAGACATTGCGATCGACAAGCATCATCACCGCACCATCACATCCGATACCGACAATCATCGATTGGTGTTCTTGTCGTCGATTGATCTCTCGTTCTTGTTCTCAGTCGGCAAGGAAGGATCTCAACCTGGCGAGTTCAAATATCCATCAGGCATCGCGGTCGATCATGATCGACATCGAATCATCGTCTGTGATACCTTCAATCATCGAGTGCAAGTACTGTCGCTGATCGATGGCTCGTTCTTGTTCGAGTTCGGCTCTCGAGGCCATCAACCAGGCCAACTCGAGTATCCCCAAGGATTGTGCATCGCCAACCAAGGCCGAATCATCGTCGCCGACTGGAACAATCGTCGACTGCAATCATTCACTCACCAAGGCCATCACATCTCGTCCTTCGATTGTGGCAGCGATATTCCTTCGGGAGTTGCATTCGACGAGCATCGAGGTCTCATCGCCTTCTCGGCAGGCAATCGAGTGCATGTGATTGGAGCCAATCAATGGCTTGCCGACACCAAGTTCGTGTGGCGACCAGATCTCCATCGATATGCTCCATCATCGATCAAGCAAGCGGTCTCGACGATGACGATGATTCGATCGCTGGTCGATGAGTCGAACGCAATGTCGATGATTCCGAACGAGCTCTTGTTCGAGATCTTCTCGTTCCTTTGATGCCGATGCTGCTGCTGCTGCTGCTGCTGCTGCTGCTGCTGCTGCTGGATATCTCTTAATATCATGATGAGGTCTCGAACGATTGGACATCGACTCACGAACTTGTGCACACATATCTCGCAACTATCGTATCTCTTGCCATCTCTCTCTCCCTCTCTCTCTCTCTCTCTCTCCCTCTCTCTCGTTGAAGTGGAATGGCGATGTGGTTCACGGTATCTCTCTTTGGTGAACGATTGCAATCTCAATCATATCCTCACGATACAATACAATACAATACAATACAATACAATACAATACAATACAATAAAAGCCAATACAATACAATACAATACAATACAATACAATACAATACAATACAATACAATACAATACAATACAATACAATACAATACAATACAATACAATACAATACAATACAATACAATACAATACATTCCAAACAAGCCAAGTGAACCTCCGATATCATGATTCAAGAATCATCGTCAAGAAGAGGCTGACTGTGTGAGTGAGGTGCTGTTCTTTGGCTCCTTCGTCGATTGCTCCGTTGCTTCGTTGCGTCTCGGTCTCTCTCGCGTGCATCGTGTGCATCTTCATCTCTTGGTTTGCAGTTTGGAGTTTGAGAACCCATCTCTCTTTTCTTCGTTGCGGAAAGTTGGAAGAAGATTGATGGCAGACGATACTCCTCTTCTTGATCGAGATGCTCGAATCAAGCTCTCGATTAACTCCAAGCAAGCAGACGATGCCGATGGTATCTTCTACACTCCAGTTGGCCTGGTGTTCGACCATCATCGAGATCTCTTGTTCGTCGTCGATTCCTACAATCATCGAGTGCAAGTGATCTCGTGTGACGATGGCTCATTAGTGTCCAAGCTCGGCGAGGAAGGCAAGAAACCAGGCCAGTTCTACTATCCCCATGGCCTTGCGATCGATCACGATCATGATCGCATCCTCATCACTGATAGAGCCAATAATCGAGTACAATCGTGGCCTCTGAGCGGCCAATCGTTCTTGTCGTGCATCGGCCAGTATGGATCGGGAGATCTCGAGTTTTACAATCCTCGAGGCATCGCTATCGACAAGCATCATCATCGCGTCGTCATCGTCGACTCCAACAACAATCGATTGGTGTTCTTGTCGTCGATCGATCTCTCGCTCTTGTTCGAGGTCGGCGGCAACGAAGGATCTCAGCCAGGAGAGTTTAGCGCTCCATCAGGCATTGCGGTCGATCATGATCGACATCGAATCATCGTCACTGATACCTTCAATCATCGAGTGCAAGTACTGTCGTTGATCGATGGCTCGTTCTTGTTCGAGTTCGGCTCTCAAGGCCATCAACCAGGCCAACTCAACAATCCTTTTGGATTGTGCATCGACAACCAAGGCCGAATCATCGTCGCCGATACCAACAACAATCGACTGCAATCATTCACTCACGAAGGCCATCACATCTCGTCCTTCGATTGTGGTACCGAGAATCCATTCGGCGTTGCGTTCGACGAGCATCGAGGTCTCATCGCCTTCTCGGCAGGCAATCAAGTGCATGTGATTGGAGCCAATCAATGGCTTGCCGACACGTTCACATGGCGACCAGATCTCCATCAATATGCTCCATCATCGATCAAGCAAGCGATCTTGACGATGACGATGATTCGATCGCTGGTCGATGAGTCGGCAGCAATGTCGATGATTCCGAACGAGCTCTTGTTCGAGATCTTCTCGTTCCTTTGATGATCTTCATAATGATGATGATGGCGACGACGAATGCCAATCGAGATCACATCATGATGAGGTCTCGAACGATTGGATATCCACTCTCTCACATCTCTCACGAGCATCAATCTATCTCTCTCTCTCCCTCCATCCAAACGAGTGCCCACCAATGCACCATAAATATTGCCCACCACCACTACGACCAGCTTGATGATGGATCGAGCACAATGTCTTGGGAGGCAGGCATCACGAAGGAGAGCATCGATGGGTCGAACAGCACATCACGCTGCTGCTGCTTTCGATCTCTCTCTCTCTCTCTCGTTCGTTTGCTCGCTCGCCGTCTCGTTGCTGCATCGGCCCATCGCTCGTTGCTCGTTGCGTTGGAGTTGCTTGGTCTCTCTCTCGTCTGTGTCTCTCCTTCGTGTGCTTCGGGTCTTCAGCAACATCTCTTTTGATTGGGGGCTTTGGGGCTTTGGGGAGACATTGGCGAGCATCTCTTGTCTCTCGATTGGAAGATTGATGGCAGACGATACTCCTCTTCTTCTTGATCGAGATGCTCGAATCGAGCTCTCGATTGGCTCCACGACACAAGGTTATGCCGATGGCCAGTTCAGCAGCCCTCAAGGCTTGGCGTTCGACCATCATCGAGGTCTCTTGCTGGTCGTCGATAGCAGCAACCATCGAGTGCAAGTATTCTCTTGTGACGATGGCTCGTTCGTGTCCAAGTTCGGCGAGAAAGGCAAGCAACCTGGCCAGTTCTACTATCCCTATGGTCTTGCGATCGATCACGATCATGATCGCGTCCTCATCACTGATCAATTCAATGATCGAGTACAATCATGGTCTCTGAGCAACCAATCGTTCTTGTCGTGCATCGGCAAGTATGGACCACGAGGTATCAACCTCAACTATCCTCAAGGCATTGCGATCGACAAGCATCATCATCGCATCATCGTTGCCGACACCCATAACCATCGATTGGTGTTCTTGTCGTCGATCGATCTCTCGCTCTTGTTCTCGGTCGGCGGCAAGCAAGGATCTCAGCCTGGAGAGTTCTACTTCCCTCATGGTATCGCGGTCGATCATGATCGACATCGAATCGTCGTCGCCGATGGCCGCAATCATCGAGTGCAAGTACTGTCGTTGATCGATGGCTCGTTCTTGTTCATGTTCGGCTCTCAAGGCGATCAACCACGCAAGTTCAAGCTCCCTCATGGATTGTGCATCGACAACCAAGGCCGAATCATCGTCGCCGACTGGAACAACAATCGGCTGCAATCATTCACTCACCAAGGCCATCACATCGCATCGTTCGATTGTGCTGGCGAGTACCCAAGCGGAGTGGCGTTCGACGAGCATCGAGGTCTCATCGCCTTCACGTCAGGCAATCGAGTGCATGTGATTGGAGCCAATCAATGGCTTGCCGACACGTTCACATGGCGACCAGATCTCCATCGATATGCTCCATCATCGATCAAGCAAGCGGTCTTGACGATGACGATGATTCGATCGCTGGTCGATGAGTCGGCAGCAATGTCGATGATTCCGAACGAGCTCTTGTTCGAGATCTTCTCGTTCCTTTGATGATCTTCATAATGATGATGATGGCGACGATGATTGCGAAGCCGGAAAGACCCTGGTCTGCGTGGTTGAGCCTCGTCGTTGCAGGCACATGTATTTGCGACAATACTCTCGCAATCTCGTTTCCTAAATGCATCGATAGACACACGCTCATGTGTGCCCGATTGTCACGATGCGTAACAATGTTCGAGGAGAATCAGTCCGCAATCATCATTGTCAGAGTGAGGTGTTGTCCATTCTACTCGGGAACGGATGAGGGGCTCGAGGCTGGCATTCGTCAGGGGAGCGGGATTGGCGTAGTTGCTTGTTGCTCTTGTGTGTGTGTGTGTGTGGTGCCTCCGGCCGCGAACCTACCACGATGGCGTCCGAGGGGGAGAGCTTCTTCACGCTCGAGGAGATCATGCAGCACACGGCGAAACCCGCATCGGGGGCTGCCGTGAGCTCGCAAC
>Ga0209935_1004652_pt1 | contig 12442 bp, 9 predicted proteins | sample ThiBio_1000_plan_2_FD_183958 | JGI IMG/M metagenome (GOLD analysis project Ga0209935, IMG submission 183958) | Wastewater bioreactor microbial communities from Cape Town, South Africa - Thiocy_cont_1000_plan (SPAdes) | ecosystem: Engineered > Bioreactor > Thiocyanate-remediating >... | reverse complement strand
CTACTACTACTTCTACAACAACTAAACCAGTTACTACTACTACTTCTACAACAACTAAACCAGTTACTACTAGTTCTTCTACAACAACTACACAAACCACTACTACTACTACTACTACTTCAACAACAACCGAACAGACCACTACTACTTCAACAACAACAACCGAACAGATCACTACTACGCTTACAACAACTACACCTCAAGCAAATGGCTTTTCTCAAACAACAACGAAACTACAGCGAAATCCGAATGTCAACGACGCTAAAGATGATGGTGGGAGTTGAGATTTCATATGAATTATTTTATATATGCACTTTTGTTTGATTCATAGGGCGACATGGTCACAAGAGTAGCACTGATAAACCTCCACCAGTTGGTAAATCATTGAACTTTTACATATCTACAGAAAGTTATTATCGAAGAGGCAGTAATCAGTAAGATATTCTATATGATTAAAATATTACAAATGATGTTACTATTTTGTACATATAGACATCAACGTCAATTCACAAAAGTGAATTTTCCAATTAAAGAATATAAAAATCGCACCCTCATCCTTCGTATGATTCCCATTTTTGTTTTCTAGTTATGTGTCTATTATTGTTACTCGTAGGGCGATTTCAACCACTTACTTCTGTTGGAAAATTATCAAATCTCCTCTATCACGAACCAACTGTGAACACAGTTATTTATACAGAACAAGAAGGATGTAAGTTTATTTTAAGTTTCTATAGTAAATCAATTCAGTTATGCTTATTGATTTGATTTAAGTAATTATCATTCCTCCATTAATTACTTCGAACGGTGAACGTTTTGCTGTAGGCGAACTTATTAAATGGGGATATGCTTCGTTCGTTAGCTCTGGTCATCCACCTACATCAGATTTTGATGTTACTTCATTTGTACTCCCAGGAACAACTAGTGATCAGGAAAATCCACCTGAAGCTATGCAAGGTGTTGAAACACAATTTTCTCCATTTATACCTCCAAACAATCCGACATTATAGAATCTAAGAAATATGTTTGTTTTTTTTCTGCGAATTTAGTCTTTATAATAAACTGATGATTTTACTAATCAATTTTCACCGACTAAACATGTTTCAATGTTCATTTTTGTATGATTTTTTCGACATATTTCACTTGTTAACTCGAAATTCCATCCGGCATAATTATGTGAAACTAATACACTAACGAAATGGCTTTGTCCCATATAACCTTGTAATTGAACAAGATGTTTTGGAACAAAATTAAGATTTGTTTCGATAATTGACCATGGATTGCCATTTCGTGGATAAGGTCGATGAATTTGACTAGTAATTTGACATCCGTCAAATGAAATCGAATGTCCATATAAACAAATTGAACGATAGACAAAAACTGCTTGACTTGTCCACCATGTTCGATGATCATATTTTGGACAATATGGAAGTACGAATGGTAATGCATCACGATGAATTGCATTGAACATAGCATCAATATGATAAACAATCTGTGTCATAACACTAGCATAAGCTAATGGACCACTGGATCCTGTAACAGTTGCAATAGCTGGTGAGATGGAAAGAAGAAATGAATCGAATAGTAAATAACATTTTTCTTCGTTGTTTTCATTTGAATTTGTATAATTTTTAAGACGACTATTCAATCGAACAAATGAAATAAAATGTGATGCAAATGGAAATTCATGATCAGTAATCGTTGGATTTGTTAATAATTGTTGATTTAATGGACATTTTAAATGAACATCACCGTCAGCAAATATATAATATGACCAACGCCATTTCTGTTTGATTTCTTGATTGATTGCATATTGATAAAGATCATTTCTCGATGTTGTCCAAGTTCCTTTGCCTGTTCGATTTAGTTCTTTTTCATTGATAATAAATATTCGAGATTTGATTTCATAAGATGACGATTGTTTTTCTAATGAAATCAATTGTTCAGTTCTTTGTTTTCGATGATTTGACCAAATTTGAACATGAAGAACAAACGATGAATGAAACAATGATGAATTACAATTTTCTCGCCAACAATAGAAGATTGCATCGGACGAAACTGTCGGAAAGATTTTTGAATATATATTCATTTCGTGTTGATTTTCGCAAAGAAATAAATATAATGTTCGTGATAATTTTGGAAACGATGAAGTCGTTTGAACTGATTTCTTTCTTAGTATTAAATTCGTTTTATCAATTGTAAATACGAAATTAAAATAAAATACAGATATGACAAAAAATATGAGAACAATAAAAAATAAAAGCCGTCGATAAGTTAACCCAAAAGTGCATTTAACAAATGGTTTTTGCTCGAAGTCATTTCGTCCGGATAAACATTCATCAGACATTGTAAAATCGACTTCTGACGAGAGATCATTTCTCAATACAAATCTCCGTTCTTCTCTTTATTGAAAATTAATATTCTCTATGAGGATCAAATAAGCATTACATGAAATATGTCCGATTATTCAAGGAGAAAAAGAATGTGTTACTTTTCTTTTTCTTTCTGTTTTTTTTATATCCATATATCATCGTCGCAGCCATTAGTTTTTTTTCGTTTTAATATGAAAAATAATCGTTCATGTGGAACGATGATTCATCGTAATACTTGTTTTCATATTTCAATAGCAAAAGTCAAAATATTTCATAATGAAGTGTTTTCTCATATTGATTATTTATTTTTCAATAAATTTCATTCGATTAAATGCTTTATTCGATAGTAAGATCAAAAAGGTTCTTTTTATTGATTTCAAATTCTAAACTACCTATGTTTTTTTTTGTTTTTCATCTAGTTCAACAAACATTGACAATTCGATGTTATCAATTTCCATTGAATATTTCCGATAGTCAATGTGCACAATTACAATTAACTAAAAATCCAATTCTATCGAATTTCGATATGAAAAATCAATCTGAATTGAATCTATTGATTCTTGTTGATGATCTATTGAGTACGTCCATCATTGACCTTATTCTCGATTTTAATCAATTAATCAATTCATCATTTATAAATCGAATTTCTTTGAATCTTGTTTCACCTTATTCGGATTTCACAATTAATAATCAAACTACAACGATCTATTCATCGAATGATATACTGATTGGTGTTTGGAAACGATCGCCAACGAATAGTACGTTCGATATTCAAGATGTTATTCATTTGAACACGAATGAATACAAAAATGACCGAAGTTTATGCGATTGGGATGACGCTCGATGGAGTCAATTATTCGATCAAACTATTCCCTATGCATATTTTCTCAAAATTAATCATACAAATTTAACATTTACATTAGTGAATAATGAAACTCAGCAAACATTACCTCCCTATTTGGATGTTCTCTACTGTTATCCATATCGATTAGATTCGACTGCGTTAGCGCTGATTGTTTCTTTTAGTATAATTTTCTTATTATTTTTTGTTACGATGGGTGTTCTACATTATTTGAAACGTGAAGAAAGAAGATCTCGGAATGCAACAGAACTAATCGAGGATCAAGAATCGACCGATTCAGATTCATCAGAAGAAGGAAAAAACACATGATATTCTTTTTGATTTGTTTTTATTTTCTGACTCATCTGTGTGTTTTTACTCAAAAAAAATGAACAAAAAAATAATAATAATAAAAACTAATTTTGTCATTTAATCGACTTCTTCCATTCGTGAAGCTTCAGCTGAAACGGCAGCTGAATTGTCGCCTGCATTTTCGAGTGGTGGTAGATTTGTCGAATCACCAGCTGATTGATTTTCTTCGGCATCATCTTCATCGATACCTAAACCGAGTTTAACCATACGGAAGATACGATCAGCATGTTGTTGTGGTAATTCAAGTGCGAAACCACTAGCTAAGAGTGATGTTTCGTATAATAACGTAACTAAATCTTTAACTGATTTGTCGTTTTTATCTTGATCAACTTTAGCTTTAAGTGTTTTGATAATTGAATGATCAGGATTGATTTCAAGGTGTTTCTTAGCAGCCATATAACCCATGGTCGATGTATCACGTAGAGCTTGAGCTTTCATAATACGTTCCATGGTTGCTGACCAACCGTATTGCGATGTAACGATACAGCATGGCGATGAAACAAGTCGGTTGCTGACAACAACTTTTTCGATTTTTTTGTCCAAGATATCTTTCATGACTTTGCATAATGTTTCGTATTTTTCTTTATCTTCTTCACGTTTTTTCTTTTCTTCTTCATCTTCTGGCAATTCCAAACCTTCTTTTGTAACTGAAACGAGTTTTTTGCCTTCGAATTCTTTCAATTGTTGAACACAATATTCATCGATTGGTTCAGTCATGTAAATGATTTCGAAGCCACGGTTACGGACACGTTCAACAAAAGCTGATTGATCGACGATTTGTCGGGATTCACCAGTGATGTAATAGATATCTTTTTGGTTTTCTTTCATACGTGAAACATAATCTTTAAATGATGTTAATTCATCACCCGATGTCGACGAATGATAACGTAAGAACGAGGCAAGTTTAGCACGGTTTGTTGAATCTTCGTGAATGCCAAGTTTAAGATTACGTGAGAATTGTTCGTAGAATTTCTTGAATGATTCTTTGTCTTCACCGATTTCTTCGATTAATTCAATGCATTTCTTAACTAAATTCTTTCGAATAACTTTGAGAATCTTGTTTTGTTGTAACATTTCACGTGAGATGTTCAATGGTAAATCTTCGGAATCAACAACACCTTTGATGAAATTCAAATATTCGGGCATTAATTCTTCGCAATTTTCCATGATAAAGACACGACGAACGTACAATTTGATTGAATTTTTTGTTTTACGATTTTCGAATAAGTCGAATGGCGCACGTTTTGGAATGAAGAGAAGTGCACGGAATTCCAATTGACCTTCGACACTGAAGTGTTTAACAGCTAAATGATCTTCCCAATCGTTGGTTAATTGTTTGTAGAATTCGGCATATTCTTCAGTTGAAATATCTTCTGGATTACGTGTCCAGATTGGTTTTTGTTTGTTGAGTTCTTCTTCATCGGTGTATTTTTCTTTGATTTTCTTCTTTTTCTTTTTGTCTGTATCTTTTTTCTTGTCATCATCATCGTCATCTTCGACTTCTTCGACTTTAGCTTCATCTTTTTTGCTTTCATCTTCTTCGGTTTTGGGTTTTTCATCTTCGGCTTCATCATCGGAAATTTCCTTTTCACGTTCTTTTTCGACGAGTAATTTAATTGGATAACCAATAAATTGTGAATGTTTCTTGATGACTTCTTTGATACGTTTTTCTTCGAGATATTCCGTTTGATCTTCTTTCAAGAACATAACAATCTTGGTACCACGACCAAGTGGTTCACCAGTTGTATCACGTCGAATGGTGAATGAACCGCCGGCACTCGATTCCCAAACATATTGTTCATCGTCATTATTTTTCGATGTAACTGTAACACGATCGGCAACTAAGTAACACGAATAGAAACCGACACCGAATTGACCAATCATGGAAATATCAGCACCAGCTTGAAGTGCTTCCATGAAAGCTCGTGTGCCTGATCGAGCAATTGTACCTAAATTGTTAACAAGATCGGCTTTGGTCATACCAATACCGGTATCAATGATTGTTAATGTGTTGCTGGCTTTGTCAGGTACGATTTTAATGTATAAATCTTTGCCGGAATCGAGTTTGGTTGGATCAGTAAGTGATTCATAACGGATTTTATCCAAAGCATCAGATGCATTTGAAATAAGTTCACGTAAGAAAATTTCTTTGTTCGAATAAAATGTGTTAATAATCAATGACATTAATTGAGCAATTTCAGCTTGAAAAGCGAATGTTTCGACATCGCCTGATTCTTGTTCCATATTGTTCGACATAGTTGTTTATGAAAAGTTCGAAGATATCTAAGTGTAGATTGTCGACGAGAAAGAAAATGCAAATGAAATATATTGGGTAAATAGCGCGCTTATATATATAGAACGTGAATCAAACGTAGAGAAGAATCGAGAAGAATCGAGAAGTAAAGGAAGAACAAAGAAGAAAAAATGACTTATTTGGATTTTTCTTTTCTTTATCGGCCGTGTATTTCGAATGTAGTCGTCGTTGTGACGAAAAAACAAAAGACATGTCTGATGCAACGAACTAACTAGCTGTTCGAATAAATCCCTGGATGGATAATCTATCGAAACGAGACGAGGTGTCTGTCGTTGTTTTTTTATTTTAAATATTCCAAAAACGAAAAGAATCAAATTTATTCGTATCTGAAGAAATAAAAACTAAAATTAAAAATTTGATTTTAAAGTTTCGTTTGTTCATCATCATCTGCATGTTTATCGTCGTTAGTCGTATGCATACGAGATGTGACGACTTTGGATTTGAATTCTTTGGCTAAAGCTAAACCAGCTTTGGGCATACGAAGTAATTTCTTCGACGACAATGCCGATGATTTAATTCGTTCATTAGTTCGATTTGTTGGTGATGTATTTTTCAAGTCACATGGCACTAATGCCTGTGCATTCGTATTTGCATTCGAGGATAGACGATGAATAGGTGGCTGTTGATTTTTCGTTATTCCCGATGAATTCGATTCAATCGTTATCGGAATTGTAACGATTTTCGATTCCGAATAGAGTAAAATATCACCGATGATGATTTGATTGTCAATGACATTCGTTGTCGTTGTTTTATTCACCATATTTCTATTTCACACTTTCGTTCTTTCGTTTTTTCGTCGTGTATGCGTAAAGAATACACCTTTGATGAGTTGGCAGTGTATTTGCTTTTCATACACTACACACACACTTCACCTTTGAAACCCTACGTGCATTCGAATTGTCGTTTTTCTTCCGTTCGTTTTTTTTTCTCATCATGCATATGTTTTTCGTTGCATCGTATCATTCCACGAAAAAAAAAAGCAACACATCCTTGGCAATTTCCAATTCGTACACTAACGGCAATTTGGTGACAAAGAAAAGAATTTTTTTATTAAAAAAGAAAGAGAAACATGTGTCAAAGGAAGGATAAGAAATTGTCTTGCTAACACTGCAGATAATAATATCCTTAATCTCAATAAGTTAGTAGTAGCTTTTGAGAAAAAAATATAAACTGGTTGAAAAATACACGCATACACAACACAACACACACACATATATAAATGCACACAGAGAAAATCAAATAAGAATTAAATGAAAGAGGAAGTGATACAATGATAATCATTTCGAATCTTCTTCTTGCTGTGGATTGTCATTTTGACGATAAACGTCGGTATATGTGTGTGTGAAAGCAAAAGAAAAGGCGAAGAAGGTTTATTCGTTTTTTGAAGAAGAGAAAGAAGAAGAAAAAAAGGTAGGAAAACCAACGACAAAGTGACAAGAATCGATGAATGTTCGTGTGTTGTTTGAAATGTAAGTAAATTTAAGTCGATTCATTTGGAAAGGGACCTTGAAGAAGAGCACGAACGAAAACTTCATAATTGAACATGCCTTCGGCATCATCTTTTGTGTTTGTTGAACGAAGAATTTCTTCGACAACACGTGGTTCGAGTTTTTCAGCCATAGCAACAAGTACTTGTGTAAGTTCAGCTAATGACATTAAACCATTGCTTTCTTTATCGAATAATTTCAAGCCTTCCATGAAATCTTCGTATGTACCGAAGTTTTTCGCTGGCATTTTGTAAAATTCTGAATAGATTGGCAAAAATTCTTCGACTTTAATGGTTTTTTCTCCTGTTTTTTTTGTTTGACCACGTTTTTCGCATTCAGCTTGTGTTGGATAGAGACCAAGCGATCGGAGCATATCTCCAATATAAAATGCATCGACTTTACCCTACACAAATCAAATCCACTAGAATTTGAAAATCAGCTTTTTTTTTCTTACCTCGTATTTTTTATCGAATACTTCGAAAACTTGTTTAGCTTCGTCAACTTTGTCACTGGGCAAATCGGCCATAGCTACTACTGTTTAGGTTGGGTTGGTCTGTGATGTGTCTGTAAGATGTTAAGATGCAAAAAGAACGACGATAGAAACAACAACGATCGTAATAGTAAGTTATAGTAGCAGCAAGAAAGAAAGAGAGAGAAAAAAAAGAAGAAACGAGAAGAAATGCCGAAGATATCAATCTGTTTAGCTAGTCGGATGATGTTGGTATCAAACAAGATGCAAAAGGAAGTAAGAAGAGAGAAAAAAAAAGAAAAACGAGGTTATTTCTGTCGATATGTTATCCAATCATGGCCGGTTTCGTTCTCGTGCTAGATATTTTCTCCTTTTGCGGTAATAGGACAAGCGTTGGTGGTAATCATATTCAACGATATACGAGAGATCATCAATAAGAAGAGAAAAAGAAAGAAAAAAAAAGAGGATAAACAACAATTTTCAGTAGATGTTTGCTCTTTCTTCTTCTTCTTCTTCTTCTTTTTTTAAATAATAAAATTTTATTGATTCTTTTGTTTTGTATCATTATGATTTCTTGAGGGTTTTCATTTTTTTTTCTTCATTTTTGTAAATATCAAAGCTAAATGCAAAGGCACAACAAAAGAGAAACAAAATATCCTTGGTGGATATATCATTGACTGCTGTTTCTTGCTCTTTTTCGCGTTCGATAGCCTTGGATAATATTGTCTTTCCTTCTTTGCTACTCGTACACACAATAGGAAAATTTGTCCATCTTGATGTGTTGTTCTCGACTAGAAGAAAGAAAAGACGGAGGCCAAACTATTCCCGTTCCATCTCCACGTTTATGTATTTGACGCATGAATTGAGATACAACAAAAAAAAACGGATAATATACAGACTTGATGAAAGAAATGCTTCTATTTTCAAAGTCAATCATGCCCCTACAAAAAAACAATGGATTTTGTTAGTTTTAAAAAAAAAGAAGTTTATTAAGAATTCGAAATCGGTATGATTACAAACAAAATGAACATGTTTGCTGATTTAAAAAGTCATTTAATAAGATATGAATGGATTTGACTGTTACAAATACGTATATATAATTACATTTATAAAATGGAAGAAGTCGATGAATTTCTTCTTTTTGTTTTGTTTTGCTTGTATATAGTATTTTCTATTCATTAGATTTATCTCGACTTTGCCGTTTATGACCTAAATTTTCGCCATATTTGTTGTCTTTTATCGTTTCCAATCGAGAACGAAACGTATTAATAACTCGAAACTAAAATCACAACAATGAGAAAGGAAATCATAAGTCGAAAGATTAATTTACTTCACTATTAAGTCGATCGACACTTTTACGAAGCATAAAACGTGCGAACATGGGCGGTGGTCCCGTCACAACAGTTGCACGCGTTAAATGACCGATAGTCGGATATTTTTGGAATGCATTCGTACTATTTGCATCTTCAGTATTCTCATTATTGTCATCACTAGCATCTTTGTTTTTATCCGAAGGTTTTTCTTTCTTCTTCTTTTGTTTTTTATAAATACATGGACAACAAACACGATATATCGCTGAAAAACATCGACTAAATGGTTCTATTGGGATAAATAGAAGAATCTAGAAATGACGGATAGAAAATCGAAATACACTTTCGAAAACAATGCTAACCTGTTGCCAAACGAGTGAAAATACACCAAACAGTAAACTCCATGCCCATTGTTTAATACTCAAACGTTCACAAGTGAATACTCGACTACCGAATGTAACAATTAAGATCTTAAGAAATCGAAAAAATGCAAAATAATTCATTTTATTCTCTTGCATATCTACTTGTGCGGCAAAACATCCCAACCAAATGCAATAAAAAAATGGATTTCTCAAGATGCCTTTGAAAACATTTCGTTCGCCGTGTAATTTTCTTGAATTAATCTCATTGAACAAAGTCATAAGAACGAACGCATTGAACACCATTGTAAACTGTGCACTTAATTCTTTGGCTGCATGTGGATTTAATTGAATTTTTGCAACAGTCGAGTCAACTTCGAGAAAATATTGTCCTGCATAGAGAATGAGAAACATAATTGCTAGTTGATACAATGATTGACCGAAAATATTTCTCAACATTAACGGCGAAATAATCGATTTCGTTCGACCGTAAGGTTTACGATTTAGTAAATCTTCAGTGGGCGGTTCAGTGGCAAGTGCAAGAGAAGCTAATGTATCCATAACAAGATTAACCCAAAGCATTTGAACAGCTCGTAATGGAACACTGCTAATAGCTGCAGCTGATACGACAGAAATCACGCCAGCTGATAGATTCGCTGTTAATTGAAATTGAAGAAATTTTGCAATACAATCATAGACATTTCGTCCCCACATCATGGCTTTAACAATCGATGAGAAATTATCATCAGTTAAAATGATATCTGACGCATTTTTGGCCACGTCCGTGCCTTGAATACCCATGGCAAAGCCGACATCAGCACGTTTCAATGCTGGACCATCGTTGGTACCGTCGCCGGTGACAGCAACGACTTCACGATTCTTTGTGACACAGCTATTGACAATACCATTGACTAAATTGAATTTATCCGTTGGAGATGAACGAGCCAAGACACGTAGTTTAGGCCAGACTTCATCGAGTTTTCGTTGTGAAATATTGCCCGATGAATCACGAATACGTTTGTTAAATTCTTTGCCTTCTAAAACGAGAAAATCATCATCCGGTTTGATGATTCCACATTTGGTTGCAATCGATCGTGCTGTCATGATATTATCTCCAGTTACCATTCGAACAACAACGCCAGCCTTCTGACATTTTTCAATAGCTTCGGGTACCTAAACAAAATCGTATTGATGATTTTTATTTTTATTTTTTTTTCTAAATCAATTATTTCACTTCATCACGAACAGGATCTTCAATTCCAACAATTCCAATACAAATCAAATCTTTGATGATACTATCTTCATCGTCCCAATTCTTTTGATCTTTGCCTAGATCTCGATAAGAAATACAAATCGTTCTCAAACCATCATTAGCCATTTTTTCGATGATATCATGCGTGATCTTTTTTTTCTCATCTTCACTTAAATCTTTCGGTTGATTATCTTCGCCAATAATTGATTTACATCTAAATTCAACAACATTCATATCAATCAAAGAATCATTTCGAATTTTACTTAGTTAACACCATTTCCGAAGCACCTTTCGTATAAAGACGATAGCCATCGTCACGTTGAAGAACTGTACTCATCATTTTTCGTGCTGAATTGAATGTGTAAACTTTAGCTAATTTATCTTCAGGATTTTTCTCTCGGATTTCATCGTATGATCCGCCCCATTTTTTAATTAAATCTAACAGAGCACATTCAGTTTTATTACCAATTTGTTTTGGTAAACCTCCTTCATCTTTCGCATCCTAATTAATCAAAGAAATAAAATAAATAATTCATTTTTTTAACGAAATTTTTTTGTTCGTACTTCAATTTTCGAAGTATAATTCGAGTTAACAGTCATAGCTTCGAATAGAAGTGGTAATAAATCTTTGTTGATTTCTTCACCCTTAGGTAATTTATCATACTGTTTACCTGAGTAAAAAAACAATAAATATTAACTCAAGATCTTGACATGGTTTAACGCCTACCGTTGACATAACATTGAACAACAGTCATTCGATTTGTTGTCAAAGTGCCTGTTTTATCCGAGCAGATTGTTGATGCATTACCCATCGTTTCACATGCATCTAAATGACGAACTAAATTGTTATCCGCCATCATTTTCTAAAAAAAGATCAATCGAATAACAAAAGGATTTGATTTTCTTTCGAAAAACGAACTCGAACAGCATAGGCGAGCGCAAGTGTAACGGCCAATGGAAGACCTATTGTTGAGAAATAGACAGAATCTTGGTGCAATGATAATAATTTACCTTCAGGTACTGAGACAACGACAACAGTAATTGATTGAATCAGAAATGAAATGAAATAACTAACGTCAGATGCTTTGCCTTTTTGGCCTTTAACAACATATTCTGAGATACAGAAACGAATTACTAAACAGATAAATGTTAATCCAGCTGCACCCATGCCAATATAACCAATATAAAGTGCCAATCGAGTCAATTTCGCTTGAAGAACAGCTGTCAAAAGGAAAGGAATTTGCGGTTTTTTTTTCATGTGCTAATAAACAATATTCGATTCTTTGACTTACATTTATGTTTACCACCTTTCTCACCACCTTCTTCATCGTCATCATCATCATCATTGTCATTATTTTCAGCCAATGCTGCTAATCCTGCTGGTTTTTCGTCAGGTGTTTTATCTTGTTTATCATTCTTTTGCTTCTTATCATCGATTTCAGACTTGATCGATGACGTTGTTGTTGGTCGATTATCGGTTTTCTTTGTCTTGTCTTCTTCACTTTTTTCTTCATTTTGTGATTGATCAGTCTTCTCTTCGTGTTCAACAGAATCTGATGGTTTCTTTTGTTGATCACTTTTTTTCTTCTCTTCATTTTCTTGCTGGTCATTTGAGTCCGATCGTTTCTTCTGCTCATCAGTTTTCTCTTGTTGGTCATTTGAATCCGAT
>Ga0209935_1004651_pt1 | contig 12443 bp, 12 predicted proteins | sample ThiBio_1000_plan_2_FD_183958 | JGI IMG/M metagenome (GOLD analysis project Ga0209935, IMG submission 183958) | Wastewater bioreactor microbial communities from Cape Town, South Africa - Thiocy_cont_1000_plan (SPAdes) | ecosystem: Engineered > Bioreactor > Thiocyanate-remediating >... | reverse complement strand
GGTCGCGTGAACTGCTCGAGCAGTATCGTAAAGACACCGAGGCGTGCTGTGGTGTAGGTTGCTTGACGTAGAAGACCAGCCGACAACCTATCGATATCAGAGGCATCAACAATCGAATTCTCTCGAGCAACCTTGTGGTGATAGCACCAGCAGCAGCAGTAGCAGTAGTAGCAGTAGTAGGCCGAGCGAGATACGAGCATACATACCCACGATACATGGACTTGATACCTTCAGCTCGAGCAATGTTGATGACGGCATGGGCAAAGTTTTTGTGCTGTGTGTGTGTGTGTAACACAAGTGTGAGTGAGGCAGATCTGTCTCGTGTTGGAGTTGGCTAGTGAGTGAGTGAGTGAGAATGCACGTACGACTCGAGCAGCACCACCCTCGCCACTCAACTGCATGCGAGTCTTGATGAGATCGATCGGTTGTACGATGCAAGTGGCGCCCATACCAGCCAAGCCACTCAAGGTGAACTGCATCAGCTTGGAACTACTTTCACTCGCCATATTCTATCTCAACCGAGCTCGAGTTCGCTTGCTAACAGAGAACCTCGTAATCAAAATGAGCTCGATATATCTATCGAAGAGAGTTGATGCGTATGGAAGAGGGGGAGAGCAAGAGATAGGAGAGGGAGGGAGGAGGAATGTGGTGTGGTGATCGTTAGCGCTATTTCGCTATTTCGCGATATCGCTGTTTCGCGATATTGCCAATATTGCAACTGCTCCCACGTCATCACCCAACACCACCCGCAGGCTCCCCGTCATCTTCTCCTTCTCCACTCGCCTTCAAGCACCACCACCACCACGTAAATCCAGCTAGATCAATAACAACCATGGCTGGTACATGATCGTATTGTGTGTAATGTGTAAGCATTGATTGAATACTCGGCTGAACGATTGCTGCTTCGAATATCATCTACAGAAGGTGACTCGGCTACGACGAGTATTCCATATTCATGGACGCAGACGCTGCGCGACGTCTCGGTGACAGTACCTCTCCCCAGTGGCACTCGTGGCCGTGATCTATTGTGTACCATCAAGAAGGATTCATTGTTGGTCAAGCTCAAGAGTGCCACCGAGCCCATCATCGAGGGCCAACTCCACAAGCTCGTCAAGCCAGGCGATAGCTTCTGGAGCATCGACGATGGCGCACTCCTGATCGAGCTGCAGAAGGTCAATACCATGGAGTGGTGGAGCTGTGTCATTGTCGGACACCCAGAGATTGACACGACCAAGATCGAGCCCGAGAACTCGAAGCTCGATGAGCTCGATGATGATACGCGCGCGATGGTCACCAAGATGATGGTACGTGCGTGTTGAGTGAGTGAGTGAGTAATGAAGCATGGCGGGTGCGCCGTGGTCATAATGCCACGTGAACAAGTAAATGCAGTGCAACAATTGAATATCTAATTGATTGTGCAGTTTGATCAGCGGCAGAAAGCCATGGGCCAGCCAACGTCAGGTATGTTTCCGGCTACGAGTCACGCTATCGATCGCAGAAGACTCGGCTCGCTTGCTTGATTGATTGCTGATCATCTCAACTGTTGATTGTTGATTGTTGATTGTTGATTGGGGGTGGTGGCATCGTACAGATGAGCTGCAACGCCAAGAGATCCTCAACAAGTTTATGGCACAGCACCCGGAGATGGACTTCTCTCAAGCCAAGTTCTCGTGAGTGAAGATGAAGTAGGAGTACACAGTCTTCTCATCAGTCGACTGGATGGAATCATTTGGCGAGAAAGAAGCTATGATGTCTCCAACTGCACCACTACTACTATATTTGTTGTTGATATATCGCATATGATGCGTGACATTGAGGTGCTTCTGCTGGTTGCTTCATCAAGAGTACGAGAGAGAGAGAGAGAGAGAGAGAGCACAAAGGGATGATACGAGACATGCAGAAAACAAACACACATACATACATACATACGACACACACATATGGTTGGATGGATGGATGGATGATTTGTGGTGTGCGCGCTCAAACAGCTGTTTGAGGGAGCAAGGCATGACCTCGTACGTGCGTGGTGCCAAGGTACAAGAGTGCCACGAGCTTGATACATTCGAACAGTACATACAAGTGATGATGGAAGGTTCGAGGTGGTACCCAGAAGGTCGAATTCGACGAGCTTGATGCCGTTGTTGTGCTCTTTGACGACGAGGTGGTGGCGTTCTTGTTGCTGCTAGACTGCGAGGGAGTACTCTTGGAGCTCGTGGTGGCGGCGGCAGCAGCCGTGGGTGACGCAACTGATGACGTGCTGGCTTGATGAGACCTGACGTTAGTTGTGATGATTCGGCAAGCGCGGCCATCAAGGGCCGGTTGCAACCAGATGACTTGCAATACAAGCAAGATCGCCACCAAGTCGAGTGGCAACAGATGTTGCATATGAACCGAACGTAAGATGAGATCGCGATCGACTCGTTGGAGCACTACCGAGATGAACAGTAGCATGAACAACTCGACGCGATTCAACGCCCAGAACACTACAACAACCCACCGTCGCGCCGTTACCATTTCATATAATGCGATGCAAGCAAGCCACAGTATCAAGACGACAATCTCTCTCTCTCTTTGATGCATACCTGTGCGACCCACGTCGACACCGACTGGAAGAGTGAGAGATGGCGCTGTAACTATGATCAGGATGAACGCACACGAATCAGTACACTCGCACGAGAGAATTGATGCTGATGATGAAAGCCATGCGTACATTTAACCCACGCCTCCATGAACGAGATGGCGAACAGAATACCGGCCCAAAGCGTAGCTAGAACTACAACGAGTGAGAGACACTTGCTGCTCAGACGACGAAGACGATGACGGTGATGATGCTGCTCGTCAGTACATTGCCATCGTCCATCGTTGCTGAAACCTGGCATTTCGAGAAGGAGATACTCGAAGACTTTGCGTACTCTTCACTCAAGAGGTCATGATATTCGCGTAGATATTGACCCAGGTACAAATCAGTGGCGATACACGTCAACACGACTGCAATCATTGGTTAGTAAGCGGTATGCCCGTTCCTCATCGTCGAGAGGTGTACCACGTACAAACCAGCGGAACCACGTTACGAAGTGGGCGAGCAACCATGATGGCAAGTACACACACGGGAGCTTGGAACAACGAGAGCAGCGCGAGAGAGCGAGTGAGAGCGAGTGAGAGCGCGCTATCAGCACGTCACGTATTCGCGTGTGCGTGTGGTGGAATAGAAGCGTGGAAGTCGTGTGTTACAAGCGGCTAACGGTGGGCCACCCCGTACAGAGCAGGCCCTTCGGATATTGTTCAAGCTCCCGTCTGGTGTGGGCTTATGTTCCCTGAAGCCACCCGCTGCTCGTCGCAACCGGCCTGGCTCTCTGCTCTGGTTCCTCCTCCTGCTCCTCTTCCTGTCGTTGCTTGTTCTCCCACTCCTCTCCGCTCCTCTTGCCTCTCTTCTCTCCTCCTCTTGTATATGTGATTGCTGTCCAAGAATGCGAACGCAACCCATGCGTCGTTATCGGCGGTGGATGCTTGCAACACTGTGTGCGACTACTCTGTGTCTTTTTGTACTCTATCGCTCCTACGGCTCGCCTCACGTCGCCGACGACCACGCGCAACACCTCCAACCACACGACAACAACGACGATGGCGGCGATGACGGCAACCAGCGTGCCAACCAACAACGCTTCTCACAAATACGGCCTCAGGCCGTACCATCTGAGCCGCTACTCCCGAGCGAACTGCCCGCCTCGCTGCCATCTCCAGCGCGCGCAGCTGGCTGGGCTTCGCGCTTGTTCGAGCCGTACCTCATGGTGCTCGGCATGCATCGATCGCTGACGAGTGCGGTCGTACAAGCGCTTGCTGAGACGATGAACTTTCGCCTCGGTAGCGACCGCCTCACGCAGCACTGGGAGCTGCAGCAGGTCGCTGATCTCAACGAGGGCATTCTCCTCGACACGGTCTCGACTTGGCAGAACATCCAAACCTCGCTCGTGCAGCAGATCGAAGCGAGTAGCGGCACGGCGCGCGGCAGCCGCGAACGTTGCACACCACCTCCCGCCTACTGCCGGCCCCGTGCGCTCCACCGAATTGCAGCACTGCTCGTCAACCTGACGAGCGGCGACGGCGGCGACGGCGGCGAGCACGGCCCGCTGGTAATCAAGGACCCGCGATTGTGCGTGACGCTCGGATGTTGGAGCTGCGCACCGATGCGGCCGCCGCCGCACGTGGTGTTGATCTTTCGCTCGCCGATCGAGGTGGCACGCTCACTACAAGCTCGCAATCGCCTGCCACTCGCGCAAGGCATCAAGTTGTGGTACCAGTACAACCGCCTTGCGCTCGATGGCCTCGCATCCAACGCGCTCAACTACACGATCATCGACTCACACGATCTACTCGAGCAACCACTGATGGTACTCAAGTTCCTGCACTCGGTGTTTGTTCACCGCTGGCACATGCCGCGAGTGCAGATGCCTCTCGATGGCGGCGCTCTCGATGCCAAGCTCACTTCGAGTCCTCGGCCGACCGACCGCACCGATCTCGAGCAACAAATCGATCAAGCGTTGCAACTCTACCTCCAGCAGCAGCAGCTCAAACCGAAGCAAGCACACGTTCGCCAACCGTTGCTGCCTTCAACGCAAGAGGTAATGGGCTTGTACGACGCTTTGATGCTTCGTCGCTACGAGTACTCGACTGTGCCAGAGTAGTGTGAGATGAGACGCCTCGTGCCATCATCGTTATATCATCATTCATGCAATCTCCACACTCGCTTGCTCCGTCACAATGTATCTCTCTATCTCTCTGTCTATCTCTCTCGCGGACTCAAGCAGCAACTTTGGTGGCGTACTGCAGCGACAATGTACCACACTCTATCTAGTGTACGCCATCGTGATGTTGTTCCGTTCATTCATCCATTCATTCATTCGTTTGCTACCTACCAGTAGTGATAAAGTATTTCTCATGCAGCAAACCCTGCAACATTCCCTCAACTCGGCAGCGACAGTGAGTGGTGGGGCTATAAATAAGACCCACACAACCGTTGCGTACCTTCCTACTGGCTCGCTCGCTGGCTGCTACCCTGACGACGAAGCCAAACGAAAGAGGAACGCAAGGACAAACGAGGCCGAGGCCGAGGCAGAGGCGCCGAGGCAGAGGCGCGCCCAGTGTGTTTTTCGTGTGTTGTTGGTTGTTCGCCCTTGCTCGCACTCTGCGCCACACACTCTGCTCCTCCCATACACTCACTCGTACCTTTGCTGGATTGATGTGTACGCGTCTCTGAGCGTCGTGGATAGTCGCGCATTCCTGCGCGTGAGAGAGAAGCGATAGGAGATCATGCGGTTGAGTCTCAAGAGTAAGCTACTCGTTGTTATCTGGTCGGCTTGTGTTGCGCTTGGTGTCTTTGCTTGGCTGGCACCCTTGGGCGATGTACGCACGGCTACGACCGCCATCCATCACGAAGATGTAAAGGCACCAATCTACCATCACCAACCACCTCGCCATCAATTCATTGCTGGCGACGAGCAACAAGTACATCTGCGAGAGCTATTGCAACAACAACAACTACAACAACAACTACAACAACAACAACAACTACAACAACAACTACAACCGCTACAACAACCCATCCAAACCTCTCGGCCTCTACAACAGCAATTGCTTCCTATTCGTCCAGTGCAAGAAGCTTCACCACCCCGAGCACCGCAACAACCACAACCATCGCCACAACCACTCCAACCGATGGCGCTCGCTACAGACCTCCAAGCAGCGCTTCGCGTCGCTCGTATGCTTCCTCCTCCTGCCATCACACCAGCGATGCGACGACTCGTTAATGACACGGCCAACGCCGCCGTACCGTCTTCACGCCCGACGCACACGCCCGTCGGCCGAGAGCTGCCTGTGCGTGTCGCTAAAGACCCTTGGAACACGGCGAACTTTGAGCCGTACCTCATGGTGATCGGCATGCATCGCTCGCTCACGAGCGGCTTGGTGCAAGCTCTCGCCGAGACCATGAACTTTCGATTGGCCAGCTACTACTCGGGCAACTGGGAGCTGAGCGAGGTACAAGTAGCCAACGACCTGTTGCTCCAATTCTCGCAGTCTCGCTGGGATCACGTGAACCTGCCTCTCGACCGACCGTTCTCGCTTCCGATCCCGTGCTTCCGACAACCCACCCGTGCTATTCAGTACCTCAACGTCGCCGAGGATGTGACGCAAGAGCCTCGCACTGGAGCCTTGGTGCTCAAGGACCCTCGATTCGCCTTGACGCTGCCGTATTGGCAACGATGTCTGCCCAAGCCTCCGCATGTCGTGTTCATCTTTCGCTCACCGATCGAGGTCGCTCGCTCGCTCGAGAAACGAAACGCCATGCCTCTCCGACGAGGCATCGAGCTGTGGTATCAGTACAACAAGCTCGGATTGATGCACATTTCGAGTGTCAACCACACGATCATCGAATCGAGAGACTTGCTCGATCAACCTCACAAGACTCTCGAGTTCTTGTTCGATGTCTTGTCGAATCAATGGCAACTGCCTCGATTGCTTGCTCCTCTCGATGGTGGAGCGTTGCATGTGGCACACACATCGAGTCGACCACCGACAGATCGCGAGGATCTCGAACGACAAGTGGGTGAAGCATTGCAACAAGAGCCCAGTGGTGCTGTGACTCTCTTTGATGTGATGGAGCTTTATGATGAGCTGATGCGACGTCGATTCTCAGTGCAAACCATTCCTTTGAGCAGTGAGCAGTGAGCAGTGAGCAGTATGTGAGCAGTATGTGTGTTAGTTTGTTTGTGTGTTCAGAGAGAGAGAGAGAGAGATGATGATGATCTCGATCGAGCAGTCACAAGGAGTAGATTTTTCATGTTGTGAGCTTCGTCACTGACCGTCACGCAATATTTCGTGTGAGTGAGAAGAGAGGAAGCCACCTCGAGATCATCAGAACACAAGCAACGTAACAAGTTGTGGCGCAGGTAGTTTTGTATTGGTGTGTATATCTGTAACTTCACAATGTCCTGTTGAGATGGTGAGATCCTTGTTGTTGACATGAAGATAGAATACAACACGAGATGCCTGCTGTTGATGGATGAATATTGTCAGCGTAAGCTACGCACACGGTGTGGTATGGACGAGATATCTCGGCACGACTTGTTGTCGAATCGGTCAAGAGAATGCCCGTACGAATCTCAGCTTGCGCTTGGATTACGAACAGCAATCGCATCACTTGTGTAGCGACGTGGTGTCGTAGGGTATCATCTCTTTGTTGTTGCTGTCCTCGCCGTCGTCGTCGCATACACACCATACGCCATACGTCGCAGGGGAGGGAGGGAGGGAGGGAGAGGGATAGAAGGCTCGTGGTGCAGGGGAGCATACCCCGGTGGTGTAGCGGAGTTGTGCGCCGACCACCAACTCCGATACCCTAAGCCTGCGTTGCTCTCGCTCTCTCTCTCTCTTTCGCTTGCTTTGGGTATTGGGTGTAAGTGTGCGAGTACTGGAGGCTGTCATCGTCGTTACCACCCTAACCATGGTGTGGAAGTATCCTTGGAGAGGAGGTTGTGGGGGATCGAAGATACCGCGTATCAGCGTGGTGTTGCGCGTACTGCGGCTTGGCGTGGTGGTGTTATTGTTAGGCAGCGTGTGGCTGTTAGGCGGAGCGCTATTTTTGGAGCCTGAGCGCGATGCGGTGCGCATTGAGGTTGTGGTCGATAGGGACGCACGGATCGCGGTCTCGGCCGTGACAGACGTTCGGCCGAATGGGGATGGCGATGGCGATGGCGATGGCGATGGCGATGGCGATGGCGATGGCGTTCGACCACCCGAACCCCAGGCCTTCGTCGAGCAACGAGTACGGCAACGCGAGCTCGAGGATCAAGTCGAGCAAGCACAGCGCCTCCGCGATCAGACGCTCGACGAGCAACGCCGCCTCTTGAATGAGGGCGGCGTCGTTGAGGTAGTCGCCGCGAATCAAGGCCCGATTGAAGCAATACCTCTCCCACCGCCGCCGCCGCCGCCGCCACGGCGCCGAGGTGGAGCCACACGGCGTCGAGGTGGAGCGGCGCTGCCCGTGAGCACGACGGCCGTGCAAGAGTCGTCTGCGCAGCCGCAGCGACCTCAGGCGCACCAAGCTCGATTCCCAACTCCTGAGCAACGCGTTCGACCCTATCGCGCCGTGCGTGATCACTGGAACACGGCGAACTTTGAGCCGTACCTCATGGTGATCGGCATGCATCGCTCGCTCACGAGCGGCTTGGTGCAAGCTCTCGCCGAGACCATGAACTTTCGATTGGCCAGCTACTACACGGCCAATTGGGAGCTGAGCGAGGTACAAGTAGCCAACGACCTGTTGCTCCAATTCTCGCAGTCTCGCTGGGATCACGTGAACCTGCCTCTCGACCGACCAGCGTGGCCCACCATGGCCTGCATCACGACGGACGTCCACCACATCCAGTACCTCAACGCCGGGCCGCTTGTGACGCAAGAGCCTCGCACTGGAGCCTTGGTGCTCAAGGACCCTCGATTCGCCTTGACGCTGCCGTATTGGCAACGATGTCTGCCCAAGCCTCCGCATGTCGTGTTCATCTTTCGCTCACCGATCGAGGTCGCTCGCTCGCTCGAGAAACGAAACGCCATGCCTCTCCGACGAGGCATCGAGCTGTGGTATCAGTACAACAAGCTCGGATTGATGCACATTTCGAGTGTCAACCACACGATCATCGAATCGAGAGACTTGCTCGATCAACCTCACAAGACTCTCGAGTTCTTGTTCGATGTCTTGTCGAATCAATGGCAACTGCCTCGATTGCTTGCTCCTCTCGATGGCGGAGCGTTGGATGCCGCACACACATCGAGTCGACCACCGACAGATCGCGAAGATCTCGAACGACAAGTGGCCGAAGCATTGCAACAAGAGCTCAGTGGTGCTGTGACTCTCTTTGATGTGATGGAGCTTTATGATGAGCTGATGCGACGTCGATTCTCAGTGCAAACCATTCCTGCAGTCTTATATCATTAGTAGTTTTTCTCTCACGCACACTCACTCACACTAGCACATGAACGAGCAACTTTATTGAGTAGAAAACATGGCCCGCTGCATGTATTACCGCGCGAGAGAGCAAACGAATGAATACATGGGCGATTTGTCGAACATGCCCCGTGCGCCTAGAAAGGTGATTTGAATAATGTTTGACACATACCAACTCCGCTAGGAGTCCTCTAGTAAGCCTACGATCGCCCAGCCACTTGGTCGGCCGGTTCGCCGTAGGCGATGTGGCGTTCGCCCTCTTGTTGTGCTGCTCCTGCCATCACCACCACCAGTATCACCAGTATCTTCTTTATCATCTGCCATCTACCTGTTGTAGTCATCGTCGTTGCATACATACACACCTGCGCACAGAATGCTCCTGGGACGGCGAGTGCTTCTGGTACTCGCTGCGCTCTGTGTTGCGTCGACGCTCGTACTGGTGATTGTGGAGCGCGAGGTGCTGCTATTTTCGTCAGTGGCACCAGCAGCACCAGCACCATCACATCGCGATGTGGCCGACGCGAAGGCTGCTCCTGCTGCCTTGTTGACTCGTAACCGTCGTGTTGTCGCTGCTACTGACGAACAACGACAATCTCAACCACTGCCGGCGGCGACGAGCGCGCAATCACTCGAACAGCAGCTCGCTGCGGCGCTCGTACAACAACAGAAGCTTCTCGCCGATCAGCAACAACACCTTCGTGAGCTCTCGGAGCTGCGCCAGGCGTTGCTTCAACAGCGCCAGGCTCGATCCGACGAGAGACGAGAAGGAGGTCGTCAACAAGTACAACTGCCACCACCACCACCACCACCACCACCACGAGCACCAGCAGTAGCACCACGTGTACAGCCATCGCCACAACTCGCCGTTGATGCTTCGAACAATGCTGCTGCGCTCGCGCCCGCCACCACCACCGCTACTACTCCTCCTCGTAGTGGGGCGATTCGTCTTGCTGGCACGGGGCGACAACTCTCCAACGCCAACGTGGATACTGCCGTCGCTCCCGATGCCCAGAAGCCAAGAATCGTCTCACACTCGTCGTCGACGACGACTGCGGCTACAACGACGACCTCCAACAATAACAACAACAATAACAATATGCAACGACTGCCAGTGGCACCTCCACCACCTACGACATCAGTTGCCTTGCAGCAACAACAACAATTCCTCCAACAACAGCGGCAGCGGCGCCAGCAACAACAACAACTCGTTGCCGAACAGCAGCAGCAAGCCGTTACGCAGCAACTTGAAGCCAAGCAACGCGCGCAACAAGTGCCTATCGTGCTGCCCAAGTCCTCGGTACCGACGCACACGCCCGACGGCCGAGAGCTGCCTGTGCGTGTCGCCAACGACCCTTGGAACACGGCGAACTTTGAGCCGTACCTCATGGTGATCGGCATGCATCGCTCGCTCACGAGCGGCTTGGTGCAAGCTCTCGCCGAGACCATGAACTTTCGATTGGCCAGCTACTACACGGGCAATTGGGAGCTGAGCGAGCTGCAGCTCGCCAACGACCTGTTGCTCCAATTCTCGCAGTCTCGCTGGGATCATGTGAACCTGCCTCTCGACCGACCGTTCTCGCTTCCGATCCCGTGCGTGCCGCAACACACACGCCACATCCAGTACCTCAACATTGGCGTTCCTTTCACGCAAGAGCCTCGCACTGGAGCCTTGGTGCTCAAGGACCCTCGATTCGCCTTGACGCTGCCGTACTGGCAACGATGTCTGCCCAAGCCTCCGCATGTCGTGTTCATCTTTCGCTCACCGATCGAGGTCGCTCGCTCGCTCGAGAAACGAAACGCCATGCCTCTCCGCCGAGGCATCGAGCTGTGGTATCAGTACAACAAGCTCGGATTGATGCACATTTCGAGTGTCAACCACACGATCATCGAATCGAGAGACTTGCTCGATCAACCTCACAAGACTCTCGAGTTCTTGTTCGATGTCTTGTCGAATCAATGGCAACTGCCTCGATTGCTTGCTCCTCTCGATGGCGGAGCGTTGCATGTGGCACACACATCGAGTCGACCACCGACAGATCGCGAAGATCTCGAACGACAAGTGGCCGAAGCATTGCAACAAGAGCTCGGCGGTGCTGTGACTCTCTTTGATGTGATGGAGCTTTATGATGAGCTGATGCGACGTCGATTCTCAGTGCAAACCATTCCTTTGAGCAGTGAGCAGTGAGCAGTGAGCAGTATGTGAGCAGTATGTGTGTTAGTTTGTTTGTGTGTTCAGAGAGAGAGAGAGAGAGATGATGATGATCTCGATCGAGCAGTCACAAGGAGTAGATTTTTCATGTTGTGAGCTTCGTCACTGACCGTCACGCAATATTTCGTGTGAGTGAGAAGAGAGGAAGCCACCTCGAGATCATCAGAACACAAGCAACGTATTGATGAAGCGCTTGATAGCCCACCAGTGTATATATTTAATCCTTCCATTCATCCAATCAATATATATATATCTCTATATAAATGTCTCTAAATCTATGTCTCGATCTCGTTACATGATGAATGTGTTGTGTTGCTTTGATATGTATTTATTAACGAGAAACGAGAGCAATGCAATGGAAGGCGGCGACTAACAAGCGATTTTGTGTGTGTGTGTGTGTGTGTGTGGACGTGCGAGATAGAGATGTCGGCGTTGTAGTATCAACCGACGACGAGGATGACGGCCGTCGAGAGTGGACCTACCAGCCACAATTTGGATTGGGCTTACCACCTCCCAATGCACCGAGCGAGTAGGTCGTGTTGTAGATACAGCCGACCTGCATGATGGCCGTATCACCGTTGACTTGCTGCACCCAAGTGTAGCAATCGCTCAATTGCCACAGCGGATTGACGTTGATGGTCGAGCGGAAGGCCTGCGTGCGGTCGTATGAGACGCAAATCTTGCTGCCCGGGTCAGTGGAATCGACGGTAGTTCTTTGTCGTCGTTGTGACTCATCGTGCTGCTGGACGATTCGCATTCGTGTGCTTGTTGTAGTCGTCTTGTCGGTGTACGAAGCGTCGTCACTGGCACTATGACGATCAGTGGTAGCAGCTGCCGCTGCAGCAGATTGAGCCCAACCGCAATCGTTACTGGGTATATCACCAGTACTGGCTCCAATTGAATATCCTCCCTATGTTGTTGTTCGAATGAGTCGCTAATAATATGATATTATAACAGTAACCAACGAGGGAGGGAGGTAGATAACGATAGATAGATAGATGGTTGTCGTGGTGGTGATGGAGGTACCTGGAAGTAATCGAATGTACACACAAGTCTCGAACCAGCATAACCATTGTATGCACGAGCAAAGGATTCGCACGTTGCTAGTAGGTACAAGGAGGAGGAAGAAGAACAAGTAGATGGTATGGCACAACAACGTGTCGTACGTGAATGAGAGAGAGCGAGCGAGGGAATGCGAATGATAAGTGAGAGAAGGAGGAACGTACAAGGCGACCAACCGAA
>Ga0209935_1004649_pt1 | contig 12446 bp, 8 predicted proteins | sample ThiBio_1000_plan_2_FD_183958 | JGI IMG/M metagenome (GOLD analysis project Ga0209935, IMG submission 183958) | Wastewater bioreactor microbial communities from Cape Town, South Africa - Thiocy_cont_1000_plan (SPAdes) | ecosystem: Engineered > Bioreactor > Thiocyanate-remediating >... | reverse complement strand
CCCGTCTCGGCGATGACCGCCTCGCAGGCCTTCCGCACCTCGTCCTCGCTCATCTGCTGCGGCAGGAATCCCGCAATGATGGCGATTTCCTCACGCTCGGCCTCGGCCAACTCCGGCCGCTTGCCCTCGTCATAGACGCGCGCCGATTCCTCGCGCTGCTTGATCATCTTGCCCAAGATGCCCAGCACCTCGTCGTCACCGGCCGGTTCCTTGCCCGCCGTGCGGTTGGCGATGTCGCGGTCCTTCAATGCGGCCGTGACGAGGCGCAGCGTGGACAGGCGGCGCTTGTCCTGTGCCTTCATCGCCTGCGTGAGCGCATCCGAAATTGTCTGACGAAGCATGAAACTCTCCAAAAAGGGCAAATATTGACAGCGCGCGCGGTTGACCACGCACCCGACATTCTCTATGGCTTGAAGCTTAGCAGAACATCGAGATCGGCGCGGCGGAAACGTGGACTTTCCGCTGCTTTTTGGTGCGTATATGACTTTTTGCGCGCCATGTTTCAAGCCATGCAAAGCGAACAGGAGTGCAGCCATGACCGACACGACACAGAAAACCGCACCCTGGACGACAACCAAGCCCACTGCGGTGCTGGTTCTGGCCGACGGCACGGTGATCGAGGGCAAGGGCGTGGGCGCGACCGGCGCCATCGAGGCCGAGGTGGTGTTCAACACCGCGCTGACCGGCTATGAGGAAATCCTCACCGACCCGTCCTATGCCGGCCAGATCGTCACCTTCACCTTCCCCCATATCGGCAATGTCGGAACCAATGCCGAGGATATCGAGGACCTGACGCCGGCCAATCGCTGCGGCGCGGTCGGCGCGATCTTCAAGGCCGACATCACCGCGCCTTCCAACTACCGCGCCGCCGAAGACCTCGACGCATGGCTGAAGAGCCGCGGCATCATCGCGCTCGCGGGCGTCGACACGCGCGCGCTCACTACGCTGATCCGCGAGAAAGGCTCGCAGAACGCCGTCATCGCCCACGATCCCGCCGGCCGTTTCGACCTCGATGCGCTGAAGGCCCGGGCCGCCGGCTGGAGCGGGCTGGAAAATCTCGACCTCGCCAAAGACGTGACCATCGGCCAGAGCCTCGTCTGGTCCGAGACGCCATGGGTGAAGGGCGAAGGCTATCGCCACGAGGGCACACCACGCTACCATGTCGTGGCGCTCGATTTCGGCGTGAAGCGCAACATCCTGCGGCTGCTGGCCGGTCTCGGGGCCAAGGTCACGGTGCTGCCGGCCACCGCCACCGCCGAGGACGTGCTGGCGCACAATCCCGACGGCGTGTTCCTCTCCAACGGCCCCGGCGATCCGGCGGCGACGGGCGAATACGCCGTGCCGACCATCAAGGCGCTGGTCGACAGCGGCCTGCCGGTCTTCGGCATCTGCCTCGGCCACCAGATGCTGGCGCTCGCGCTGGGCGGGCGCACCGAGAAGATGCATCAGGGCCATCACGGCGCCAACCATCCGGTCAAGGACTACACCACCGGCAAGGTGGAGATCGTCTCGATGAACCACGGCTTCGCGGTGGATTCGGATTCGCTGCCCGACCATGTCGAGGAGACGCATGTCTCGCTGTTCGACGGCAGCAATTGCGGCCTGCGCGTCATCGGCAAGCCGGTCTTCTCGGTGCAGCATCACCCGGAGGCATCGCCCGGCCCGCAGGATTCGCATTACCTCTTCCGCCGCTTCATCAACATGATCCGCGAGAAGAAGGGCGAAGCCGCCCTGCCCGAGCGCGAGCAGGCGGCCTGAATCGCAATCTGAGCAGGCCCCGTCAAGGCATTGTCGGCAAACGAAAAGCCGGAGCGAACGCTCCGGCTTTTCCTATTGCGCAGGCCGGACCCGCGCCACGAAAACGATCAGCGCCAGCAAAAGCATTCCCGCAGCCGCCGCATAGGGCATCCCGGCGAAGACGAAAGTGGCGTGCGCCCCGGTGAACAGGCCGAACAATTGCGTGAAAATCAGCGGCCCGATGATCGTGGTGATCGAGGATATGCTGGTCAGCGCGCCCTGCAATTCGCCCTGTGCCGAAGGCGGCACCTTGCCGGCCGCGATGCTGCGCATGGGCGGGTCGGCCAATCCTTCCAGCGCGGTCAGAAAGATGATCGCGTAAACCATCCAGCCCTCCCATGCCGCGGCATATCCGGCCATGCCGAGGGTGGAGAAGACCATGCCGAGAATGGCGGTCCGCCGCTCGCCCAGACGCGGCAGGATACGCGGCAGCACCAACCCCATCACCACCGCCGCGCCGATGCCGAACAGACCGAGCGAAAACCCGATCTGGGCTTCGCTCCAGCCATAGCGGTAGGCTCCGACGAAGGACCACACCGCCGGATAGGCCGCATGGGCCAGCCAGTACAGGAAGAACACGAGCACGATCCATCCGATACCGGGATAGTTGCGCATCTGCCTGAGCGCGCCAAGCGGATTGGCCCGCGCGAAGCGGAAGGGACGCCGGTTCTGCGGCGCAAGCGTCTCCGGCAGGAGGAAGCAGGCCAGCAGGAAATTGACGAAGGACAGAAAGGCCGCACCGTAGAAGGGAATGCGTGGGCCAAACGTGCCGAGCAACCCGCCCAGCACCGGCCCCAGCGCGAAGCCGACGCCGAAGGCGATGCCAATCAGGCCGAAATTGCGCGCGCGGTTGCTGTCGTCGCTCACGTCCGCGATATAGGCGGAAGCGGTGGCAAAGCTTGCACCGCTGATCCCCGCCAGCACGCGTCCCACGAACAGCATCCAGAAGCTGGTGGCGAGCGCGCAGATGAGATTGTCGATGGCAAATGTCAGCACCGAGGCGAGCAACACCGGACGCCGCCCGAAACGGTCGCTGAGATTGCCGATCAGCGGCGCGAACAGGAACTGCATCGCCGCATAGACCAGAAGCAGCCAGCCACCGTCGACGGCCGCCGCGCTGACGTCAGCGCCGGTCAACTGCTCCAGATAGGTCGGCAGCACCGGCATGATGATGGCGATGCCGATAATGTCGAGAAACAGCGTCACAAAGACGAGAAAAAGGCCCCGTCGAACGAATTTGGGGTCGAGCATGAGAGCACCTGAACGGCTCCTCCAGCCTCGCCGGAAAGAGCAACGGAAATCGATTTTCGGGAGGGTCACGCGCCTGCTATCGCTCGAAAACGAGCGTCACGCATGAGTTCGGAGAAAGGCCGCGCCGGTGAGCCGCTTTTACCCGCAAAAATTCTCCGTTGCAAGTGCCTCGACACCACAGGCGAAAAGGCGAGCCCGGCCCACCTTCGCTGTGTTGAATCAACCTGTCAGATATCGCCGCTAAACGTATCGCAGGATGCGAGTTTTCCCGTGTCGAAGCCACGCTTGAACCATTTGGCGCGCTGGGCGGAAGTGCCGTGGGTGAAGCTGTCCGGCACCACATAGCCCTGGCTGCGCTTCTGCAGCGTATCGTCGCCGATCTGGTGCGCGGCGTTGAGTGCGCTTTCCAGATCGCCCTTTTCCAGAATGCCCTTCTGGTTGGTGTAATAGCCCCATATGCCGGCGAAGCAGTCGGCCTGCAATTCGATGCGCACCGACAGCGCGTTGGACTGCGCTTCCCCGGCCGCCTGCCGCATCTGGTTCACCTTGGGCAGGATGCCGAGCAGATTCTGCACATGATGGCCGACCTCGTGCGCGATCACATAGGCATTGGCGAAATCGCCCGACGCGCCGAAGCGGGTGGACAGTTCGTTGAAGAAATTGAGGTCGAGATAGACCTTGCGGTCGCCGGGGCAATAAAACGGCCCCGACGCGGTGGAAGCCGTGCCGCAGGCCGAACTGGTATGGCCGGAAAACAGCACCATCGTCGGCGGCTGGTAGGTGCGGCCCATGGACTTGAAGATGCCGCCCCAGACGTCTTCCGTCTCGCCCAGCACGACGCGGGCGAATTGGCCGGCCTTATCCTCCGAAGCGCTGCTCGCGCCCTGCTGCGCCGCCGGACGGGTCGTCTGCTGGCTCTGCACGGTCGGGCTGATGGAACCGTCGCCGAGCAGGATCGGAATCGGATTGATGCCGATCGCCCACAGCCCGATGGCCAGCACCGCGAGGATGATGATGCCGGAAACGCCACCGCCGCGCACGAGCTGAAAGCCCAGCCCCCCGCCGCCGCCCAGGCCTCCTCCCGCGCCGCCACTGTCGTCGCGCCGGTCTTCCACATTGTCGCTTTCCCTGCCGCCTTGCCAACGCATCGACGAACTCCTGTCCGTGTAAACCCCGTCAGGAATCCATAGTTACATAAAGAGCCTGCTGCACAACAGCAAAAGTAACGCCCCCTGCCGATCAAAAAAGGATTCCCGGCTGCAACAAAGCGAATGACCGGCTCATCGGAGCGGACGGCTGCGCGAAAGCAGACCGCGCGCGACGAAGATCGCGACGCCCGCCAGAGCGACCGCCGCTAGAAGGAAACCCGCCACCGGCGGCGAGCCGGAAAACATCACTTCATGCATCAGCCGTCCCGGCAGGAAAGCGAAAGCCCCGGCACCCAGAATGCCGCTCGCATAAATCTGCGTCATGATTCGCCTGTGCAACGCGATATCGCCCCGGCGGGCAGCGCGCACCGCCCCCACCAGACCGAACAGCACAAGCGCAGAGAGAAGATGGAGCGGGCTGAAGCCCAGGACGAGATTGATCTGGTGAATGAAGAAGCTCGACAGGGCAGTCATGGCCATCGATGCCACCCATACACGTCCCAGCGCCTTGTGCAGCGGGGTGCCCTTGGCGGCAAACAGCATATAGGCTCCGATCAGCGCGGCGGACGTGACGCTTGCCACATGCAGCTTGATTGCGAAGGGCGCGGCGAGAAGCGGTGCGAGATTCATGACGGTGCTCCGGTTGAACTTTCCGTTTGTTTCGACAAGACTGCGGCTCCTTCAATCGGAACGGCGTCACCAGCGGGAAAACTTCGTGAACGGCAGCCCCATGCAATTCGCGCTTCGTGAAATGCGCGCCCTCGCCGCCGCCCCGCGCCTGTGGGCGACCTTTGCCGTTGTCGTTCTGATATTCACCGTGACCGGTCCGTTCGGCAGCCTCGCCATGCCGGTGGCCCCGCGCTTCTTCTACTGGCTGAGCGTGCAATTCGCCGGCTGGGCCACGGCAATCGCCGGCTCGATTCTGGCCGACGCTTTCCTCGCCGGGCGCATCAGAAGCGGCTTCGCCCGCATGATGCTGGGCTCACTCATCGCCGCCCTGCCCATCGCCTTCTGGATCGAGCTGATCGAACTGGGTTTCAGCGGCAAGCCGCCGACGCTCGCCGCCTACTGGTCAAACCTCGCCGTCGCCTTGCCGCTGAGCGCGCTGTTCTGCGTGCTGGCCTATATGACGCTGCGGCGCGAGATCGACGCCGTCGCGTCCCGTCCGGAAGCGCCCCCGCTGCTCGCCCGGCTCAGGCCGGAAAACCGCGGTCCCCTGCTGCGCCTTTCCGCCGAGGATCACTATACGGAGGTCGTCACAGCGCGCGGCCGCGAACTGGTTCTGATCCGCTTTTCAGACGCCCTGAAGGAGACCGGCGCGACGCCGGGCCTGCGCATCCATCGCTCGCACTGGATCGCCGACGCCCATGTCGCCGGATGGCGCAGGACGGGCGGCGTGCCCATGCTCGTCGCCCGCGACGGCGCGGCGCTTCCCGTCAGCCGTTCCAGCCTCAAGGCCGCCCGCGAACGCTATGCCGCCACGGCCGGCAAGGACTGAGCGAAGCGCGTTTCCCGCAATGCCCAATTTTCTTTGAAATAAAGTGCATCCGGGGGTTCCGCTTTCGGACTCGATTGCCTATAAGGCCAGCTTAGCCCAAAGAATGCATATGCCGCCAACCCGCCGGGAAACCCGTGCGGGCTTTTTCGGCAGGCTAAAACCAAGGATGTGCCCATGCCGAAACGTACAGACATCAAATCGATCCTGATCATCGGCGCGGGGCCTATCGTCATCGGACAGGCATGCGAGTTCGACTATTCCGGCACACAGGCCTGCAAGGCGTTGAAGGAGGAAGGCTACCGCATCATCCTCGTCAACTCCAACCCGGCCACGATCATGACCGATCCCGATCTCGCCGACGCCACCTATATCGAGCCGATCACGCCGGAAGTGGTGGCCAAGATCATCGCCAAGGAGCGCCCCGACGCGATCCTGCCGACCATGGGCGGCCAGACCGCGCTCAACACCGCGCTGTCGCTGCGCCGCATGGGCGTTCTGGAACGTTATAACGTCGAGATGATCGGCGCGAACGCCGAAGCCATCGACAAGGCCGAGGACCGCGCCTTGTTCCGCGAGGCGATGGAGAAGATCGGCCTCGACACGCCGCAATCCATGCTCGCCAACGCCACCGAGATCAAGGACGAGGACCGCAAGCGCCACGAGGCCAAGCGCGCTGAGGTCAAGGCGGCGTATTCCGGCGACGAACTCGACAAGGCGCTCGACAAGCTCGAAACCGAATGGCAGCTCGGCGAGGTCGACCGCAAGCAGCGCTATATGAGCCATGCGCTCGGCAAGGCCGCGCAAGCGCTCGACGTGGTGGGCCTACCCGCCATCATCCGCCCCTCCTTCACGCTGGGCGGCACCGGCGGCGGCATCGCCTATAACCGGCAGGAATTCTTCGAGATCATCGAGCGCGGCCTCGACGCCTCGCCCACCACCGAAGTGCTGATCGAGGAATCGGTGCTCGGCTGGAAGGAATATGAGATGGAAGTGGTCCGCGACAAGGCGGACAACTGCATCATCATCTGCTCCATCGAGAACCTCGATCCGATGGGCGTGCATACCGGCGACTCGATCACCGTCGCCCCGGCGCTGACGCTGACCGACAAGGAATATCAGGTCATGCGCAACGCCTCCATCGCGGTGCTGCGCGAGATCGGCGTCGAGACCGGCGGCTCCAACGTGCAGTTCGCGATCAACCCGGCCAATGGCCGCATGATCGTGATCGAAATGAACCCGCGCGTGTCGCGCTCCTCGGCGCTGGCCTCCAAGGCCACCGGCTTCCCCATCGCCAAGGTGGCGGCCAAGCTCGCCGTCGGCTACACGCTGGACGAACTGGACAACGACATCACCGGCGGCGCGACGCCGGCCTCCTTCGAGCCGTCCATCGACTATGTCGTCACCAAGATCCCGCGCTTTGCCTTTGAAAAATTCCCCGGTGCGTCGCCCATCCTCACCACCGCCATGAAGTCGGTCGGCGAGGTGATGGCCATCGGCCGCACCTTCCAGGAATCGTTGCAGAAGGCCCTGCGCGGCCTCGAGACCGGCCTCACCGGCTTCGACGAGATCGCCATCCCCAACATCGAGGAAGGCGACGAGAAGAACGCCATCCGCGCCGCCATCGGCACGCCGACGCCGGACCGCCTGCGCATGGTGGCGCAGGCCATGCGGCTCGGCTGGAGCGTCGAGCAGGTGCACGACGCCTCCAAGATCGACCCGTGGTTCCTCGAACAGATCGCGGCCATCGTCGCCATGGAAGAGCGCGTGCGCGAGCACGGCCTGCCGCAGGACGCCGAGAACCTGCGCATGCTGAAGGCCATGGGCTTCTCCGACGCCCGCCTCGCGAGCCTCACCGGCAAGGACGCCGAGGACGTGGCCAAGCTGCGCGGCCAGCTCGCCGTGCATCCGGTCTACAAGCGCATCGACACCTGCGCCGCCGAATTCGCCTCGCCGACCGCCTATATGTACTCGACCTACGAGACGCCCTTCGTCGGCGAGACGCGTTCCGAAGCCGACGTATCCGACCGCAAGAAGGTCGTCATCCTCGGCGGCGGCCCCAACCGCATCGGACAGGGCATCGAGTTCGATTATTGCTGCTGCCACGCCGCCTTCGCGCTCGGCGACGCCGGCTATGAAGCGATCATGATCAACTGCAACCCGGAGACGGTCTCGACCGACTACGACACCTCCGACCGCCTCTATTTCGAGCCGTTGACGGCGGAGGACGTGCTGGAGATCCTGCGCGTCGAGAAGGAAAAGGGCGAATTGCACGGCGTCATCGTGCAGTTCGGCGGCCAGACGCCGCTCAAGCTCGCCAACGCGCTCGAAAAGGCCGGCGTCCCGATCCTCGGCACCTCGCCCGACGCCATCGACCTCGCCGAAGACCGCGACCGCTTCCAGAAGCTCCTGATCAAGCTCGATCTCAACCAGCCGAAGAACGGCATCGCCTATTCGGTCGAGCAGGCGCGCCTCGTCGCCGCCGATCTCGGCTTCCCGCTGGTGGTGCGCCCGTCCTACGTGCTGGGCGGCCGCGCCATGCAGATCATCCATGACGAGCGGGGGCTTCAGAACTACCTGCTCGACACCGTGCCGGAACTGGTGCCGGAAGACATCAAGGCCAAATATCCGAACGACAAGACCGGCCAGATCAACACGCTTCTGGGCAAGAACCCGCTGCTGTTCGACACCTACCTGACCGAGGCCATCGAGGTCGACGTCGATTGCCTCTGCGACGGGACGGAAAGCTTCGTCTCCGGCATCATGGAGCATATCGAGGAAGCCGGCATCCACTCCGGCGACTCGGCCTGCTCGCTGCCGGTCCACACGCTCTCGGCCGAGATCGTCGCGGAACTCAACCGCCAGACCGCCGCGCTCGCCAAGGCGCTGCATGTCGGCGGCCTGATGAACGTGCAATACGCCATCAAGGACGGCCAGATCTTCGTGCTCGAAGTCAATCCGCGCGCCTCGCGCACGGTGCCCTTCGTGGCCAAGTCCATCGGCACGCCCATCGCCAAGGTGGCGGCGCGCGTCATGGCCGGCGAAAGCCTCGAAGCCGCGCTCGGCGCTTACGGCGGCAAGCCGCAGCCGGCCGCCCGCCCGCATATCGCTGTCAAGGAAGCGGTGTTCCCCTTCGCGCGCTTCCCCGGCGTCGATACGCTGCTCGGCCCGGAAATGCGCTCGACCGGCGAGGTCATGGGCCTCGACTACGACTATGCGCTGGCCTTCGCCAAGGCGCAGCTCGGCGCGGGCGTGGAGCTGCCGCGCGAGGGCACCGTGTTCGTCTCCGTCCGCGACGAAGACAAGGAGCGCGTGCTGGGCGCGGTGCGCAAGCTGGTCGGCGCGGGCTTCAAGGTCATGGCCACCGGCGGCACGCAGCGCTTCCTGGCGACCAAGGTCAACAAGGTCATCGAAGGCCGTCCGCATGTCGAGGACGCCATCCGCAACCGCCAGATCCATCTGGTCTTCAACACCACCGACAGCGCCAGCGCGGTTTCCGACTCCAAGCCGATCCGCCGCGCCACGCTGATGCAGAAGCTGCCTTACTACACCACCATGTCCGGCGCCGAAGCCGCCGCCGAGGCCATCGTGGCGCTCAAGGCCGGCTCGCTGGAAGTGCGCCCGTTGCAGGACTATTTCCGCGCCTGAGCCGGGTGAGAAGATAGAAGATAAAGAGCCGCCGGAAAAATCCGGCGGCTTTTTTAGAGCGCATCCCGAAAAGTGTGAAACGGTTTTCGGATAAGATGCGCGTCAAAACAAACAATTGGAGCGCCGATCCGATTCAATCGGATCGAAACGCACTCTAAGTGCTCTGCGGCTGATGCAGGACGGGCAGTTCCAGCGGAGGGGCGTCGCGATCGTCGACCAGTGCGATCTGGCGCGAGAACAGACCGTCATGCAGGTGCGGCTTGCCGAGATGGATCAGCGCCGCCGCCTTCAGTTCCTTGTCCAGAAGATCGCGGATACGGTCATAGGCATCCGAGTCCAGTCCGTCCATGACCCCGTCCACGATGATCCAATGCGGCTTCGACAGGATCAGCCGCGCGAAGGCGAGGCATTGCTGCTCGTCCTCGGTCAATATGCGGTCCCAACGCGCGGCGCGGTCGAGACTGCCGGATAGCCTCTCCAGCCCGGCGCGTTTCAACACGGTTTCAAGCGCCTCCGACGGAATTTTCTTCAGGTCGAGCGGATAGGCGATCACGCCCTTCAGCGTTCCGGGCGGGAAGTAGGGCGCGCGCGGCATGAAGGCCACGCCGTCGTCGGCGGGCATCCCGATGCGTCCCTCGCCCCACGGCCACAGCCCGCCGAGGGCGCGGAACAGCAGTGTGCGCTGGGTCTCCGTGCCGCCGGTGACGAGCACGCGCTCGCCCGGCGCCACCTTGAACGTCTTGCGGGAAAGGCGCAGACACACATCCGGCGCGGCGATGCAGACGCCGTCCAGCGTCAGGCTTTCGTCCTTGTTGACCGCAAGCTCCACCTGCCGGTCGAGCCGGCCCAGATCGTCCATGCGAAGCACCGCCTGCCGGAAGCTGGCGACACGCAGAAGCGTGGCGCGCCAGTCGGCGATGGCACCGAAATTGTCTACGAACCAGCGCAGCGAATTATGTACCTGCGTGAAGGCGCCCACCGCCATCATCAGCCCGCCGAAGGTGAGGTCGCCGGCGAAATAGACCGGCGCGGCAACGAGGATCGGCGCGACGATGGTGAGCCAGCCATAGCCCGCCGTCACCCATGTCAGCCGCGTGGTGGCGATGACGATCTTGCGGATCGCGGCCAGCACCGCGTCGATGTCGAGATTGAGCCGGCGCTTCTCGTCCCCCTCGCCGCGCGACAGGGTTATGGCGTCGAGATGCTCGTTGACCCGCATCAGCGCCGCGCGGAAATCCGCCTCGCGGGCATAGCGGTTGGCATTGATGTTGACGAGGTTGCGCCCGACGATCCATGTCAGCCAGGAGGCCGAGGCCGCATAGATGATGACCGCCCACACCATATAGCCCGGAATGGCGAAACTGTAGCCGTGGACATGGAACACGAAGCCGGCCGACAGCGACCACAGCACGCCGATGAAGCTGACCAGTATGACCGTCGATTGCAGCAGATTGATACCGAGGCCGCAGGACGTTTCGGCAAGATGCCGGGCATCCTCGTGCAGGCGCTGGTCGGGATTGACACCGATCTCGCCGGCATTGGCGAGGCGGAAGGCACGCCCGGGCGCCAGCCATTGCCCGACCAGATCGCGCGCCAGCCCGTCGCGCAGCTTCAGCGCGAACATCTGGTTCAGCCATGTCTGCGCCACGTTCAGCACCAGCAGCGTTCCGGCAATGCCGGCGAAGACCAGCAATTGATGGAAGAAAGCCGGGACGTCGCGACGCTCCAGCGCGTCGTAGAACGGTACGTTCCAGCGGTTGATGGCGACCTGCCCGATGGCGATCAGCACGACCAGCACGAAGATGCCTGCGCCGAGCGCGATCAGCGCATTGCGGGCGGACGAGTTCCAGAAAGCGCCGAGCATCATGGAGGTCTGCGAAATGAGGTCGCTGCCGTCGCTCTTGCGCCGGCTGCGGAACCAGTTCGCCGGCCCTCTGCGGGAACGGGACGCGCGCCGGGAGCGCTTGGGCGGCCCGGCCTTCTGCGACCCGGGTTTTTCAGGTCCGTCCTGTTCGGGTTCAGACGTCATATCCTGCCTCGCTGCCTGTCGCCGCGAATCTTGCAACTCCCGCGCAATCCTGCCTTTTATCTATGCCGCACAAAAGCGGCTGAAAGCAAATCATGGCCAATGTGGACCATGAAACTCACGATATTATGAGGACCGCATATGAATCGATATCGTCTCGCCGGCCATGCGGCGAAATCGCATCTGCCGTCTTGTTCCGGTCAAATTTGTCGCATATAAGGGAAGTATCGATTTTTCGGTCGAGTGACTTTGCGACCCGTGCGGCCAGTCCGCGCTTCCTGACGATCTCCTGTCCATAAATTCGATCCACAGGGACGTGTGCGAAGCATACGGACTATAAGACTATCTATCGTTACAAAGGAATTTCCCATGGCTACGGGAACAGTGAAGTGGTTCAACACGACCAAGGGCTTCGGCTTCATTCAGCCGGATCAGGGCGGCACGGACGTTTTCGTCCACATCTCCGCCGTCCAGCGCGCCGGTCTCGGCACGCTCAATGAAGGCCAGAAGGTCACCTACGAGATCGTGCAGGACCGCCGTTCGGGCCGTTCGTCCGCCGACAACCTCGTCGCGGCCTGATCGCTCCACGCACCATGTAATGGAAAAGGCGGGCTTCGGCCCGCCTTTTTCTTTTGTTTTTCAGGGAAGCCAGTCGAGACCCACATGGCCCGGATGGTCCGCCACCCGCTTCAGCCAGGCCTGCACGGCGGGATAACGGTCCATGTCGAAACCGGCCCGGTGCGCCTCATGCGTATAGGCGTAGAGCGCGATATCGGCCACGCTGTAGCGATCCCCGGCAAGAAACGGCGTCTTCTGCAACTGCGTTTCCATGACGCCGAGCGCCTTGTCGCCGCCGGTCAGTGTCGAGGCCAGCCGATCGGGCGTCGCGTCGCGCGCACGTTCCGGGTAGACCATCATGGCGCGGCGCACGGCGATATAAGGCTCATGGCTGTATTGCTCGAAAAACAGCCATTGATAGACCAGCGCGCGCTCGTAGGCATCCGCCGGCAGAAACGGCGTCCCCTCGGAGAGATAAAGCAACATGGCGTTCGATTCCGCCAGAAGCCGCCTGTCTTCCAGC
>Ga0209935_1004647_pt1 | contig 12449 bp, 16 predicted proteins | sample ThiBio_1000_plan_2_FD_183958 | JGI IMG/M metagenome (GOLD analysis project Ga0209935, IMG submission 183958) | Wastewater bioreactor microbial communities from Cape Town, South Africa - Thiocy_cont_1000_plan (SPAdes) | ecosystem: Engineered > Bioreactor > Thiocyanate-remediating >... | reverse complement strand
CCGACGACAACGCCAAGCCGCGCTCGTTCTCCGACGGCAAGGGCAACACCATGATGCCGTCCGACATGGCGCTCGTCAAAGACGAGGCCTTCCGTGCCATCGTGCTCGAGTATGCAAGCGCGCGCCCGCTCTCTCTCTCTCTCTCTCTCTCCGCGCGATTGCTGGTTGGTTGGTTGGTTGGTTGGTTTGTACACGAAACCTGACATCAGTTGTCGGTGTGCAGGTTCGCGGAGGACGATGAATTGTGGAAGGCTGAGTTCAGCTTGGCGTTCCAGAAGCTGATTGAGCTCGGCTGGGCCAAGGGCTCCTTGCAACCGCGCGTATTGTAACGAACACCGAACAGCGCCGCCATTCCCGACGATCGCTCGATCGTTTGCGATATCTATCTGCATCAGTTTTGATTTGCACTTCGTGTATTGAACAACGACAACACAACACTACCACCACCACTACCACCACCACCATCACCATCACAAGCCAAGAAGCTATCTCGTTTGCTAATATATAGTGTTGAGTGACGCTATATCCTAATGCCAGCAAGATATTGAGCTGAACTGAAACGACTGATATTCATGACCTTGAATGAGTGAGTGTGAGTGAGTTTGTGGACATGACTATGATACATGCTACGAGAAGGAGGAGAAGGAGGAGGAGCGATAGTGAGCGATAGTTGCACACCACTAACGCGGTGTCATGGCAATCACCTGCTCGATGACTGGCGGCACGAGCTCGCTGGATGGTACAAAGAAGAAGGCCGCCACGAACAGCAAATACAAGATCACGAGCGCCGTGCCGGTAAAGTAGTTGGCGACGCCCTCGATCGAAATGTAGTTGAGGATGATGACGGCGAACACGACCGACACGAGGTCCAGTGCCGGGAACACGAGCGTGAAGGCGTCGGTGTTGGCCGGGCTGAAGAGCCACGAGAGCACCACCAGCACCGGCATCTCGATCAGGGCCACTTGTACGGCCGCCGAGCTGCACAATTCGATCGTCAACGCAAAGTCTGTGTAGTGCATCAAGCGAACAATGAGTGAGTGAGTGAGTGAATGAGCGGGTTGTCTCATTGATCAATCGTACTATCGGAGAGCGCGAATTGAATGCTGTTGATGATCTCGGCAGCGGCCGGAATCAAGGACAAGATCGTGAGGCCGGCAAAGGTCTGCGAGATGTGCAGGAACTCGATGGTGGGTTCGATGGTGTTGATCATCTCCTCGCCGATGAAGGCAAAGAGGCCGATCGAGCCGACGAGCACGAGGAAGCACTGGAGCTTGCTCCACTCGGCGCCCTCGGGGCCGTGCTCGGCGACGGCGATCGGATCGATGAACTCGGGGTTGTTGACAATGTGCGCGTGCGTCTTGAGCGTGAACAGCAGGCCGACCACGTACGCGATCGGCAACAGAATGGCGCACACGAACATGAGCGGCACGACGAACTCGTTGTAGACCGAGTCGGAGCTGAACGACACGGGCTGCCACAGGCACGCGCCGCACGTCAGGTTGCCGCCGGGCGGCGCCACGCACTGCTCGCACACGAGCGAGTGGTGGCCGTAGACCGAGTTGAAGACGGTCGGCATGAAGGCGCCCACGACCGAGATCAAGAGCATGACGCTGCTGACGCCGGCCGACGCCGGATTGAAGCGCATCTCCTTGAACTTGATGCCGCCAAAGATCATCGACAGACCCGGAATCAGGAGCATGAGCGACAGGAGCGTGCCGGTGACCGACGCCTGCACCAGGCCGTTGAGGCCACCGTTGCGGATGGCCGAAAAGTACAGAATGATCTCGATGATCGAGCCGAACGTGGCGTTGATGAAGGCGCCCCAGCCAAAGGTCGTTTGTGCCGAGAAGCTCGCGAGCGACATGCCAATGTAGTGCGAGAGCGGAATGGTCGAGATCGAGCACAGCACGAACAGCATCGTCGGTGGGAACTCGATAGCCGGGAAGAGAAGCTCGGGTAGGTACGCCATGGCTAACGTGAGCAGCACGAATGGGAACAAGTCTAGAGTGTAGAGTGAGAGACGAAACGAGGTGAGTTACAATGTGAGTGAGTGAGTTACAGCGAGGGCGAGGTGGAAGGCATGGAATCTCGAGAGTCGTACTCAGCATAACGACATTGACGCCAAACACGGTGTACTTGAAGTAAAAGACGTTCGAGGCTTGGTAGGTGATGATGACGACATTGGCGCCTGGATCAGGGTAGTGCGTATCGACACTCAGGGAGAGCGGTTGATAGAACAGCATCGAGATGCCGATACGATTGGCTTTTGCCATTGGAATGTACACGACGCTCATCCATGTGATGATCAGGGCAATGCAGTGCGCGAATCCAAGTAATGGTACTATAACGACGAGTGAGTGAGCGAGTGAACGAGTGAGTGAGTAGATCACTGATGGATGAATGGATGATGCCATCGTCATTGACGTCGTACTCGCGAGAATCATCCACAGAAGCGAAGCAATCTTCTCGGACAGCGGTCGAGCCGAGAACTGCCAAATGTACTCGAACAGCACCTCGCTCTCGCTCGCGAACGAGACCACGAACGGTGCGTTCTCGTGGTCGGTATCATCCTCAAAGTCGTGCGGGTCGTCTTGGCGGCGGTCAAGAAGGCCGTTGTCGTCGTCGTCCGTGAGGTTGTTGTTGACGACCACCGAGCGGTGCTGCTGCTGCTGCTGCTTCTTCTTGGTGCCTGCAATGCCGCCGTACATGGTCGCGGTACTCGAGCGCTTGGGCGCCGTTGCGACGACGAACGAGCCGAAGGGCCAGAGGTAGTAGCGCGCCAGACGCAGGCACAGCTTGCCTTGTGGAATGGCTACCACGGTGAGGAACAGCAGCGCGGCCACCATCACGTACGCCAGGCACAGCCACCAGCCGAACAGCACGACCCACAGCACGTTGCCAGGCGTGTACAGATGCGTCGAGCCGTCTCCGAAGCCGCCGCTCTTCGAGAACGGCAGCGCGCTGTCCTTGGCAGGCGAGCCGGCCACCGGCGAGGACTGTGATTGTAACAGCTTGGTGGACGAGGCGGCCGAGGGAGATTGCTCGACGCTCGTGGCGCGCGTCGATGCCGAGGAGCGCACCGACGACAATGGCGAATGCAGCGGACTCGCTTCACCGGCAGCGCCGGCCGAGGTCTTCCAGTCGCTCGAGAGATCGTCGTACAGCTGCTGTACCTCGGGCGAGCGCACCGTACGCCTGGCGACGTGGCTCTTCCATGGCTTGATGCCAAAGAGCGCGTTCATCATCTGCGCGAGAGCATCAATCAGTACTCGAATCCAGATCGAATCCTGGTCGAATCGAAGCAACGAACCTGATGGCGCGTTTCGAGGCGCGATGGAGTCGAGGTCGTGGCATTCGTAGTGGTGCTGCGTAGTGCCCTGGTGGCCTCGGTCGTGGTGGCTGACGGGGCAGGATAGGACGACTCGAGACGCGTCGTCCGGCGGCGCATACGAGCCGGCTCGCCGAACAGCTGAGCGTGCAGCGCCTCGGTGTCGTCCGCCGATACGTAGCCGCGCTCGTCGTCGGTCATCGGGCGGCGAGAGAACACCGTGCCGTACTCATAGGAGCCCGTCACGGGATCGATCTCGTTCGCGGCGCTGACCGACGCTGGCGGCGACGTGGTGGCCGAGAACGAGAGGCCCATGCGAGTGGTGGCCAGCGAGCCGACCGGCGACTCGATCGTCGGAGGCAGCGAGCCGAACTCGAGCGACACGGCAGGCGGCGAGGCCGATGACGACGAGGAAGCAGCCGATGCATCGTGCGCTGCTAGCTCGGGATCGATTGCACTCATGGCGAGCGAGTGAGAGAAGGAGTGTGTGTGTGTGAGGGCGAATGAAGAATGGGGAATCGAGGGGAGGAGGAGCGGAGCTGAAGAGTCGCTGTGAGTTCGGGAGAGATATTTTCGGCGCCTGCGATGGATTTTTCACGTGCGGCCGAGAAGGACTTTCTCTCAGGAGCGGCGCGCTTTTTTCATTTCGCCTTTCGCTCGCGCGCATCGCTCGCTCTGTCGCTCTCTCGCTCGTGTGTGAGGTGAGTGCCGAGTGCGTGGGCACTGCTTGCTCTCGCTCGCTCGCTGGGGGCGCTTGCATGCGGTGCTGCTCGGAGGCTGCCGAGTGGACGAGCACCAGCAACACCAGCAGTGCCGCCAGCAGCAGGAGCTAGCTTGGCGACCATGGCGCAACACGATGGCGGCGGTGGCGGTGGCACACCGCGGTCTCATCGAGGCCTGCTATCGTACACGGTCATGCGTACGTATCCGGGTTGGAGAGCGCGTGTGGATGCGCCATACTGACGAATGCAGCAGTGGTCGATGTGCCGTTGAAGCTCGACGGCTTGGTATCGACGGCGGCGCCCGAGCACGCGTGCGAGTATGCCTTCGAGCTCGAGTGCAGCGACTCGATCGCTCTCACCACGCCGAGTGCCACGACCGACGTGGCCTCGATCGAGGCGCAAGCTTCCTCACCACCTGCACCTGCAGCAGCGTCGACAACCACCGTGCTGCATCGTACCGAATGGGCCTCGCTGCGATCACTCAAGTCGACACTTGCGCAGCAGCTGTTCTGCTTCACGTATGCTGCCTTGCTCACTTGCTCACTCACTCACTCGCGCGCTCTCTCACTCTCTCACGTTCTGATTCTGCTGCAGTAACATGCCCAAGGTCGGCTGTGAGATGGAAGTGCGCCTGTTTGAGCGAATCGATACGCGAGTACCGTCGCCTCCGCTGCTCGATGCCGCAGCACTGCTCGAGCGCACGTCGGCAACTTCGCCGCCGTCGCCTCCGATCAGCTACGCAGCCGCAGCCGCCGCCTCGTTGGCATCGAATCCTGCGGCATCCTCGAGCGCCGCCTCTCCTGCTACCTCTCCGTCGTCGTCACCGGCATTCTCGTTGCTGCCGTCAGCGTCTGCTGCCACGGGACCGTCGCCGGGGGCTGCCGCCGTCGCGGCCGTCTCTCCATCGCCAAGCGTCGCGGCCGAGCCGCCTTCGTCGCGAGGCACCGCTCCCAAGGCGATCGTGTGGCGCAAGAAGGGCAGCAGTAGCAGCACCACCACCATCAAGGCCAACGAGCGTTCGACGCGGCGCAGCAAGTCGCAGGAGCTCGACCTCGCCGCCGACCAATGCAACATTGTAAGCTCGCAGCCATCGTCGCCGCCGAGCAGCCTCACGTCCGCCTGGGTCTCGGCCTCGCACGACGCCTCGTGGGAGACCGGCAGCAGCGGCGGCGGTGGCGATGATGACGTCGTGCTGCTGGGAGTTGCACGCGTGACGCTGACGCCATCATCGACCGTGCAGTACGGCTCGAACACGATCGAGGTCGAGCAGGTGAGCTGCGTGCTCGAGACTCCCAATACCAGCAGCAGCAGCAGCAGCAACAACAGCAGTGGAGGTGGCAGCACCATGGCGTCGAGTGGTGCATCATCGAATCTGTCGTCGGTGACCATGGTGTCGGTGCGCTGGGCGGCATTCCAGCCGCGTCTGCGACCGATCCACATTCCACCATCGACCAATCTCGCATTCCTGTCGGATATGTGCTCTCCTGGGTACGAGCGATGCTGAGCGGTGCTGGTTGGTGCTCTAGTGGCTCGCTGACCTTACCGAATGGAACAGCGATGTGCTCTCGTTCTCAGGCAAGGGCGTTGCCGACGTAGCTGCTATGGTGTACTCGTCTTCGCCCATCTGCCGGCTGGCGATCGTGTTTCGGCTCTCGAGCATGCCCAACGAGCTGCTACTCGCCGAGGTACCGCATTCTCGATTGCACGAGCCGACATTCTTGCCATCATTGACTGAGCCCTATTACTCTCTCGCGCGCGCTCTCTCTCTCTTGGTAGTTCATCGGAAATGGAATGTACCACTCGCTGCCTGACATCTTCAATGGCCGCGTCGACGAGGACATTCACATCTGCCGCTTGGATGATGCCTTTCGCCATACGCTGGCGATCGACGAGGAGGTGGCACTCAGTCCGCTGATCAAGCCACTTAGTGACAGTGAGATCTTGTCGCTCGAGCAATGGATCCTCGAGAAGCGCAGTATGACCGAGGATCCGAACGATCGGCTGCCTCTTGCGTCGCCCGAGCTGTCGCGCAGGCTGCCGTCATCCACCAACAAGACACAGCACGATCGCAGTTCGGCGGCGCACGGTAAGGAAGGCACGACGGCCGACGTGCCGCAGTGTCTGTCGGGCACCGAGGTCAACAGGAAGCTCGCACAGCCGCTGGTGTCATCGGTGTTTGCGCTTGAATGCCTTCGGTACGTACCCCCTGCTGATGCACATCAATCAATCAATCGAGAGTGCAGTGTCTCACCGCTCGTTGCAGCAAAGTACGGCGCTCGCACTTGTTGTACGCACCCGACATTACTCCGGTCAAGGTGCTGAACTCGTCAGCACTGCTTCCTCGTGTGACATTGGCGCTGCCGCGCAGCAAGCTCGAGCCAGTCGGTTCGCAGCTCCCACAACCAGCAGCCAGCAGCAATCTGCAGAATATCGCCCCGGCCGCGGCCCCGACTCCCTCCTCAGCGTCATCGTCGTCATCATCAGCAGTAGCGGCTCCATCGGCACGACTTCCAATGCCCATCTCTGCTCTGCGACCTCCAGTCGGTGATGCACCGGCTGCACCATCATCAGCATCATCATCATCATCATCATTGAGTCAACCAAGCAGCGTGGGTGGGAGTGCCAGCACTCCGAACCTCAGCTCCTCGCGGCGCATCGATGCCATGCTCCAGTCGCTGCAGTCGCCACCGGCTTCGCCGCGCTTACCTACCGAGCGCAACCCGGTGGCATTCCTACCACCGCCACACGCAGCCGACTCGAGCCGCGTCACATCGCCTGAGCTCGTGGCGAATCTGCTCGACACTCCCGTCACACCGCCGTCGTTGTCGTCCTCGGCCGCGTCGCCTGGCTCGCTGGCGTCACCGCCCATGTCGCCGCCCATGTCGCCGCCCATGTCGCCGCGCAAACGTGCTCCGATGGGCATTCTACCGCCTCCCAAGGAGGTGCTCGATTCGTCGCCACCGAGTGCACCTCGCTCGCTGGTGGCCGTGTCGATGGCGTCGCTCGTAGGCACGGCGCAGTGGGTGCCGATCGACTTTAACTCGGCGACGTGCGATCGTTTCGAGCAGATCGGGCAAGGCGGCTTTGCGACCGTGTTCCGCTCGTCGATCGGTGGCTTCACGGTGGCCGAGAAGGTCGTGTCGCTCGTGGGCATCTCGCCGTCGAATCTCGAGTCGTTCATGCAGGAGGTGATGCTCGTGCGGCAGCTGGCGCACGCCAACATTGTGCGCTACCTCGGCCACGCGGTGCACGGCGACGAGCTGTCGCTGTACGTCGAGTACCACCGCTGCTCGTTGCATGCGTTGCTGAGCCAGCGCATCGAGCGAGCGCCGTCGATCGCGCACGCGCTCGCCGACAACGACCCGGCCGAGGTGCGCCACGTGGCGCTGCAGATCGCGAACGCCATCCACTACCTGCACCATATCGCGACGCCTCCCGTCATCCACCGCGACGTCAAGGCCTCGAACATACTGATCTCGAAACCGGACCACGGTTCCGTGACGCAATGGCGCGTGTGCCTCACCGACTTTGGCGTGTCAGTCTTGTGTCCCAACGAGCTCTCGGCCTACGCGCTCATCGGCACACCGGCTTCGATGGCTCCCGAGATGACCACCGCCACCAAGGAGCGCCCGTACAACGAGAAGATCGATAGTACGTGAGGTCCTCGATCTCGGATTGCGAGAGTTGCGCGAGAATTAACCTCGATGTGATTGTGTGCGTGCGTGCGTGTAGTATGGGCGTATGGCATTGTACTGTATGAGCTGATTGCGTTGCAGTCTCCCGACACGCAATGTATCGTGTTCCCGATCGGGCTCTCGAAGGCTTTCTATCCCCTCAAGCATCTGGTGATGATGTGCACGCAAGCCCAGCCTGATCGGCGACCTGCGGCACATCAAATTGTACATTACCTGCAATCGCTTGCTTTGTGAGATACGAGTGAATGAATGAATGAATGAATGTCGGAGAGAGTACGTGAATAGCTTGGTGGTTTTACTCGTGACGAGGCGTCTCTGGTGGCATAATTAGAATGGTATTTGGTACAACAACAACAACAACAACAACAATAACAATAACAGCGGGAGAGGCTGCCGATAGGTGAGAGTGAGTGCGGGTGAGTTAAATAAGCGATACCAGACGACAATTCATGAATGTGTCAGTGTGGAGTGCAGAGCAGCAGAGAGTGAGTAACATCGATCTAAAGTACAATACAACAATAACAACAACAGCAGTAGTAGTAGTACACAGCAACGACGATGATCAAGCACTCTCGGTGTCCTCAGGCTCAGCACCATCTTGGCTTGACTCCAGCGCACGCTCAGGCTTCTCTTGCTCTTGCTCTTGCTCGCTGGCTTCGATCTCCGAGTTCACACGCGCCGACAGAGCGTTGCCGATCTTGGGACCAAGCGTGCCTGGTCGAAGCACTCGGCCACGCGTCGAGGGGCCGCCGGGAGGAGAGGGGCGACTGCGCAGCACGCGGGCCGTGCTGCCGGCTCCTGTGCCTCTTGCTCCTCCGGCTCCTGTGCCTCTTGCTCCTCCTGCTCCTGTGCCTCTTGCTCCTGCTCCTGCTCCTGCTCCTCGGCTGCCGCGGTGCGGAGGCAGCTTCTGCTGCTGTCGTTGGTGGATCGGTGACGAGGGCTCGGCCGCTCGCTGTTGTTGTTGCTGCTGCTGCTGTTGTTGGTGCTGCTGCTGTAGAGGAGAGCCGGGAGCTCGAGGCAACACGTGCTGGCGCTGTGACGGCGTAGAGGCTTGGGTTCCGCCTCGTGCCACTCGCGGCTGCATCGTAGGTGAGCCTGGCTGTGCCTGTTGGCTTCCCCGTGCTCGCGGCGCCGGTCGGCTGGCGCGCGAGTGCCCGCCGCTCGAGACCACGATCGGTGCTGGACGTCGCAGCGGCTGACCTCCAAAGTCTACGGCGACGGCGCTCGAGACCTTGTTGGTGAGGCGTGGCTCCTCAACCTCGGCCACAATGTCCACCACGTCCTCGCCTCGGATGTCGGCCACTGCCTTGCCATCGCTGCTGCACCGGCCGGCATCTTGGCCGCCATTGTCGTGCTCAATCTCCGACGTGCACCCGACGCTGTGTGCCAGCGGCGAGCCGCCAGTCTTGCGCATACCGACGCGATTGGGCGCGCCACCAAAGGTCGGAGAGTGCTCGCGCGTTTTCATGTGGATCACGCGAGACACGGGCGGCGAGGAGCCATCGTCGTCCGACTCGGGCCGCAGCAGCAGGGGCGCGGCGGGCTTCAGCTGCTTCGTGTCCTGCGCGCTGACGACCGAGCGCTCGCGACTGTATGAGCGCGTCAGGCTGCCTTGTGGCGGCGCTGGCGGAGGAGGCGGCGGTGCGATTGCGATGGGCGCCGGGCCGTCGTTGAGCTTGTTGGCGGCCTTGTTGGCCTTGGGCAGCAGCACTCGTGCCGTGCTCGAGAGCAGCTTGCCGAGCGAAGGCCCGCTACGAGAAGAAGCCTTGGAGTCGGGCGAGCCGTCGTCGTACAACGGCCGGGGAGGCATTGGCGGTGGCGGCGGAGCGTTGGTGGCCATGGGCGCCGCGGCTGCCATGTCAGGTCGGTGCTGGAGCGTCGGTGTCGTGTCGCCACCGTAGCTGCTGCCGAGGCTGCTGCTGATCGGGCTGGCCGAGAGCGACGACGACAGGCTCTGGCTCAAGGGGCTGCTGGCGCCAACGGGCGATGCACTCTGCCCGAGCGAGATGGCGCTGATCGAACGAGCGATCACGCCGCCGCCGGCGCCGCCACTGCCGGCGCTGCCAGAGCGCGAGCGAGACAGATCGAGCTGCTTGCTCGAGTCGTTGGAGTCGTTGCGTTGCACCATGGAGCTCGCACTCGGATCGGCGGAACTCGAGCGCATAAGCGAGCTGCCATCATCGTCATCAGAATCCATGGTGGCGGCGAGCTCGTTGGGTGACGCGTGGCGTGAGGCCGACGGCGACGCGTCGTCAGCCAACCTGGGCGCCGGGCGGTTGGGCTTGCGAAGTGTGCCAGTGGAGTACTTGCCTTGCTCCTGTTGCTGCTGTTGTTGCTGCTGCTGCTGCTTGAGCGACACGTTACGAACGTTGACGAGTGACACGCTCTTCTTGAGCGGTTTCTTCAGTGGGCGCTCGCTCGACGATTCGGATGACTCGCTGCGTGTGGGCGTCGCGTCACTCTCGCTCGACGAGGTTGCAGTGGCTGCTGCAGCTGGCGGCGCCATCGTTGTGGCTTTGTTGTCGTTGTTGTCGTTGTTGTTGTTGACGCTGGTGCTGGTGCTGGTGCTGGTGCTGGTGCTGGTGCTGGAAGTGATCTCCTCGTCCATCACGAGCTCGACATCGACTGACGACGATAGAGATAGCGACGGCGAGGAGGCCGACACGCTGCCACTGTCGTTCGATAGCATGGCGGCATCTGCCACTCGTTGCGGCACGGTTGATTGGAGAGCGTGCGACGAGTGCTCGCGATAGATCGCCGGACTCGAGTTGGCATGCTGCGCAGCCACCACGCGCACCGAAGGCGATGCCGAGGCCGAGGCCGATGGCGCCGAGCGCTCGAGATGCGGCATCGAGTTGGCGCTGTGGCCCTCGGCATTCGACAGCAGCGAGGCCTTCTTGCGGCCGATGGCGAGCGTCGTACGCGCTCCGGGAGATGACGAGCCGAACTGGCCTGGCAGCTGCCAGATCGACGTGGGCCGCGAAGGCTTGGGATCGCACAGCAGCCGTGGATTGTGCATGGCAGGCGCGTTCGAGAGCAGCGTCGAGGTCGGCATGAGCGAGTGCGCGACGGCATGGTGGCGATCGGGAGAGTTGTCCTCCATCATGACGGCCGACGAGCGGATTTGAGCGGAGGAGGCAGAGTAGTGCGGCACCAGCGTGACGGACGGTGAGGGCGATTGTGCCTCGGATGTCGTCGATGATGTCGTCGATGTCGCAGATGTCGATGATGATGATGCATAACTCGAGCCTGAGGGCGGAGAGTAGCGCGGATATCGAAGAGCCTCGCGCGCCGTATCGATGGCCTCCTTCCAGGACTCGACGACGTCGAGCTTCTTGTGCGCGAGGTAGAAGATGCGCGCTGGCGTGTGCACGAGGCAGTAGTGATGGTTGGACGAGATGGGCGCCTGTGCTGCCGGCAGCTGGCTCTCGATCGTGACGTTCGTGATGTCGCGCAGCTGCAGCACATGCAGCGCCTCCTTGACTCCCTGTGCGATGGCGTCAGCCGTGGTGAGGAGGAGTGTGATCCACACGGCGGCACATGCCAGAGAGCATGAGCGATCGAGAGAGAGAGGGTGCGTATGTGTGTACCTTCTGGCGATAGTACGACAGCGTCGTGGGCTCGAGCACAAAGTAGCGCAGCTTCCATGTACGTCTACCGAAGCGAGACTTGGCACCGCCTTGCTTGTGCAGCTCGCCATCGAGCAGGATGGTGCTCGATGGCGAGGCGTCGGGTTGCGACATATTGCCGCGGCACAAGCTCGATGCTGCTGCTGCTGCTGCTGCTGCTGGCGAGCACGGCAGGCACGCACGTGAGCAGCACGATGGGGAGCGAGAGAGAAGGGGTCAAGGGTCAAGTAGTGCGTGTGTGTTGAGGTTGTGGGAGTGGACCAGGGTCAGTGAGGACGGATGGTAGGCGATGTAGGAGCTGGTGTCGTAGCTTGCTGCGACGTTCGTGAAGCGACGACGATGCTGACGATGCTGCTGATGCTGCTGCTGCTGCGCTCCAGAGGAGCAGGAGAGAGGAATAGAGCGGAGGCGGCGCCTGAGCAACGCGAACCAACTCGCTCGAACTCTCTCGATCGATCGATCGATCGCGCTTGTTGTTTGGTGGCTTCGTTGTGCATAGGTTGGTTGGCTTGCTTGCTTGCTTGCTCGCTCTCGTGTGGTTGTTGGTTGCTGTTGTGTGGTTGTGGGTTGCTGTTGTCTCTATTGGAGGAGAGGAGCGGTGGCGTGCTTTGGGGACCGTAGAGAGCTCGGCAACGGCCTACCGTCAATATCTCGCGATTCATTGGATTGATTGGGTTTGAACGATATCGATCGCATTCGCTTGTTGAGGGACAACAATCTCGCACATCCATCTGTTCGTGTGATCGATCCAACACTTTGAGACTCGATCTCGTTGTTATTGTAGTTGTTACTGCGCCTTGATATCGTCGTTGTCGTTGTTGTTGTTGAGGAGGAGGTCGCGCGGAGAGTCTGGCGCCGCAATCGCTCCGACATCCGAGAGACGATGGATACCGATTGGTTGTACTCGTTCTCGGGTACGACCGAGCCCAGCGAATCAGGTACGATATATCGATCGACGATCTACCGATGGCACATTCACATACTCACCAATCCACTCGTTGGCACGACAGTCGAGGACATGTTCCGGCAGGCATGCTCCGACGGCGACTTCAAGACCGTGTATCGGCTGCTGGCA
>Ga0209935_1004641_pt1 | contig 12468 bp, 23 predicted proteins | sample ThiBio_1000_plan_2_FD_183958 | JGI IMG/M metagenome (GOLD analysis project Ga0209935, IMG submission 183958) | Wastewater bioreactor microbial communities from Cape Town, South Africa - Thiocy_cont_1000_plan (SPAdes) | ecosystem: Engineered > Bioreactor > Thiocyanate-remediating >... | reverse complement strand
AGAGAGAGAGAGAGAGAGAGAGAGAGAGAGAGAGAGAGAATGTGTGTGGTACAATACCTGAGCTGAAAAAGCTACAGAGTACAGAGGATGGTCGATGCCCCATTCCAAGGAGGTGGTAAGAGTGTTGTAACGGAGGTACCAATCCGCGGGGATAACTTGGGTGGAGGTGCCCTCGATGAGCGCAGGAGTGAGGAGTGTTGCGGTGAAGGCGACATTGAGGTTGCTCTCCGATGCAAAGACCGCTGAGCTAGGAGCCACCCCATAGACGCTTAGAGGAGTTGACCCGCGAACTTGTTGCTCTTCAGGACTCAATTCATCCAAGTCAAAGCTGGCAGCCCAGAATCGAGTCCCAGCCGAGTTGAAGGTTGTTAGAGCCCACCGAGAATGGGTAGGGATGTCGGCGTCAGAGAAATAACCTTCAAATACCCTATAGTTTTGTCAACAAAACAAGAGCGCGCGCGAGAGAGAGAGAGAGAGAGAGATGTATGGTCAGTCAAAAGCCGTGGCTATGCCATGGGCTCTTGGCGCCTCAGCGGGAGAAACGTTCCGAGCCTCCCAAAACAGATTACGGAGAAAGGCCTCCGCCCTAACCGCGTCTGAACAGTCACTTGCTCGAGTGGGTGTGTGTGGAGCAGAGAGAGCAAAGAGAGAGAGAGAGAGAGAGAGAGAGAGAGAGAGAGAGAGAGAGAGAGAGAGAGAGAGAGAGATGTACCATGAGTCGTAGATAGAGGTATCATGGAAGTTGTAGTCGCTTGGAAAGCTGATAGAAGGGAGGGAAAGACCATCACAGCTATTCTGACACTCTGTGCAATTTGATTAAAATCGGGAAAGAAAGGGGGGGTAGCATACCTTGGGCACATGTTGAAGCCGCGAGAAAAAAGAACAGGAAGGTATGTACAATCAGCATGGCATCCCAACGTCCCCCTCATATCGTCCATCAAGGTAAATTCGATGCGCGTATCCTTCAGTTCCGTCAATCTTAGCTTCGGGGCATGGGGACCCCTCGACTGGGTGGGCAATGGGATCCTCAACGCGCTGGTAGTGGTTGTGCAGAGATTCTTCGACATCAACGGCCAAATCGCCTCAGTTCTCCAATCACAGATCAATGATCAACTCTCAAATCTCAATCTACCGAACAACATCAACCCAGCCATACTCGCAGCAGTCGAGGCCGCCATCTTGGTAGAAGCTAAAGTTCAGCAAAAACCATCACCTTGCTTTTGTGTTGGCAATCCGTGGGTAAGTAAACAATGATTGAAAATACACCGTTGGCTCATACCCTTCCCTGAAGACTTGCTGCTTAGTTGCCGCGGGTAGTACGCTTACACAAGCGTTTTGTGTGACGCCATGCAGCCCAGGAAAAACGTGTTCAGGGTGCTAACTCAGCGCCAGCTTCTTTGCTTCTCTTCCTGGACAAGAAAATGCCCTTCCTTCTTTGGGTTAATTTTCTTTTTCTTGGAAGCTCAAAAGTTAAGACCGCCGTTAGAAGAATACGAAAAACGGAGGGAAAGGTTATTTTTCGCAAAGCCATGAAGAGTGAGGAGGCAGTAAGTGACAGCGGGTCGGACCGTGAGAACAAACCGCTCCCAACAACGGGAGAAAACAACAGCCATTGTAAAAAAGAGGAAGATGTTGTAAAACCGAAAAGGAAATACAGTGGGTGGAGCGTCGAAGAAGTGGATGCATTTTTCATCGGCATAGCTACTCATGGGTGTGATTTTGAGAAGCTTACCAAAGTACCCTTGCTGAATAAGAATTACGAACAGGTTGATTCTCTTTGCATTTTTACACCTGAAAAATATCGCTTACATTTTCGCCACAGATCAGGCACTACTACTACCGTTTGATAAAAAGGATGAACGCAGCCCTTTCCGGAGTGGGCAAGCAAATCAACAAAGGAGATAAAGTGGAAGTCCGCGAGGCACTTATATGCTACTACCAAGAGCTGAAAAAGACTGGCAATGGAGATCGCTCATCACCCCCACGAAAGGGCTCCTTCGAAAAAGATCTCGCAGATGCCCTCTTGAAAGTTCTACAACCCAAGTACGTCCAACTTTTCTTAAACTTTTCTCCTATTTATTATTGCTAACTCTTCTTATCAGACCAAAACTACCACAACCGACACAGCCGTGCAAAATTCTTCCATCTCCTGTAATATCTGTTACGCCCAAGACGGCAAACCAAAACGTACGAGTCGTAAATCCAACCAAACCCCTTCCAAAGCGGTTAACCTTGCAATTAATTCCGCTTGACCCAACCATCGCCAACGCGATATCTCGACATGGCCATAACCCGTACTTACAGTGCGTATTACAAATGAGAACTATTAAATTTTTACTGATTTATATTCTCACACAGATTAACTTACTCGCCCAAGAAATCAATCTCCTACATTGTAAAACACATGACAAACAAATGGGTTTTTGACCTAAACGGCACCAAGGTAAAAAATTTTGCATTCAATAAAAATTTAATGATTTGATTAAAATCATTAAATTTTTTATTATATTTTTTTCTTAACTGTTTGTTTCGAACTAACTGATTTAAACTTAGGTGAGCATTGCACCAAAGCCGATTCGTTTGTATCCAACAGATGTGATTCAGCATCCCGGCTGGGGCGCTGAAGATTCGATCGGATCCGCTCAAGTATGGACTATGCTTGGTTACCCGGCGGTGATGCGGCTCTTTTATACCTGGAATCTGCGTGCCGATACTGTCTCTTTCATGGTCCCCACTTACTCGCCGCTACTCCAACAACCACACCCACAACAACACCCACCACAACAAAAGCTCTCAACACAAGTCCCCAAACCTGTATTATCTCAACAACGACAACCTCTCTCAGGGGCACCTTCTGTATCATTACTCTCCGCTCCCTCAACCTTCGCAACTAGCACAACAACAACGCCTACCACAACAACCACCGTCACCTCCCCACCAAGTGATGGCGACGCAGCGTCCCCTACGAGTCTCAGCAACAGCAACCACAAACACACCCAAGACTCTCAGCACTCCCAGGAGGAGTTGCTCGGCGCTGCCTCCAACATCTCCGCCTCCGCAACACAACTGGACTCACCTGCGAAGAATCCGACGATAGGAGGAGACAAGACAACAACCACAACAACAACAACCACACCCACCAAAGAGGGGGGTGGTGTGGTTGTCGATTTCTCGGGCATCGAATTGCCGGAGATTCGATTCACGTCTTCTTCGAATGATGGCGTCTCATTGGACGCTTTCCCTCCGGGTACCTTCTCGCCCTCAGGCGGGTCACCCACAACCACCCCTCTCCGCAGGGACAACAAGCCCTCACTCGCCTCCACTACAACCGTGACCCCCACATCCTCGGCAATGATAATGCACGCAGGGTCTCCCTCCCCCACAACCACATCCACCTCACCCAAGTTCCTCAAGACCCCCGAGACCCCCTGCGTGCTCTCGCTGTCCTTCTTAGGGGACGATGCAAGCAGGGATGGCTTCAAGTCCCTCGGGGACACCGAGGAAAAAGAATGCCATGAATATTACCAGGAATTCGAGTCGGCCTCGCGCGATTCGTCGAGCAATTTCGAGAAATTCTTTCGAGAGCACTTATCGAACAACGGGGGCTCGACTCCTTCCCCATTCGTTGGCAAACGGCTCGACTTTGGCCTACCCCTTGAAGAGGAGAGGAAGCGAGGGATCGGCCTCATGACCCCAACTGCAACAGTCACACCCAACGCACTCAAGCGACGCTTCCACGAGACTTTGTCGCCGAGTCCTAAGGACACCACAGCACCTCACAACCTCCTCAATCCCACTACCACCACCACCACCCACAACAACGGCACTAACCACTTTCCCTTCCCCACCAACAACAACACCCACAACAACGCCAATGGCAACCCAACCAAGAGAAAACGGTTGGGTTCATTCTCTCCCCCCTCGGCATTGCGGAGTGCCAAGGACAGCGAGATGCAGCATCTGAACGCAAGCGATGTGCCTTCGTCGTATGTCGACTTGCTGGGAGAGGAAACGAATTCAAACTCAACATGGAGCTGGCTGGAGAAGATCTTGTGAGCTTCATGATGAAGGAAAACAAATAAAAGACAACACTCTATTTCTATTTCTATTTCACACAATTACACACCATAACTCTTTTGGGGGAGAAGAGGGGGCATCTTCATCATTGTATTCAGGATCATCGTCATCATCATTCTTTGTTGTGGCACTCCATACAACAAAGCCACACCACAAGAATACCCCACTAACGTAGAAAGGGGATAAAAACAAAACAACCCAACTCAAACTCAGAGTGACCCCGTTAACGCCTTCATTTGCGTATATCATCAAGATCTGTACGAAAGATACCAAGTTCTCGAGCAGAACTATAGCGGTAAGCACCTCCATCAACACCAGCCTGTGGCTATCACGATGGTGATCGCTAGAAGGACGATACACAAACCTACCTCCAACAGCCCCCGCGTAGAAGAGCATCATGCTCTCAAAGTAATAATGGCTGCGTAAAGAATCGATAGAAATATCGCTGGGTATGAACCCCCGCGAGACACAGAATAGCAGCACAGTGGCCAGGATCACCTGTGCCGCCGCAAATATTATGTTTGCCGTTCTGGAAACGCTTCGGAAGGGAGAGTCCGAGTGAAGAAGGGTCATCGAGAGACGAAGAGCTTCAAGTTTGTGGCCTGTGCACACAATGGTCAATCTGCAGCAAGCATATCAATGACACCGTCTCGTCCCATGGGCAGCAGAAGCTGCGGAGAAGCTTGTTTCGGGGGGTCCAGAACATCACGCAACCACACCAGATGCTTACCGCGCAGTTGTAAAGAGGCCATACCAAGGCGATGACCGAGAAAGTGAAATAGTGCGTAAACGCTACAAGTAGCACGAACCACATAAGAATATTCTCAAATACCACGATGACGATAGCCACCCACGCTACCCCAATCAGCACGTATTCGAAGCCTCCCAGCCTAGGAAAATCACCAACTATAGCAGTGAGGGCACCCACAACCAGTCCAGCGAGGAGTATCGCTACGAAGTTCGAGTATGCAAAAAATAGGCCTATCGCGGAGTAGGCATCGTTAGGACCGCCGGCTGACTGCAGCTCATATAATAACCACGCCCCCAGTACGATGTTAAGGTAAGCATATACCACATTAAAGACAGTGTACAACAGTCGTTTGCAGTTTTTGTTTCGTTCTTGCAAGTCCATTGAAGAGGTCCGCAATTGTTCGTCACATTACCCTAGGTGACACCTTTGATTTATAAATCAAGTTTCGCCCGAAAGGTCCCCCGCCAGAGGAAAAATATATAGCTATTTTTGGAAAGTCCTACATGAGATCTTCGTTTGTCTTACCTCCGTTCCTGTGCGCCGAATATAACCTGTTTTAAAGCAGCGACAGCAGAGTACATTGGGTACCGGTGCGCTCCCTGGGCTAAAGCACGAGTGCTCTTTCCTGGCAAAGTACAAAAACATTTTTTTTTTTCCTGCGATGTGAACAAAATAATTCCAGCCTATTTTTTTGGTTTACTTTCTGCTGCCCGCTTGGAGTGCCGCGACAGTTTTGCGAATTTCGGCTTGGACTGACTCCAGGATGTCCTCCTTCGCTCGCTGCAACTCCTTCTGGAACTGCTTGACAAACTCCCTCTTGAGCGCCTCGAGTTCCGAGTTGAGGTCTATCCCAAGCGAGCTCGGCTGTTGTTGTGGTTGTTGTAGCGGGTCATCGAAGTCGACAGCGGAGCTGGTCCTCTTGCTTCTACTCTGCTCCTTATCGCGACGGCGTCTCTCCTTCTCTCTCTTCTTTTTATCCTCCTGGTAACGGAACCCAATCAGATTTCAAACCACCCATAAAAGGAAAAAAATTGAAACCTTACCTCATCGGCAACAGCAGGTGCGGGTTCTACAGCAGGAGCTTCAACAGGGGCAGGTGCGGGTGCAGGTGGTGTTGCAGCGGGTGTGGTTCTGGGAGTGGTCGGATTCGGCTGAGGTGAGTCCGTGGGAGTGGTTGGAGCAGCCTGTTGTGGTGCTGCTGGTTGTCCTGCAGCCTGTTGATCCGGTTGTCCCGTGGGTGTGAGTGGTGGTTGTACGGGCTGTTGAGCCTGTTGTTGCGCAGTTTGTTGTTGTTGTTGTTGCAGTTGTTGTTGCTGCGTGGGGTCCAACATCATCGGGGGTGTCGAGAGTTGCGCGGGTAAGGGCACGTTAGAGCCTGGCATGGGCATCATAGGATATGGCATGCCAGGGTAATACATGGGAGGGTAAGGCATGCCAGGGTAAGGCATCCCCGGATAGGTCATCGGGGGCGGGTATGCCCCTTGGGGTGGATATCCCTGAGGCGGGTAACCCCCCTGGGGGGGATAGTTGCCCCACCCACCACCTTCATTGTAACCTCCTCCATCATTATAGTACTCTTCCTCGTAATACCCATCATCCCCTCCATTGTTGTTACCCCAATTGCCTCCTCCTCTTCCCCCCTGCGGCCCACCCCGCCCACCCCTCTGCCCTCCCGGCCCTCCTCCTCGGCCCCTCATGCCACCTCCGCCTCTATCTTGCCCGCCACCTCGGCTCCCCATCTCATTTCCTCGCCGAGCTAACTCGGACACGCTGGCTCTCCCCCTGCCAGGGGCAGGAGACCCTCCCCTGCCGGGACCCGGTCCGCCTCCTCTACCTCTGTCACCTCCTCCTCGCATGATGTCGCTGCCTCCTCGTCCCCCTTGAGGTCCTCCCATCCCTCCTCCACCTCTACCTGGCCCTCCTGATCCTCCTTGCCCTCCTTGCCCTCCTGGCCCTGGTCCACCTGATCCTGGTGCCGGTCCTTCATCCATCGTGGCTTTCTATTGGTTGTTGTATATTTTAGGTAGGCACAGAGAGAGAGAGAGAGAGAGAGAGAGAGAGAGAGAGAGAATTAGTTACCCTTGCCGCAATCTTAGCAAAGAGTTCCTCCTGAGGACTTGAAGCAGAGACCTTCTTTTCAGGTGCAGGTTTGGGTGCCGCTGCTAAAAAGGGAAGTGACGTCAGTAAAAAAAGCAACTGAAAAAAGGAAAATCGTACCATCCGCAGCACCTCCTGTCGATGACTTTCTTAGGCTCGAATTAGAGAGCTGATCAGCAAGGCCACCTCCACCCCCTGCGCGAGAGAGGGTGGGAGATGCTGGGGGTGGAGCGGGTGCTGGGGGTGGGGCAGGTGGTGCGGGTGCTGTGGGTGCGGCAGAGGTAGTCGCAGCGGGCGCACTGGGTGCTGCAGGTGCCGCGGCGGGGGCAGCTGGTGCGGCCGCTGGTGTCTGTGCGGGAGCCGCCGTTGTTGTGGCTGTTGTGGAGACCGATGTTGAGGAATTCGAAGGTGAGATGGATGCCGATGATGCGGGTTTGCTGTCGGCCGAGAAGGTGGTGGTCCCTCCTATGGTCACTTTTCGCTTGCCTTCCTCGGCTTCCTTTTTGGCACGTGCTTTCTCTTCTTCCTGTCGCTTTCGTTCTTCTTCCTTCTTCCTCTTTTCCTCTTCCTTTTCTCGTTCCTTTTGCTTCTTCTCTTCTTCCTTCCGCTGCTTCTCTTTCTTCTTCTCTTCTTTTTTAGCTTCCTTTGCGCTCTTCTTGCTATCGTCTGCTTAACTGGGTGTGAGCAAAAGAGAGAGAGAGAGAGAGAGAGAGAGAGAGAGAGAGAGAGAGAGAGAGAGAGAGAGAGAGAGAGAGAGAAGAGTAAAATTACCGTTATCCGGTTGTGCAGGGGCAGGGGTTGCTGCAGCAGCTGCAGGTTGAGCAGATGGACCCGCTGTAATATAGTATCAAACCAACCAAATTAGCAAATTTTTAAGTAAATCAAATCAAAAAGGAAAGGTAGCCTACCTTTCAGTTTTTCGACTGCGGCGAGGATTTGTTCACAAAATCCATCGGCTTCGGGGTTGGACGCGAAGTTGAGGCCATAGGCGTACTTGTTGTCCGACCACTGATGGAATGTCTCCGAAGCCTTCTGGTACGTTATCTCTTTAAACACCGGACTGTTTATCACAACCTATTTTTTTTTGTTGTGTTGGTTAAGGTGTTATAGCACAGACGATAATCAAATAAGGTTAAAACGTAGCAAAGAAATAAAAAGTATAAAAAAAGATAACAAACGCAAATATTGTGGATGTTGTTACCTTGTCTTTTATTATTTGCGATATGGCAACCACGCGGTAGGTTTCCTTGGCCGGGTTAAAGTATAGCTGGACCAACGAGAGGCCGTCGTCGACTCCCTTCCATTCGTCTCCCTCAAAATAGTAGACCCCAGCCCTCACTGTTATCAGGGCTTGCTCCCTTTTATCATGATAGGAGAGAAAGAAAGAGAGAAGAGAAAGGAGAAGCGAAAAGATAGCAAAGGTGAGTGACTGTGAAAAGAAGAAACAAGGGCAAATGAAGCGGAAAAATGAGCGGGAGAGGGGAGTAAACATACGTCATGTCCCTTCGCTCGCTTGTTCACAAGTTGTTTTTGCTTTTTCCTTTTTTATTTGTCTCCCTCTGCTGCCCTGTAAAGCGCGCAACGGACGCAAAAGCGCAAAAATAGCAAAATTGCCACCCACACCCGTACCTTGTTGCCAAAATTCAAACGGGCCAACCAAAATCAATAGCGGCGGCCTCTTAAGTCCGAATGAACTTGCACTCGAGAAAGTGAGGGATAATAGGAGGATGTATTTGGAAAATGTGAAAAGTATAAAAAGGAAAATCAGGAGAGGTACTTGGCGAGGGTTTGTTGCTGTGTGGGAGGGAGATGGGCAACCACTTGGCTCAGAGGGAAGCCCTGAGATGCCAAGGCCTTCAGAAGGAGAACGATGGTGTCTCGAGTCTTTGTGTACTGTTCCATGCTTGGGTGTCCCAATGCCAAGCTGAATATATTGATGAACTGCGGTATCACCCCTTCCGCACTCAGCTATTTTATAAGAGGGTTAATGATGATGTGAGTGATGTGGGGTGATGTGGTGTGGTGTGGTGTGGTGTGGTGTGGTGTGATGTGATGTGGTGTGGTGTGGTTGGTGTGGTATTGTATGGTGTGGTGAGAGTCTCAGTGAAGTACATACAACTTTGTGGTTGCTTTGGAAAATACAGAAGATGCCATTATAGACGGCTTCAGTCTCTTCAAAGTCTTCTTTAAGGGGAAGTGCCTTCAACAAGCTTGGCAGGACCTAATTTAGCGAAAAGTAAGCCGTTAATTAGGAAAAAGTGGTTGGAGGAGAAGGTGAGTACCTGTTCCAAAGGAACATGAGCTATAGAGGTAGCGAGCATGCGGCAAATAGCGCCACAGGCGTTGTCAGACACTGTTGGTTCCTCGCTTTGGCAGAGAGGCAACACCCTCTTCAACGATTCTGCAAAGATTCTGAGAGAGAGAGAGAGAGAGAGAGAGAGAGAGAGAGAGAGAGAGAGAGAGAGCGAGAGCGAGAGAGAGAATTAATACATGCACTACTTGTCTTCCCTCCCCCTCAAAAATATTTACGTTTGAGCATTGGTTCCTGCGGCAGTGCATAGGACACCCGCAAAGAACACGCTATTGCGTTGCATCTCCTCATCTTCAGTTTCCATACCCCCAAATGCGACTGGAAGTAGTTCCTGTAGGTGTGGTGTGGTGTTTGTGAGTTGCGTTGTGTTGTGTTAGGAGCGCACCTGTGCAAAGTTCTTAACTATAGCCGGCCCCATCGCTCTCGTCAATTCTGCAAGTAATCCCACAATAAGAACCGCAAATTGTGGCGCCTATATCTCAAAAATTAGCATTAACGCATAAGAGTAAAAAAAGAAGGAAGATTAAGCATAAGAACATACAGAAAAAGATATAATGAAATAAAACATAAGAAAACGAGGGAATTTGACTTACCATGTAAGATAGAATAGCGCCACAGCACTCCCTGAAGCAAGGCTCAAAGAGAGGACCCAACACCTTCGCTACGCTGATGGTGGAATCGGATATGCTATCGAGAAACTCGAGATCCTTCTGCTCCTTCATGGCTTCATCCTCGAATTCATCGATTGCCTGTTTCTCGCACAATGTCTTCTTTTGCCACACTGCCAACACCACCGGGAATATCTTGCTTGCATCTGTTGTGTTGTGGATGTTGTGTTGGTATGTGAGTCTGCGAGTGGGGTGGGGGGGGAGTGTGAGAGAGATAGGTACATGTGGGCTCGGCAGCTGCGGGGCCTAAATAGGAGACGATAGCGGCATAGGCCTCATATGCGGTAGTCACGACGTCCCTGTCCTCATCTTTAAGCATCGCCTCCCCTATGAGGCCCACCACAACCTCCAACACCTTCAACGTGGCCTCGTGGAGAGGCGGTTGTTGGCTAGCGGGAAGCCCGGCAGTCCATTGTTGTGAGGGCAGATTGGCGCGATGCACAACACTCAGCAACTCTGGGTATGAGAGTAGTGAGTGAATGCGTGAGGGGTGTGGGTGAGTGTGCGTGAGGGGGCGGTGAGGGTAAGTTACCTGCGAGAGAAGTGATGGCATTTTGTCGCGCGTCGGTATATCCATAAGAGGCCATTTCCACCAATTTCTGGAATGGCTCGGCCATGAACCTAAAATAGAATAGGTTTGGTCAAAATAATTCATTTCCTATAAATAGATTTTAAAAAAAACAAGAGATAATACTGGACAAAAGGAGGTCCGACATGCTTGGCTATGGCACCGATCGCATGACACGCCGCCGACTTCTCGTCCAAAAATGATTGTGGTATGCTCACGTGCAGAGGATTAATTGACTTTTGTACTTCAATGCCCGAGATACCTATAAAAAGCAATAAATAATTTCAAAAAAACGATAAAGGAGGGGGTAGTGGTGGGAAAGGTCTATACCCTCTTCATCATCGGGGTCTCGATAAAACAGGGCTCCGTCTCCCGACTTGCATGAGTGCAAAGCGAAGTTGAGCACTGCGGGCACATATTCCACGAAATCAGCGCCGAGCACCTGGGAGCAATGCACAAAGAAACCATAGGTGAATTCACGGAGCTCACAATATTCCAGTTCCATGCCCACACAAGCCAATCGCATGAATTCTTTTGCCACTGGCTAAGTATCCAATGAAAAATTAGATATGATTTCTTTTGTTTTTTCAATAGGCAGTATACCTGAAATGCCTCCTTGCCCACTGCTGCAGCAATCATGCCAACACACTCTGTTGCCCTAGTTCGCAACGTATACAACTCCTCTTTTTCCTAAAAAGATAAAAAAAAGAATAATAAGTATTTAATAAAACCAATTTTTTTTTCAGCAAACCTGTTGCATCATGACTAACATCATCTGCAATAGCTGTTGATAGTAAGGCACCACGCCCGTACCCGCTACACTGGCAATAGCCGAGATAGCGACCACTGCAATCTCCTGCACCTCCAATTCGCTCTGTTGGATAGTAGCTACAAGTCTCGTCATCAACTCTTGAAGATACGGTGCAATACACTCCTCATCTAATAAAACATAATAATATAATAATAAGAAAAAGAATTTCCAATAACTTTTGTTTTTTTGGGTTTACCTAAATTCTGACAGAAGGCCTCGATACCATAACAGGCCTTGGCTTTAACTTTTATGTCGTTATCTCCCATAGCTGTCACGAGCAACGGGATGACCTTTTCATAGTAGTCCGATATTTCGGGTTGAAGATGTGCTGGGTATAACATAATAGGATAGAAGAAGATATGTTATTATTTTTAGACAAAAATAGATAAGAACGAAGACACTCACTTGCAAATTGGCCCAAAGCGACACATGCCGATTGTCGCACTCGTGTGTCTTTATCTAAAAAGGATCTGACCAACTAGTTTGTTGAAATAAGGAATATTAGTCACATGTGAAACATATCGAATAGTCCACACGTACAAATTCCAAAAAGGTGGGAAGATTTTCAATCATTTTGTCTGCGCAGCCCTCGGCAAGCACCTTAAATGGGGAAATGTGTTAAATTCGAAGAAAATTAAAGAGGCAAGAAGGGATCACTCACTGTGAGAATATCTAATGCGGCTCTTCGGTCCAGAGGTTTGGGAGAGGCAGCGAGCTTTTCTATGCCCTCGATGCAGGGACTCCACAGTTTATCGCTGTGCCAAATCCGGGCGAAGTGATCGATCAGTTGACATCCGAAGGTGTGCGCAGAAAGATAGACACCGTCGTCATCATCATCGTCTTCTCCATCCTCTTCTTCATCGTTTCCTTCTATGCACATTGCGAATGCTACCTGCAAGCATGGCAGCACCAACTGATGCTTCACCAACAGCTTTGGTTTCCTGGAATGAGAACATTAGACTTCGCCATCTTCCCCCCCCCCGAAATAACCAAAAATGGTAAGCACTTACACTGCGGCAAGCCATTGAATGACATTGAGTGCCATTTGTCTCATAGCCAGATCGATTTGCCTGTTCACTCCTATGGAGAGCATAGCTTTGGCGAGCATGGGAACATGAGGTACTACCACTGGCACCGGCTAAGATAGGTGTGTGTGTGTGTGTGTGTGTGTGTGTGTGTGTGTGT
>Ga0209935_1004639_pt1 | contig 12478 bp, 13 predicted proteins | sample ThiBio_1000_plan_2_FD_183958 | JGI IMG/M metagenome (GOLD analysis project Ga0209935, IMG submission 183958) | Wastewater bioreactor microbial communities from Cape Town, South Africa - Thiocy_cont_1000_plan (SPAdes) | ecosystem: Engineered > Bioreactor > Thiocyanate-remediating >... | reverse complement strand
CAAAGTCCTTGTTGATGCGCGAGAACTCATCGTAGAACTTGGAGATGGCCTCGCAGAACTTCTTGCCATCGCGCAGTCGCGTGTTCACGGTCTCGAACGAGTCCTTCGCGATACGATGCGATGCGATACGATGCGATGCGATGCGAGGCGATACAACGCGTGAATATCAATACGTTTCGTGGTGAGAATGGTGTTGTAGGATGTGATTGGTACCCAGAGATCAGATTGATAGGCCATCGGAGAGGGAGACGACGGCAGCAGCAGCAGCAGCGAGGGCAACAAACAACAACCACACTACCCGGCTCACAACAACATATCCGTCTGCGGACTCTCTATCGAATGAAGGGAATGGACCTGGTCTGCGTGAACCTGCGTTCGTTGTGTGGTGTTGTTGATGACTTGACTCGACTTGAATTGATGGTGTGTTTAGGCGCTGAGACAGAGATCGATGATGAGGGAGTATATTACACAGTACGAATGATTGATGGACGGATGGATAGCTAGCGATGATGAAGCACTGGTACAGCAGGATACACGGGGAGCGCACTACGAGTAGTAGTCGTCCTTGTTGATCGTCGAAATGTCACTGGCGACCTCGGCCGAGAGTCCCGAGGACCTTCGGTTCGAGGGTCCTCCTCTTCGTTGAAAGAGCGGATGCCCTCGAATGAAGCGCGTGTATGGCCAGTCAAACAAGAATCCCAGGCACGCCAAGAACGCGAGGCCCCACGTGAAGCCGAGCAGCGAGGCGACGAGCGCGAGGTCGCCCTGCCACGAGCCGGTGACGTAGGCCTTGCAGCCATCGGACGGACCCGAGAGCAGCACGGCAAAGTTGGTAAAGTGGCTCGTGGTTCCGCACAGCAGATCGGCGGTCGTGTTCTTGGTCAGGCAGTTGTCGGTGCACTGCCACTGGTTGTTGCCATTGATGTACGCAAGGCAGCTGTTCTTGAGATTGGCGCTCTTGCGGTACTGAAGGCAGATGGTGGCCGGCGATTGCAGTTGCGAAGTGCCGTTGGCCAACGTGACGTCGATGACCAGCGAGCCGAGATCACTGGACGAGATGCCCGACGCGGCATTGGCGCTGTCGATTGTCGTCTGCGCCACCGGGCTCACGATCAATACCGTGGGCTTGTTGGCATCACCTACGAGCGCCACGGTGGCAACCGGCTTGCCCGCCGGGTCGGTGACCACCACGACCGTGACTTGGTTCGACGACACGGGTTGCACGGCGGTCATGGCGATCGATCCGGGTGGAGAACTCGCGGGCAGCAGCGGCTGCGAGATGGGCGCAGGAGATGTACCGGAAGTCGACGGTACCATGGCAGCGGTGCCGTTCGACACTGGCGGATTGGCTGGCGTGGTGGTGGTGCTTGAGTTGGTAGACGGAGGTGCGAGCGTTGCTCCAGGAGGGATCGACGGCGGACTCATGGGAGTAGGCGGCGGCGGCGACGGTGGCATCGGCGCAGGAGGTACGGGTGGGGAGGAGGTGGGGGTGGTGGAACATGGTGGACACGGCCCTCCGCAGTCGATACCGGTCTCTCCTTGATTCCGGAAGCCGTCGGTACATGAGGCAGTACCGACACACGTCACCGAGAAGAAGAGGTCCGGTTGTCCCAGTGCATTCGATTGGATGGTCCAAGTGGCGCTCACCATACCGGTCGAGCTCGGGGCACATGCCAGAGTCACACTCACTTGGTCGGTTGGTTGAACGACGCTCGGCAACGTCGACACCAACGTCAGCCACTGTGACGGCATGGTAGTCGTGTCAAAGACACTCGACGGGATCAGCGGCGCGTTGCCGCTGTTGGTAAACACCACGCTGCCCCTCGCGGCCGGAGCTCCGACCGGTACGGGCCCGAGAGAGATCGAGTGCGGGCCCACGAACGAGATTGTCGCAACGACTGCGAGCCACGAGAGCGAGAGCACGTTGACCGGCGCACTCATGGATGGCGTTTGGAGAAAGACCGAGGTCGAGTGAGTAAAAGCCGCGAGTGGCACAATGGTCAACACCACGACTGTCGAGCTACCAGGCGGGAGTGACACTGCCGGTGGAATCAGCGACACGATGCCTGTCGGCGAGATGACGATCGTGCCATCGTTGATACTTCTTCGAGCGCTGGTCGTGCTGTTGTTGCCGCCGTCGACTTGCAACGAGAGAGACAGATCGACTTGCGACGGTGACTCGTTCTTTACGGTCAGAGATTGAGAGCTCGACGTGCCTCCGGCCAGCATTCCGAGCATCAATGGGCCGGGAGTGCTGACCGTGACCGACGCTTGCGAATTGCACACGATCGAGTAGTTGTACGAGTTGGTCTCGGACTCGAGCAGGAGCGTCGCAGTGAATTGCGTGCCGTCGCTCAGAGGCGTGCAGCCGAGCCGCAGAGTCGTCGAGGTGCCATTGGGGCCGAGCGAGATTGGCGTGACAGGAAGGGTGCTGAACACGGGCGCCGTGGCGTTGACGAACGAGGCACTCAGCGTGGCGTTGAAGCTATTGTAGTTGGTAATGCCGAGCGTCGCCGTGCCGGTGAGATATTGCACCGTCGTGATGACGATCGGCGAGGCCGGAAGAGGCAGCGACACAACGCCGACTCCACTCACCAAACTCGTGCAGGTGAACGTGTACGAGATGGTGGGATTGACGATGTCGTTGGTGCCGAAGGTCAAAGTCGCATTCTGTGTCTGACCCAGCGTCGCCAACGTGGGAGTGCAGTTGACGGCAATGTCGAACGGGCCTGAGAGGCCACTGACCGGTAGGCCCGAGACGGAGAACCACGAGGAGGCGTTGCCGAGCGGAGCCGGTGCATAGAGGTCCAGCAGGAGTGAACCAGCGTTGTAAACGTGAATCAGTGCGATGCTCGACGAATTCACGAAACCGAAGTTAATCAGCGAGCCGGGTGGCGGAGCTGCGGTGTACGACGCGCCAGCTGTACAGCTCAGCGTGAACGATACTATAGGCTGCGCAGGATCGGAGGTCGCCAGAACGAGAGTCTCCGTGTAGGGAATAGGGTGCACGCCGACTGGCACCGTGCACATGACCGAGAGGCCCTGTGCTATAAACGGGTGCAGGCTCATGGAGGACGGTGAGACGCCGAACCAGCTACCGGGAACGAAGGGCAATGGCATGACAGAGAGTGGCGCCACGCCCAGGTCAGTGATGTCGATGGTGGTCGAGTTCGGTTGGCCATATGTAGCATTGAGCGCGATGGTGCTGAGAGGCGGTGGCTCCGAGTAGAAGAGTGGACCCGGCGTGCATAAGAGCGTAAAGTTGATGGTCGGATACGTGATGTCGTTGGTCGAAAGAATGAGCGTCCCCATTTGCGGCATTGTGGATCCGAGACTCGGAGCACAGGTGATGGTGATGGTGCTGCTCGCTTGCGAAGATAGTCCGCTAATTGGCAAGCCCGACACCGAATACCACGAGCTCATTGGCAGAGACTGCAGCGAGACTACGAGACCCATGTAGCCGACGTTCTGAAGCGTGACGGAACGTAAGGCGGTGTCTGTGACGAGGCCAAAGTCGAGCAGACTGGCGAGTTGCGGCATGGAGGCGATCGCTGGACCTTGGGCGCAAGTGACAGTGTATGTCGGAGAGGTGTCGTCGTTGGCTGTGAAGGACAGCACTTGGCTCGTGGTGCTGCTGTTGTTCGCCGGTACCGAGCATGAGACCGTGAGCGACTGACTCTGCTTGGCGCCAATCGTGAACGGTAGGCCGCTGCCGACCGAGAACCACGGCCCGAGCACAAAGTTCGGCGAGACGGTCAACGCCGCGCTGCCGGCGTTCGTGAATACGATGGAGGTTGTGGAGTTACCGCCGCTTCCCGAGACGAGCGCGATCGCAACAGGGCTTGGAGGCGGCGTAGATGTAAAGATTGGAGCAGCTTCGCACTGGAACGAATAGTTCGCCGACTGGCCATTCATGAATTCGATCGTCAGCATATCGGCAGTGTTGGTAAGGAGGTTGCCGACTGGAGGGGCACAGATGACGCCAAAGTCCGCTTGCCCCACGTATGGACCAGGGAGGTCGGCGAACGGTAGGTTGATGGTCGAGAACCAACTCGCGCTGCCTTGCTCGAACTCGTACTGAAGCACGCTCAAGAAGCCGCCTCCGCCATTCATGATCGTGATATTGAACGGCGTACTGACGTCAACCACGAGGCCAAAGTCGAAATTCGTGCGAGGCAGCGGCACCGAATTGAAGGCCGGTGGACATGGATTCAACGGGCATTGGCATGTGCCACGCAGCGAGCCGAACTGTACACACTGCAATGGAGGCTCGCAGCTTACTCCAGTGCATGGGTTGGAGGCGACGTTGAGTGCTGGTATCGGTTCGAACACACGCGCACGCACACAAACACACACACACACGGATGCCGTGTCAGAATAACGACAGTGCGCTGCTTGATTGGTGTTGGACTTGAGTCATCATCATCATCATCATCATGGATCGTACTGAAAGTCTTGCCAAAGGACGAATTGAAAAAAAGTGGCGGTTGGGACGGGAATACGACCGGCTCGATCAAGTCCAGGGTACACCAAGTAGTGCCGAACTTGTCGACCACAACCTGCCAATAACACAAGTGGGAATGCGTCAATCCAACTACATTGTGAGCCTCCTGTTGTTGGTTGGATCAAAAATGCGGCGAACTGCGCAGATACCACGTACATCCGTCATGGCCGCTTGTCCACCGAAGCTTCCTTCCGAGCGCACTTGCGACAACGAAAACGACTCCGGGTCGATTGCGTAGATGAAGGCCGCCATGTAGTCCGATAGGAAGTCGCCTCCTAGCACTACTGGCTTTCCGAAGAAGGCGGTCTCCAATTGCACGGGACCGTTGGCTACCGTCCCGGATGTGAGGAAGACGCTCGAGTCCACCGGCGATGGGACGCTGATCGACGCAAAAGCAACGGAAGACGACGGATTGGAGTTCACGCCAGCAGTAAGCACCAGCGATACTTGTACCAAACCGGCTGACTGCGTGACCAACTTCACTTGCGACTCGAGCGCCGAGCCGGAAGCACTGGGCGAGAGCTCGGCGACGTAGATGCCAGAGGAGCAGGCCGAGCAACTGGTGAGCCACGCGGTGGGGAACGTGTACTGCGGTTGGAGCACTTCCGAGAACACGAGCGAGCCGTCGGACGTGTAACGAAGCAGCGCCGAGTAGGCGGTCGGAGGCTGGAACACGCGCACCGAGCTCACGGTCACCGAGAGATCGCTTCCAATGATTTGGAACTCGGCCTGGAGCAGCGAGCTGGAGCCCGAGTAGTAGTACGCCGGGTCGACTTGGAACTTGCGCAGATACAGCACCACACTCGTGGGAGACGCCAAGGTCGAGCACGGAATCGATGGAAGACCAGCCCACGTCGGCTGCAAGCTCGTGCCGTCCGAGAGCCAAGTGCGCTCTGCCCATATAGTGACACCATCGCCAAGAAGCACCTTAAACAAGTCGCCGACCGCACACGAACTGGAGACCGACACTTGGAACGATAGCTGCGGCGAGTAGGCACCCGGCAGCTGGAAGGCAGTCGGCACATAGCATTCCGGAGAGTTCGTTACGGCGAACGAGGAACCTTGAGGAACGGCGCACAACGGCGTGTTCTGTGCCGTAAAATCCGCCTCAAATGCTGGCATGTAGTACGTCGACGGCGGTAAGTAATTGGTACTCGAGCCGGAGATCTCGAACCCAACCGAAACCGTGCTGCGAATCGTGAGGCCCACCGCGATGTCGCCACTTGCTGGATCGCTTGTCAAACACACGGTGCGAATCTCGGTCACGAGAGACGCCGCCATAGAGAACGACTTTCGCGACCAGAGCAAGCTGCTCATCGTGTAGTCCGAGAAGCATTGCAGCACAAAGTGGACGTTGCTGCTCGAGTCGACATAGCTACCAGCAACGTAGAACTTGCCGTACTCTTGACGGAATCAATCAATCACGCAATCAATCAATCAGTCAGTCAGTCAGTCAGCGATGTGCGCGAGCGAGTCCATTCGTACCATCTTGCAACGAACGGGTCTGCCACTTGGTGGTTGCAACCTCTTGTACGGTCCAATCAGTTGGAGGAAAGACCTGCCACGAGCACGCACCCGTGCACAGGTTTGCCGAAGGTACGTTCACAGCCTGCACCGACACGCTACCCGTTCCGACGTCGTATTGCATCAAGAGCGGGACGCTAATCGGGACCATATAGCTGACCGAGGAAATGGATAGCGCTCCGCTGCTGCTGCCCAGAATACCAACAAACACCACTTGGCCCAGAGAGTCGAATGCTGGCGCTCCGACGCTGGCACCACCAAGCACGACGAGCGTCGAGTTATTCACGAGGTTCGTGGAGTACACTTCGATGGCGCAACTCGAGAAATCCGCCTGGCAGCTGGTGACCGCCACGAGCGATGAGGCACTCGAGTAAGCAAGGCCGGTTGATAACGGCAGGTTGATTGGAGTGAATTCGATCGGGAACTGTGACGATGGTACTGCACGGTTGTAATAGTAGTTGTTGTTGTGGTGGTGGTGGTGGTGGTAGTAAACCCAGAATGGTCAACGATCGATGCTTGCTTGCAGCTTGAGGACGGCGGATCGAATTGACGTACTTGGAGAGCAAGGTGGAGAGTTACCGCTCCAACACGAGCAACTTGGAACTGCAGGTGGTGGCAGCAGAATGGCGCTGCCTTCAGACTGGCAATCAGTGAGTTCCGGCCGTACTGTTTGGCATGCAACAACAAAGAGTGGGTGAGTGTGCGCACGAACGAACTCGGAACTCGGAGAGCCGGAGGCCGGATACGTACTTGTAAACAATGCCGATGTGACAGGGTAGTTTGGATTACCGCCATCCGAAGGCATGAGCGAGGCAGCGATATGAATGCCTCCAAAGACATCGACCGAAATGCTGTTGTAGCTTCCTTGCAGCGTTTGCGGGAATGCATACGTCACCGTGCAATCGAGGTCGATACCCATCAACACGTAGTTGTCGGTGGGATTGGCACTGAGTGGCGATGTCGACGACAGGCCTGCTGCCGTCGACGCGTGCAGTTGCCACGATGAGGCTTGCTGCAGCTGTAATAGCGCCACCAAGTCCCCTTGAGGATGGTACGCTAGAGCCGCAGAGACAGCAGGCTGATCGAGTACGGTCGAAGTCAGTAGCACCGAACAGAGCGCTTGCTGTGGTGCAGAAAGTGAGAACTGCTCGATCGTCACCCACGAGGCCTCGATGCCCGTGAGCTGGTCGAGCACCACTCGCCAGCCAAGCTCTTGTAACGTCGGTCGGGTCAAGAGTGCAAGCACCGTCTGGATTCGATATGGTATGCCCGGAATTACCTGTCATTGCAGCAGCAGAAATTGAGTCGCACGCAGTGAGTGAAATAGCTTGATAGAAACGAAGAATTGGTTCGGTTTGGTTGGTGGTTGGCGATTGGTGCGGCAGGCAGTACGACTCACATTGAAGGCAGTCCGCGTTGGAATTCGGTCGATTTGCCCTTCGGTAATGTGCTCTTGAACAAAGAAGCCGTTCAGGCCTTGGCCATTGATGGAATCGGTGGTTGCCACCACTATTGTGTCTAATACCAACGATGTCATCCATTGACCGTAGGCGATCATCGAGAAGCCATGCTGGAGCGTTCCAAACGAGAACGAGTACATTGGTGTGATGTCGCTGGCGAACTTTGACTGCCACTGGAGATAGAACTGCCCGTGGTCGATCTCAACGTGGTTGGTCGTGCACTCGAACGGATTCGAGCAGTAGGTCCACTGCAGCAGGTTGAAATCAACGAGCTCGAGGTCGCCGAAGGCGATGTTGGGATTGTTGCGCGAAAAGTCGCAGCCGAACACGAGCGAGCACGTGGCCCAGAAGGCCTCCGAGAGCACTCCGGTGACCAGATTGTACATGGCCAAGAACGGTGCGTTGTTGCATTCAGACGAAGGAGAGCCGGACGACTGGCAGTATCCGGCGATGACAATCGACGAGATTCCAGGCATGGCGATCGCTGCCGTTGGCTGCAGCACGTCGCTCGGGTCCGAGGTGCTCATAATCGCGATTGGACTTGGCATCGGCGTTGGCGAAGGTGAGGCGAAGGGCGAGATGCGCGGCTCTTGGTAGAGCGAGAACGTGTTCGAGTTCTCCTGCGACAGCATGTAGATGAACGATGACTCTGCAAACGGAATAACGAACAGCATCTCGCCGTTATCCATCAAGTACGGCATCTCGGTCACCACATTGCTGATGCTCGCTCCGCCAGAAATCGCTACAACGGCCAAGCGTCACGAGAATGATCGATGGTGCAGTGCGTGAGTCCCGGATTGACACCGTTTCATGCTGAGGCGAGCAAGCAAGCGCACGCACTGTTTCCACATTGAGGGCCTGAAATTCCTGATGGGCATTGGCAGGTGTTGGGCCCGACGCATATTCCTGCGAAGCAACCCTGCGGGCAGGCCTGAGCCGCATCTGTACAGTTCGACAACAATCAAGGCCGAGAGAGAGAGAGAGAGAGAGAGAGAGACGTAAACATCCAAGCGCCACCTCATAAGCGACCAACACGAAAACGATACGCCAGCCAGCGACGTACCGATAACAGCGCTGCAGTCCACCGCCCCCATTCCTGCAGCACAACTGCACTGAAAATTGCCAGCCGCCGTAAAGCTGCACACACCGTTACCTTGGCTCTCGTAGCACTCATTGGGGCACGCTGGTGAATGGGCCGTGGTTTCAGTACAGGCACATACAGATAGAGATATATATATATATATGTGTGTGTGTGTGCGGTTGCGACCAGAGCGACAGTTGCTGCCCTGTCCCGTACCGTTGTACTCGAAGACGAAAGCCGAGTTCGATGACACACTCGTATCGACACCTTCCGAGGGAAATACTTGCGATCCGCCGCTTCCAACCTCGCCGTGCAAATACACCGTGCCGGAAGCAAAAGATTGCGTTCCACATGATACCGGAACAGCCTCCTACGATTGCAAGGCCATTCAATGGATATAAGAGACAGTTTCGAATGCCAAACTGAACAGCGCGCCACGCGGTACCGTGAGTGTGCTTTGGAGCAGAGTGCCTGAGTTAACTCCAAGAGTGTAGCCGGTGCCCAAGTAAGAGGAAGTGTACGCCGTCATTATGGCACCTCCGCTCACCAAGCAAAGGCTACCGACTTGAAAGTCGGAAGGTAGAAACGTCTCTGCAGGAGCGTGTCATTCAAAGGGTCAGCAATTCAATCGAGAAACACACTCACTCTCACACTTGTTCAACGCGAACACAGAGTTCCTTCCTGCGTACCAGATATCATCGTGCGCAAGTAGCTAACTTGGTAGGGATTTCCGGGGACTGGCATGCCCGTTCCTTGTTGTCCAGGATAAAACGTTCGCCCACCGGCCACAGGATCGCTGGCTGAGAAGCCGGCTACTACTTCTGAATCGACTCCCGCATTGCAGCCCGGAAAGTCGCTCGTAGGACACGCCAACGCTTCGGCCGTGCCGTACACGGCGTACTCGGGAGTCGAGACGGCTCGAGGAGGAGGAGAACTGGAGGAATACTCGACATTACTGATGCTCGACATTGGCGAAATGGCAAATGCTTGCCCTGATACCGCGGCATAGACGTCTTCGACAGTCGGGTTCGGATCAACGAAGCAGCCAGACGTAAAGTCGTACTGCACTCGAAAGAGGCCAACGAGCGTGATTTCAGGGCTGCTACATGCGTCGTAGAACCAATAGTAGTAGCCTGCTCACGAGACGACGACAACAGCGGTTTCGTCATCAGCGAGACGTCGTTCACTTCTCCAAGCAGTCAGTATTGCACTAACAGATGACGTACCGCAACAGGAAGACCCGATCACCATCACTACTTGAGCTTGGGGCAAGTAGGTAAAGGTCGTGCCGGTGAAGCTCACGGTCCAGACAGTTGGAGACAGTGGCGAGTTGATCTGAAGATCGATACGCTGGAGATCATTGCCACCGTCGGTTTGGCCCAGCACGAGCGCTTGGTCGTTCGAACCACTCTGCGGTACGATTTGCACTTGCGTGAAGGGTCGATTGACGCTTACAGGAACGAAGAACGAGGTCGTGCCGAGCAGCAGTAGCTTGTATTGCTGCCACACTGGCTCGACGGCAAACCTGGGCGTGCGAAGGTAGACAGGAGTGCCGCCGTGCATCACGTGAGTACCTCCGAATCGAAAGAGCACGCGAGACGAGCGACATGAGCGACGTACTGCAACACTCCTGCGTAGCCATCCGTAATACTGGGGGAGATCGGTACCACGAGGCCACTGGGATAGGCCGTGATGTCCAACGAGCCAACATTGCCATCGAAGCTTGTAAACACGTAGACTTGGTTCTGTGTCGTCATGCACGCACGCACAACGATAGCGTTGCTGGACGTTAGCCATGGCTATATCGCTCATCGATTGAGGCAGCGATGTGCGAGCTTCGAGCACTTGGAGGCGCACTGGCGCACGAGGCATCAACGACGTACTCCGCTGCTGGCGCAAGCGACATGTGCTTTGGTGCCTGGATTATCGCTCGGAAACAAGGTGTACACCATGATCGCAGTGCCGCTGCTCGGCTCCACAAGAGCAACGAACGGTGCTCCGACGAGCGTACCCGCGGGTACTTGCTGGACATACGGAACCACAAAGGTCGCGTCGCCGATGATGCCCACGACCACGACGCCATTGGGCACGACGCAGATGCTCGATTGTTGTGCCGAGGGAATGTCGTTGAACCATGTCACGCTACCGAGGCCACCATTCCCGAGAGACAGCAGCAGTACCACCACGACGATGGCCAACGCGAGTGTACCGACCTTGATCCTGCTGCGAGCTCCCCGACTCGACGGCATGATGATCGTGGGAGCGACGCTCTCCGCAGTGCGCGACTCAACAAGAGCGCTTGAGTGTATCTCACAGTCTCCTGGCGATTGGTGCCCTCGACAACGACTCACAAGAGAGTACCACGCTCACACTCCAATCCCTCGTGGTGTAAGAACACCCAAAGAGCTCCGCTTTGAGTAGTGTGAGAGACTGCAAGCGTGCGTGAGGGAGAGGGAGAGAGAGGTAACCGAAAACTTGGTAGATGATGATGATGAGCGAGCGTTCTGTGTGTGTCAGTGCGAGTGTGTGAGGCGGCTGATTTTCGGCGGAGAACGCTAGAAAAGGAAAAAAGTGATTAGCGCCGCTCCTCACGAAACAATAGACCATATCATCGCGGCCTGCCCTATGGCTGCCGCCATCACTCAATCACCCCAATCATCACTGGGGTTCTGCCAAACTGTCTAATAAATGTGTCGTTCATATACTACATACAGTGCGATCTTTTACTTCTCTCGTGTATCCAGATGCAATCTCGCTCGCCGAGACGTCTCGGTAACTCAAGCTTGAGTGTTCGGGTTCGTGAACGAGAACTGAACCTCGCTGGCAGGCGTACTCGCTGAGCGAGTGAGCTGCCTAATACTCCTCGTCATCCGAGTCCGCCTCATCGAACGCATGGTACATGAGGCCACTGTCGCCCGCTGGCGCTGCACTGGTGCCACCCGGCATCGAGGACTCTTGTGGCTCCGCCGAGTCGACCACGATCTCGAGCTCAATGTCGCCTGGCTCGATGCCTACAGGAGCCTCATGCGTAGTGTCGCCACTTTCTCGCCGCCCCTCGTGTTGGTCTTGTAGCTCGCGCTGGCGCTGGCGCTCCTGTTCGATACGTTGGTGCCGCTCGCGGAACTGCTGCCGAAGTTCGGCCTCGCGCTCTCTTCGCCGTTGCTCGGTCTCGACCGTCGTCGGCACCGGCGCCGGTGCCATCACGCCCGCTTGCAACGACAACAGAATCGTGGGGTCTTGTTCGATCGAGCAATAGTGGCCATCGAGTCGAGCGTACGGGCCGAGGATGATGATCGTGTAGCCGACCGTCAGTAGAAAGATAAATTGGTTCAAGGCTGATGTGATCCAAGCTTCTTGCCAGTCCAGCACTGTGTCGTGCATGAGAGAGAGAGAGAGAGAGATCGAGATCGAGACATAGTAGCGAGTCAGTGGGTATCCAGTATTCATGCAACAAAACACTTTGAGCATACCCGAGTACTCGGTGACTATCAAGACTACAGGCGAGAGCAGCTGAATGATGAAGGCCCAGCGCAACTTGGAGTAGCGCACAATCTTGTTCGACACGAACGAGCGGAAGCGGCGATTGACGTCGTTGTCGAACATGCTTGGCTGGCGGTTGTAGCGGTGGTCGTAATCCTCCCGCAGTTGTTCGATGGTCGAGTTGATGCCCATCACGACCGTGAAGGCGATCAGAAACTATACAACGTGTCGCTCGTTACGCAAAGGCCAAATGCTTGCAACAATGCGAGCGCAGAAAACGTACCTTGACGACATGGAAGAACAGCAAATTTACAGCGCACAAGTTGTGCGGATAGGAGCAGAGAGTATAGGACAGATCAAAGAAGAAGTACAACAGAAAGGCACCGAACACGATCTTGCCATGAGGCTGACGAGCCATTCCCCAGCCAC
>Ga0209935_1004637_pt1 | contig 12482 bp, 10 predicted proteins | sample ThiBio_1000_plan_2_FD_183958 | JGI IMG/M metagenome (GOLD analysis project Ga0209935, IMG submission 183958) | Wastewater bioreactor microbial communities from Cape Town, South Africa - Thiocy_cont_1000_plan (SPAdes) | ecosystem: Engineered > Bioreactor > Thiocyanate-remediating >... | reverse complement strand
ACTTTTAACTTGAGTCCAATTAAACAAAACCAAGACTAAATCATATCTTTTTTTTTCTTACATATATGAGAGATAGTATCAAAGCGAAACGTTTCGTTTTTTTTAATATTCAAACGAAGAAAAAAGTGGTTAAGAAAAGATACACACAAATTGCGCTACACATAAAAGCCGCCATTTATATAAAATGCACAATCCGTTGAAATGAATACATATAACCAAGAGAGGGCGCTAATTAATAAAATTCTCGGTTGTCTTTTAAGATGCAAAATAATATTGGTAAATTCTGTTTTATAGAACTTTCAGTCAGTTTAAGCGTTTAAATTATAAGAAATTCGATAATTATATTGTTTTTTTGGGAAAATATAAAAATATAAATAAAATACATCGAAATAGGAATACGGAATACATTTTGAGCTAAAAGAATTTTGCTGTATTAATAATTAGTTAGAATTAGTTTTATTATTGATAATATTTCATAATATTGAAATCTTTCTAGCAATTGGCATTACTTTTACGCGAGAAAAGACTAATTAATAATTATTAAATTATTAGTTTTTTCTCTCAAAATGATGCAAATGAGAGCAATGTGGAAAAATCGACATTGATATGGACAAAAATAGATCGAAATAAATTCTTTAAGGTTATGTAAATTGATTTCTATAGAAATCAAATAAATTTATCAATTTGATGCTACTAACTCAGAATTTGAGTGAAATCAATTCAGAATATATTCATAAGTAATGAAAGACTGTCATATCTTTTAGCTGGGTGCATTTAACTCTTTTCTTAGCTTAGCTTTTATATTACATTCAATCAATTGAAGTCTGTATGTATAATTCTTATAGCATTAAGACTTTATTTTGCAAGTCAATAATCAGTATAAGAACTTTTTTTTCTAATAAACGCTTTGAGCTATTTCTTGAAAGTAAGTGACATAATTTTCCCAGCTAATGATGCCTAGAATGAAATAAAAAGAGTATATTAATATAAAATGTTGCAAAAGTTTTCAAAATAACAAAGTTTTCAATCATGTTTTGGAAGCGATAATCAACATAGTTTTCAGATCTTCTATTGTTACAACAAACAACAAAGTTGCCTTAAAGAATGTAATAGCAACTGTGCTGACCTCGAAGCTTTTCTATTCTTTCTTATAGTACAAAGAATGCATACTTACACCACTTGAAGGATCGATAAAACGAACACTCAAAGGTGCATTGAGTGGAAAAGCAGTTGCAGTTGGATTTGCAACTGTGGTTGGCATTCTGTTTAAACTGTTAGCTGAAATAGCATTTAAACCTGTAGCTGGTGTTGCATTTAAACCCATAGCTGGAGCTGCATTCAAAACTGTAACTGGTGTTGCATTTGAGCCCATAGCTGGAGCTGCATTCAAAACTGTAACTGGTATTGCATTTAAAACTGCAACTGGCGTTGTGTTGACAAGTGGAATTGCAAATCTAACTGAAATCTTATTTGAAACAGGAAGTGAGGATTGACGCCGAGTTGCATTTAAACGTGGAATTGGAATTTTATTGGTAGGTGTATTTGCAGTTGAAGCTCGAACTGGATCTGGAACACGATACGATGGTTGTCGTCGGGTTGCATTTGTGCGTGGATTTGAAACTCTGATAGCAGGTGGATTTGCAACAGGCAATGTGAGTCGTAGTCGAGCTATGGTTGTGTTTGCAAGTGTTGGTGCAGTGGCAATGGCTGATGGATCTGAATTTTGATCTTCAATTGGAGGCGCAGCAGCCATTGCAGGTGGATCTAGATTTTGATCTTCAAGTGAAGTTGCAGTAGAGATTGCAGGTGGATCTAGATTTTGATCTTCAATTGAAGGTGCAGCAGCCATTGCAGGCGGATCTAGATTTTGATCTTCAATTGAAGGTGCAGCAGCAATTGCAGGTGGAATAGAAATTGTATTAGCAGGCGAATATGGAATAATAGAATCCAGTGGAGATGGACAAGTTGTTGGTATTATCTAAATAAAGAAGGGTGAATTATTACAATTTAGTTTTCTTGATCGTTTCAAATGTTGTTAATTGTCAAAAGAGTATTTTGGCACAATTATTGCGTATAGGATATTTTTTACTTGTTTAAAAAGCGAAATAAGTATAGGAAAATCAATAGCAGCTATAAGCCTTCATAACATCACTTATTATTAAGAGAAACTTGGGTGAATTCACTAGAAAAAAAAATTTTGCGATTACCTGATGAACTACTTTTGTCGTCGAATACGTAGAAGAATCCGATGAGTGAACACTTATATTGTCTTCGGAATAACAGACGTTCGATTGCTATTTAAGAAAAGACATATTCATAGTACATATATAAAGCTATATATTTTTCAGCATCTCACTTGTTCGAAAAACATAATTACTGACTGAGCAGTCAAACATAATTCATTAATTTGCTCATCAGATACAAAAGTTGATATGTCATAAGGATTTCGATTATAAAAAAGACCTTTTTGTACTTCTATTACAGATATAGAATTGTATTCATCGACTAATATTGCCGATGTAGTTTTGTATATTTGTTTACAATCCATAGTTGGATTATATAATTCAAAAACAGATTTTTTTGGCGCTTGATGTTGTGCACGTGGTAGATGATACATAATAATTGATGGATATTTATGATGAACTTGTTTATGGATCGGTAAAAGGATGTTTTCATTTTTCTCATTACAATTAGGACATTTCATATTCATTGATTTTTTCATAGCTAATGGTACAGCAGATAGTGGTGGATCTTTTTCGTCTGGTTCATAAATGCATATACATTCATATGTATCCAAGAATGAAGGAGATATACAATCACATGTTAAACATTTGTAATAACATGTCAAATTAGATGACAAAGTATCACGAAGAGCATTAAATAATGGTTCATTTTCAATTGCTTTGACAGCATCACGTAATGTGTAATAGGTTCCTGTTGTCTGTTCAATGTTCATAATGTTAATGGAGCAGCATTTGGCTATTGCTAATAAAAAATTGGTATTACACTCTGAAACACGTTCAAGAACTATCATTTGGCTGTTAGCCAATGCATCACAGAGTTTTTTTGCGCTGGTAATGGATTTTGATGTCGAATGAATGATCCAACGTTTTTTTATTTTTGTAGTGAGCAGAAGTTTGTTCGAATTTGGTGTCACAGATACAAAAGCTACTATATCATATATACTTGATAACGGACAACCAATGTTAAATCTTTCGAAAAATGATTGAAAACAAATAATTTCTGGAATTTTGCTTAGATCACAAGTTGAAGAATTCATATTATTAACATTGAGAATGATAACTGGTGGGCCTAGAATTCATCATACAAGCAAATCTGTTTTCATTTGGACAGTAAGCTAATTTAGCTTCAATTTCTACTATTACAATAGAGAAACAATATAGGTAAAAAAGTTTTCCTTTCATACTTGAGACAAAGATCAACAGTTAAGCTGAATAGTATGAGTGTGAAAATAGACAACAACTAGCAGAATCTTTCTTTCTTTCTGATTTGTGTTCCTATGCCTTTAGATATTTCTTAATTGAGAGTCGAAGCTTACGATCAAGTAATTTTAATTGTCGTGACATAGTCATCGAGCATTTTTGACATATATTATCAGATGTGCCACCGTCAAAATAATTCTTCAATTGACTAGTTATTTGCAGTTTTCCATTCACAATACTAATGGGAATATAATTAATGGTACATTGTGTATATGTGGTAAATTTGCATAATGTACAACAGCTAATACGAATTGCAGGCATTTGATGGTTAATAATTGGAAGAAGAATATTGTGAAAGATGAAATTCAAATGATTTTTATCATCAACTTGATCATCGCTTGGCATATTAAATTTTGTGTTTAATAATTGATTTAATTCAGGACTTGTCTTTTTCGGTGGTTTAATACGTGCTAATGCTGACAACCAATTATCAATGAAAGAGAGTATATCATTAATCAAAGGTGACAATGATTTTGATAGTGATAGTTGAGACTCTCGAACATATTTAATTGACATCAAAAGTCCAATAGCTACATCTAACCAATTAGGAACAGGCAATTTCGGGATTATAAGTCCATCATTAACTGAAGTTGAATATGAAAAAAGTAAAGATTTTAAGCTTTCTTGTGTGTCGTTGTTTGGATTTTTTGTATAATGGCCATGGCCACGATTATTCTTCTTTCTCCAATTTTCTTGCACAGCCTTTAATCGTTGTTCATCATTTGCATCAATACAATCAACATTGCCATTAACAACTGATGCCAAGTATGAAATGCTAAAGTTCTCTATCATTCGTTGCATATCTTCGACTAATATTTGTAGAACTACGTCTGTTCGGAGATATGTATGTGAACCTGAAAGAGTAATCGGCAAAATTTATCGAGTAAACATAAATATGAAAATTTTTTTAGATTAAAAACTAGAAACATCATTTGCAATTCTACTGCAAAAATGTCATTCAGATTATTTTTTTTCTGCATTCATTCTCTTGATTATAATTATATTTTAGACATCATACCTAGTTGAGTTCGTTTAACGATTCCCATACGTCTTTCGGATATAGCATTTGTTCGTTGGTCATTTGTTAACAGTAGATTATCAAATGCTTCTACTGACGATGTAACATATCTCGATCGATTTCCTAGTACACATATAATACGAATAGAAACAGTTGCTAGTTATATATGGTAGATTTTTACCTAACAGCAAATTCGACCATATCACGACAGTTGGCATGCAACATTTATTCAAATAAAGTAACCATTGTCGAATAGATTTACTTTCTTTATCATTGGATACAGCAGAAGGAGCTATTGATCTAACATAGATTTCATAACATTCATTATAAATATCCTGAAGCTCCTTTTTAAAATTGCTATCGATTTCGTTTAGTTCTTTTTCTTCGTCAACAATCTACAAGTAATAAAAAAAATTGGCATAGCAACTGTCAACAATTTTATGGTGATATATGAATACGTACTGACTTATTATTTTTGCCAGATGATCCAGTAGGTTTTTTATTTTTTTTATTAGAAGTTCTATTATTTACATTCGGATGTAAATGATTGTCATTGAATTCATCATTTTCAATATCATCTTCATCATCAAACTCGAATGGATCAGTTGAATCATTTGTTGTTGCTAATAATCTTTGTGATTCACGTATAGCTGTCGATGAGTTCGAATCGTTAATAATTTTACTAATATGATCATTTAAAATAGAACAGTTAATTTCAAAATCAGTTTTATCATCTTTAGTGTAATTCAAGAATACGGTACATATCAACCGCCAATATTTCTTGACATCTTCCCAAGCAGATGTATTAACTAAACGTGCCATAGACCACATACCTAATTCTCTTATTTTACTGGGTAAGTATTTGTTGGCTTTTTTTCGCATTTCCTAAATACCAAAAAAAACATTGTTGCATATCGAAATACAAGTAAAGTTATAATGTTCTCACCATCATAAAATGCGCCAAACAAGCATGAATATTTGTTTTACATAAATCGTCCTTCATAGCTTTGTTGTTTACAATACGATAGGCTCGTTCCAGAAAATCTTTATAGCTTTCTTCATTAAATACACGTAAAGCAGCCTGTAAAAAGACTTGTGCGCGATCTGATAGCATAATTGATGGTCTTGGAAACAAGTCCTTTTTGTGAGGAAATATCTAAAGTTACCGAATATGTCAAGAAAATTAAATCAAATCTTTTTTATAGTTTATATTTATTATGAAGAGTCTTCTAAGCAATTTATGAGTCCGTATAGGGAGTAGAATATGAATATTACTACTACTACTACTACTACTACTACTACTACTACCACTACTACAGATAATGTTTCCATTACACAAATCATTCAAAAATAAACCTCGAAAGATTTTGAAAAGGAAAAAGATAGATTATCATAGTCAAAACTGATCTTTTGTGAATTTTTTTAGTTTTTCTGTAACTAAATACCTCTTTATGAGCCGATTTAAAATATGTTAACCACTCGGTAATAACTGGAAGACTTTGTGATTCTGATAACATGAATGTCAAAGGAATCAGAGAATCTTCATCCACTATATTTGGATGAGACATCGTTAGTTCGTAGTAAAGGCATTGTTTAGATGATGTATCTGTATTTTTAATAATTCCACCAGTTGCATCCCAACTCAACACTGATTCCGGATGACTAACGATTGCGTCGTATAATCGAATCGAAGCTTCAGTAAATGCCCAGACACAAAATGGTCGTGTTTGAACTCGTTGAAGTACACCTGAAACTTTACCATCACTATTTACTTCAACATGTAATTTATCATGAAGTGCTGAGATCGATTCAGATATATTTGGTGAAAGCAACGTTTCGGATGTTGCCGTAGCTTTGATTGTTTTAAATACAGTTTTCTTTGTTCCGGTAGCATCGAAATTAAAACCTTGTTTTTCTTCTTTGGTTCGTTTAGCATCATATTCAGCGTGTACACGATAAACGGATGCATTTCTTCTCAATTTTGATTTAATTTCTTCTCGTAAAGACCCACGAATGGGACGACTATATCTTTGTTTGACATCATGAAAAATTTTCGAATTTAATGCAACAACAAAACCGAAGCCATTATTAAATATATGAACTTTACACGAAAATGAACAGCCTGACTTTTTCCCACCACATTGTAAAACAAAATTAACAAGAACAGATGTTGGTTTCGACATGTCTGCGCCAAAATAACGAGTCCGAATGCAGAGACTGCATGCGGCATTGTAATGTTTTAAATGTGGCAAAAGTAAAAGTAAATATTCGATGTTAACTTTTCTTTCAACTACAATATGCTATTTTTGCTTAGGCATATTCAATTATCGTGTTTACTTTTCGAGTTCTTCGAAACAACTTGAGTTGTTGATTCTTTTTTAGTTAAAAATGACGGATCAGGTGGTAAACCTAACATTAGTAATTTACGATCACGTCGTTTTTTCAATTCTTTTTGCCGATAAGAATTTAATTTGCTGAGTTCAGTCGGATTCAAATAAAAATTATGTGTTTTGTTAAGTGTTTTTTCGAAAACAGGCTCTATAGCTACACCAGATGCTACTGACGCTAATTTTTGTGTAGTGTCTAAAACACAGAAAAAGAAGAATTGAAATACTACACATAAAATCGGTATTTTTCCACTGACTTTGCATCGATTGCTCAGCATCACAAATTTTATCGATAGAATAATCAGGTTCAATTATCGATAACGACGATAGTTTCGATTGAAGATTGGATCTACGTGATGAATCTAAAATCAAATCAATGACGAAAATTCCATAAGACTATGCTGGAAATAGGCTCACAATTTGCGTTTTCATCTGATAGACAATGTGCATTTGTTTGTTTTGTCTTTCTTCGCTTGTTCGGCGATTTATTGAAAATTGTTATATCACTTGCTGTTTGCGTAGCAATAGGTGTCGAAGATGCAAATTTTTGTTTTCTTTGATCGAAAATCAATAAATCCTCTTCCATATTAGAGTCGTTGCTACTTTCATCACCTACAAAATGAACATGACAAAATGATTATTCATACAAGTATTTTAACAAAATTACTGTCATCAAATGTTCTCATTCTCTTTTTTTTGGATGAGAAATTGCTATTATTGGAAGCTTGTTCATTTTGATTTATGTTTGATTGTCTCTCGATTGTTGAATTCATTACAATCTAAATTTAAGTGTATCAAAATAATTGTATTTATAATTAAAAATACTTTTATACCGATTTACTGACCGAAGAATTAAAAGAATCAATCAAATTGGATTTTGTGAGTATAGATCTTGGTTGTTGCTGTTGTTGTTGTTGTTGACATGAAGAGATATTTATACTGGATGCACTGGATACTCTACTATAGAATAATACGAAAGCATCACGATTATTATAAACTTTATTTGATGAGACTGTTTTACAGTCATCATCATTAGCAAGAAACCAATTGTCATCTGAAGATCTAATGTACGAATAATAGTGACCTTGTTGAGGAGTTGGACCCTCATGACATATAACACCATACAATCTGTATAAATTGTTCGATGAATAAACATATTGATTTTCTTTGTTTGACTCGGTGAAATATGAAGTTATATAAGGAGAAGTGTCTAAATATTCTTCATAATTCACTTGGTTTAATAGTTTTATAGCCGAAGTGGAATAGAGATATTTTTTCATATAAATAATTAATATAGGTGGTAACTTTCCACAAGTAATACGTTTAGCTTTAGAAGAATTTTTTCCACAATTAACACAATCATTTTCTATCATCTCTTGCTTGACAAATTCGGTAAATGCATCAGTTAAACTATTTACATTATGCACGCTCAAAGCTAATGATAGTAAATCTTCTTCTCGATCGAAACTATCTAAGCATGATAGACATTGTATAGTTGATGTAATTTTAATTCCAAAGATTTCATCAATGAATGTTGTTGAGGGTGGTGCAATCGAAACAGACGAATGTAATGGTAAACAATAAATACAATGATTGAACAAACACGTCATGAATTCAGTAACATCTTGTTGATCTGCAGGTGAAAGTGTGCCTGATATAAAATCAACGTGTGCTTGAAGAAAATAAGCCGAAGGTGTTGTCGAATTATGTAACTGAACAATATCATTTGTTAAGGATGGATGAAGGGAATGAATGATGTTTGTAATTTCGCATAAGGAACAAAATACACCGCCAGCAGTTAATTGACCTACAATATACGAAGATAATTCAACGATAAGTTTATTGTGTTTTTTCTATGCAGGCAACAAGTAGAAAACAATTAGCTTTCTAAAACAATTCTGTAGAATGACGATTGGAATAAAACTGAATTACGACAAGTAATTTAAGCACATTGATATATATCTAAAATATGTTCATAATGATAATGATAACAATACGATAAGCTTTTGCTTTACTTTGAAATGCTTCATTTGTGCCCTGTTCTACAATGAAAACTATTTTATTCATAGTTAAATTTTACGTACATGTTTGTAGCTTATCAGCATGATCAAATAACCATTTGACTAGGGGAGGAGTACTTGCAAAACATTGTAAAGCTGAATTAATATAACATGTTTTGCCATTAGCATTTGGTAAACCGATGATTTGTTTTCGTAACGCATTCCAGCTCATTGCTGGTTCATTGGGAACAATAGCAATGTTTATATATTTTTGTAAACGTTAAGTGATGTGTAACGTGCCTTTATTTATGTGTACAAGTATAAAATAGAACGATCGTTCATGGGAGATAAAAAAAACGCACACTCACGTGCTTTCACTATGTCTGTTATCAAATTGAACAAAAGAATTTTTCAATTCAAACGGATAACAAAGAAAAAAAGAAATAAACGGTTGCGTTTTCAATCAGATATACAGTGGTAAACTTGTTTCTCTTGTTTAAAATCGAAGGATGCAATTTTTTTCTTCTGTAACAACACCATCACATTAAGAATGAAAAATTCAGACATATGTTTTGTTAAATTAAAAGCAGCTTGCTAAGCTTTGTTCAAAGCTATTGTTTTCATATTGTCTGTATGAAGCAGTTTTACCAAAACATAAAAAATATAGACTAAAAGTGCTGCAAAAATCCTTTAAACCGTGAATACGCCAAATCGATCCATCTTCTTTACGATCAATATTTATCTACTTTCTTTCATTATTTTTCATGCAATTTCAACAAAAGCTATATTGAATTGTAAAACATTGATTTAAATCTGCTTCATAAAAGTTTTATTCCTCTATACAAAAGACATTTTACTTATATTTATAGAAAATCTTTCATTGATAATGTAAATATCATCGCCTATTTTCGTTTCAGATGTCTTTATTCAAATGATCAACAATATATTTAGATCTTGATCAGTCTGTACATATTTCAAAGATATTGTTTTTTAAAGTTAGGGTGATTTTCATCTTCTTTTCTGTTCTACATATATGTTGTACACACGTGTTGGCCTCGAAAAACATATGCAGATCAGCTGGAAACAGTTTTTTCTTCATATCTTATGTATATATATATATACATATAAATAGGCAACCACGTGCGTGTGTATAATAAAAAGAAAAGAAATGTTTTCTCTCTATCGCACCCTGTCACGTGGAATATTTCTTCTTAAAGAACTAGAAAGATATTTGTTTGACCCTTTGATTTTTTATTTGAATATTCGCTAGTGACATAATACAAATGGAAGAAAGATTAGTACTTCTGTCGAGAAATAACTAAACTATTGTCTTTCAATATATTCATTTTCAAATATTACACAGAGATTGAAATGTTCTTTTTGGTATATGGATAATTAAATTTGAAAGGCTATATTCAGCAAAAATATAATCAATATCTACGTTTGAATTTGAAGATTTCTTATTCTAAAGAGAGTTTCGATAAACTTACAAAATCTATATCTCAAGAAAAGCTCAGCAGTTGCAGAATTCATACCAAGCAGAATTCAGAATTTCAAACATCTTCATACTATATCATTATAACGAGTACACGGACAATTTTAATGTTCTGGTTAAGATTCTGTTGATTATTTTAAAATTCTGCAAGAAATTCTATTTTCTCACGGGTTTATAAGTTTTACTTATGAACTTCGTCATTGTTTCAGTTGATAAACAGAATTCTGAATTCTGCTTGGTATGAATTTCGCAGTACTTCATATAAATCCTTTTTCAAGAGTCAAACCAATACTCTCAAACTGTCTTACAAACATATTTAAGTGTAACCACGGAGATCGAGTTGTAATCTATTCTATCATGTAATGACCATGCTAAATATCACGAATATCAACATTGTAGCTGCCACCTCAAAGGTCGAAAAAATAGCACTATATACCGTTATTACCATACATTGTGTGATCTTATCTATGGTCCAGTTCTAACAGTTTGCTTTGCCAAACTTTAAAGACAAAACAGCTTTTACTCGATAAGTTATCAGGTTAATTGGATAAAACAATATTCATGGCGTGGTTTTCTTGAAAACGTCGTATTTTACTAAAGATTTAAAAAAACCAAAGAGTTGAAACTAGACTATAGATAAGATCACACAATGTATGGTGATAACGGTATATAGTGCTATTTTTTCGACCTTTGAGGTGGCAGCTACAATGTTGATATTCGTGATATTTAGCATGGTCATTACATGATAGAATAGATTAAAACTCGATCTTCGTGGTTACACTTAAATATGTTCCCTCGCTAGTTGAGATTCAGGTAGACTTAATTTCTTTCTCTTATTAGACCTAAAGTTTTATTCTAGTTAATTATATTTTACACCTTATAAAAGCTTTTATCGATCTGTCCACGTAAAACGTGATGCCGCCACACTTCGTTAGTTCCACTGTTTGAAAAGAATTAATTTTGGGTAAGCAATCGTAATTTTCAAAATAAGATATCAAAAATTGTCGAAACCTTTGTACTTATTATAAAAAGCGCGACGGAATCACTTTTCCTTTCGTACAAAAGCCTACATGGATTAAACAATGAGGCTATAATAAATGTCTAAATAAAAGAAAGTAATTATATTCTCAAACTTGAACAAATCTAACATTAATCGTTATGTTTTAATTTACAATGATACGCTATTTATCAAGCACATATATCTACATCACCACTGTGCTCTATTTTTTTATGTTGTTAGTTATCTTATTTCTTTGCAAAATCTCATTCTACAACAAAAATCCGTTCAAGCATGGTCTTGGGAAGGTATAGACATTCATTTTTGTCTCTTTCTATTTCAATGTTTTACATTACATCGCAGTTATATTTAATAATATATATTTCGACTGTACATTGAAGCTTTGAACTATACAACTTCTGAGTAATACATTTACGCCTATTTTATTTTCTCTAATTTTCTAAATTTTTTCTCGAAACAGAGTGTACTGCACGTTATGTACACCGAATTTGTTTTGCTGTCAATGTCATTACAAGTTGTTTTATAGGAATAATAATATTTTTATAAAAAATTTCATACAAACTCAATTACAATTTAGTCATTCAATTAAGAAAAATACTCAGTAGAAGATAGCAGAACAAGTCACATATAGAACATCACATTTCTATTTCTCTAAAGGAAAGGAGAGAGAGCGTCTACATGTATATGATAGATATATACGTATAAGACAAAATGAAAGGAAGGGTAAAACATGGAACACTATCTGATTGGTGCAGAAAAGGAAGGATAAACTACACACAATTTTCAATGTAGTGTGTGAATGTATCTTTTCTTAACCGAAAAAAGTTTTACTTTCACATTGTGAATGGTTTATTCTTTTAACAAATAGTTATGTTTATACAATTATCGTAGATAGTAGCTCCACTGTTTATATTCTCTATTTACTTAGGAAATCAATTCGTTTTTTAGTTTATCATTTTTCATTTGAATAACGCATTTTTTTTATTTCTTTAATAAATCTTTTCGTCGATGGCTTCATCAGATACACCTGAATTAGAAGAAATATTATTTTATCAATATTT
>Ga0209935_1004636_pt1 | contig 12482 bp, 20 predicted proteins | sample ThiBio_1000_plan_2_FD_183958 | JGI IMG/M metagenome (GOLD analysis project Ga0209935, IMG submission 183958) | Wastewater bioreactor microbial communities from Cape Town, South Africa - Thiocy_cont_1000_plan (SPAdes) | ecosystem: Engineered > Bioreactor > Thiocyanate-remediating >... | reverse complement strand
GAACTCGTATACTCGCTCGCCGAGACGACTGAGATACCAATCTACTCGATTGTCGTTACTCACAACCAAGTAGTACTCGATCGTTCGATCGAACTTCAACAGTACAAGGTACATTTCTACATGCCTGCTCTACAACATTGCAGCTACTTGGCGTAACGCCCGATCGAGTGCTAACAACTGCGTGTGTGTGTGTGTATGTGCGTTTGGGGCAGATTCAAAATGGATACACGATTCAAGTGGCGAGGGTTGCACCCATGATAGCGTCGCGAGTGCCGAATGAGCAAAAGACGATCGTTGTGGTCGGCGGAGGTCCTGTTGGACTCTGGACCGCCATTCAACTCAAGGTACAATCTGCGCGGTTACGGCTACTCGGAGGCCGAGTGAATCGCGATAGTGGATGCTGATGCTTGGTTGCGGGGATGTGTGCGTTGTGAACGGCAGATTCTTGCACCGCAATGGAGGATCGTGTGCCGAGAGAAGCGAGGCTCGTATGCTCGATCGCACGCGCTTCGAATCGATGCGTACTCTTTCAACGAGATGGTCTCGAGCAGCCAAGAGTTTACGACACTTGCTCGGTCGTTTGCGCCGCGTACACGCACCGCGACCGTGGAGACCGAGCTGAGCAAGTTTGCGCTCGCGGTCGGCATCGAGTACACGTGCAACGCGTCGGTGGAGTCGGACCTCTCGTTGCTGACGAACGACCTTGGCCAGCGCCCGGATGCCGTGATTTGCTGCGATGGAGCTCGCAGTGTGTTCCGCAGGCAGTTGTGCCAGGACCTCCCGTCCGAGTACGCGGTCGAGAGGCAGCTCGGTTCCTTGTTGCAAATCAAGTTCGACGCCGTCGGTTTGATCGAGCGCAACTCGGGCGCACTGGCAGCGATGCGCAACAACCTACCAGCGAGGCAGTACTTCTTCAACGTGCTGACGGCCAACTTTGACGAGGCCACCAACACGACGCCGATGACCATCTTCTCGCTCGTCAACAACGAGATCTACGCACAACTCGCCGGCGATACGACGTCGGCCACGCCGGCACTGTCGGTTTCGGCTCTCGATACACGTCTGCAAGATGGCAATCAGCGCCTGACGCTCGACATTCAGGGCGTGCTGGACCACGTGTGTCCTGCCGGCATCGTTCCTGGCTCGCTGAGGATCTCGGCACTTCCTGCGTCGTACTACGTCACCGCGCGTGCCGCTGGCATCCTGACGCACGGCGATCATCAAGTGCCAGTCTTTCTCGCAGGCGACGCAGCGATGGGCCTCTCGCTCGAGAAGGGCCTCTGCTACGGCTGGGCCATCTCGTCGCGACTCGCACATCTGCTCGCGTATTGTACCGTGCCCGAAGCCCTCGAGTACTACTCGGCCATCTTCCAAAAGATCTCCAGCCGCGCCGTTGCGCATGTGCAATCGGACTATGCCGCGTACGAGGTGGCCATTCGTCGAGCGTCGGCCGTTCGTACCTTCCTCCAGGCGCTCCCGTTTCGATTCACTGCCAATACGTAAGTAATGGTGCATCGTTGAGAACCAATGTAGCGAGTGGCAAGTGGCAGCCGCCACTCTCGTTGGTGTTTGTTTGTGTTGCCGGATGTATTCCCCGAGCTACACTCCATGACTTTCAATAACTGGTGTAAAATACAGTACTACTACTACTATTACTGCTACTACTACCACCGAACCAAGCGAGCGTGGTAATGACGCTTTACGATGGCAATAGAGATGGCGATGCGATGACGATGACGATGATGATGATGTCGACAGCGGCAATACTCTCAGACAGATTGCATCTCGACTGGATGCGCCTCATTGGGTGCCGAATCGTACCGTTTTTGGAACGCTCGGATGCTACATACACGTTTGCCCGGCACCGAGTGTGAGCCCAAACAACGCAGGCAATATACGCTGGTAGGGAGGCATTCGCAATGCGGCGTACCGTTTCTGCAAGAGGCACGCAACGACAGCGACCGACACTACGACAACGAGTACCGCTGCACCGATTCCAATCACGTACACCAGTTGAGACACTTGCTCCGAGGTTGTCGTTGTGGCACACTCGGTGCGCGGATCCTCGATCGAGTAGTTCTCGAGCTCTCTGTAGTTGCCACCATACGAGGGAGGGGAGGGAGAGGGTTATACGAGTCGCTAGCGTAGTGAGGGCTATAGCGCGCAGTTGGCTCACATACTCGAGCCATGAGACGAGAGGACAAAAGTCACTCTCGCACGCGATCGTATGCTTGATGACGTCGTTGTAGATGATTCGAAGACGCAGCGATTCCTCCCTGGTCGTATTCGCAGGCAGTTGCTTCGGAGCCCACACTTCAAAGATGACTGCCGATCCATACGGCGGCTTGGCGGTTACAAACTCGCCCATCGCTGCTAACAGGCTCGAGAGGGTGTTGTCTGTTGCCGATTGGTTGCAAGTTAAGTTCGCTGTGGCGACCAGAGAACACCAGTGCGACACGGCGTACCATGAGCCGAGTAGTGCTTGAACTTGAAGGACGAATCCTTGATGAACTCTTGAATGTCTTGGCGAATCTATCCAGAGCACACGAGAAGATGGCTTCTTCCGTGAACAAACAGCTCGCATATACCGCAGGAAGGAGTCGCGCTACCGACAGGAACGTACGCGCCAAAGCAGGTGGCCTCCGGCATACTTGCCAACCTCTCCACTTTGAAAGTGTCGCGAATTCTATATGGTTTGGCATCTCTCCATGAGATACAGTATCGCCGGATCAACTACATGGTAGCACGAATGCCACCGCCACCACCATACCACCCAGTTGTAGAGCTGCTCCGACTCATCCATCATTTCGCGAGGAACTCCGCGAGGATCAACAATGTCATGTGCCTTCTCGCACACCAACATATCATTGTAGTCTGAGTGTGTTGAGCCACGTGCACGACACAAACAACAAACCAGCGAGTGAGCGATGAGTTGAGGATGGACAGATGGATGGGAGGTGTCAAGGAGGCCAGTCGTACGATCCAGATTGCTGAGCTTGATGTCGGCTGAGAAGTATTGTCCAAGTCTCTTCAAGAATGGCTCGTTTTCGTTGTCCTTTGCGATCCATTCAGGCGTCAAGTGCACTTGATCTACAAGTTGCTTGTACTTGTCGCACAAATCATGCGAGCGCAAAAGGTAGTCGTCGTCCTTGGGGATGGTATGGATCGGGATTGGTTGGAAGGCATGTGGCAGTGCCGGCTCGGCGTCGAGGTTGGGCCCCGTTCCCTCTGGATACATTGCCATCAGTAGCGACTGTAGCAAGTACGAGCACCAATCGCAATCGGTTCAGCGAGTGAGCACCACGCGCGCACACACAGACAGCCATCGATTGGCCCTCTCGGTGACCATGAAATGCAAACCTGTGCACTCATGAGCGTTCGATCATAGTCACTCGAGCGAACGGTGATTTCGTGTCGATCGTAGGTCGGAGAGAGAAAGCCCATGCCGGTGATGTAGCGACTTCGAAGCTTCTCTCCGAGCTACAAGAGAGCCAACCATCGCAACCAACAAGCACCATTCACACGTCGAAGCTCAGTCGATTGCTCATCTTGAACACAAGAAATCATTGGTTCTAGCTAGAACCGACCTCATAGAGTTGATTCATGCCACGAGGAGTAAGTTGTCCTGGGCCATCTCGCCAGTCAGGCACCGACCAATCAGGTTGCCAGTATTCGATTGGAGTTCTATTCTCAATCGAATCAATCGAATCAGTCTCAAGAGCCAACTCATGCTACAACTAAACCACAGCAAACAGATGATAAATACCGATCTCCATGTCGATGCACGAGTACGACGAACTCCAGTGTCCGTGAGAGGCCTTCAGGATGCTCGTAATCCGACGTCCTTACTCGCGAAAGCTCCTCATCGTCTGGCTGCGCCGCAGACACCGGCACAGGCGCAGGCGCTGGAAGTTCGATCGGTTCATCGGGCTCATCTACTTGTGCCACTGCAATGGCGACCTATTACATTTCGACACATGGTCCGTGAACGAGATATTGCCATCCATGATCGAGATCAATGAATGAGGTTGGTTATATCCCTCGCAGAACTCGATTGCTCGCTCACGCACCAGCGCCAACAGCAGTAGCACGATTGTCGTGATATCGAGCCGCGACCGACACATCATCTTCCAACAACTAATAGACTCCCCACACACTCACTCACTCACTCACTCGAGCTATCAATCTCTCACTCGACCTCCCAATACTCTCAACGATAGATATGGATGTGTGGATGTGTGCAGAAGCGAGCGAGCAAGCAAATGAACTCGAGCTGCTCCCTCACACACAATCATCAATCAACCCAATAACGAGCTCTCACAGTACCAATTTACCACTGCATCCAAGCTCCAATAGCTCTATGCCTCTCGGGAGAAAATAGAACAGACGAATTGATTGATAGAGCAAATCGAGCTCGGGAGTAGTGGTGTTTCGGTACTCGTTAAGCTCGAAGAAGGTATGGGGTCCGCAGAGGAGTTTGCTTTACGACGCGGGAATCCACACCCGTCCATCAGTTGCTTGGTGTCTCTGCTGCGGCGTCGGTGTCGCAATACACGTACGTTTGGCCAGCTCACGTTTGTGAGAGTGCGTGTGTGTGGATGTGTCGAGATACAGCAGTCTTGTTGGGGGTTGAGATGAGATTCGTGAACTTGCAGGTTAACAATCGATACCTCATCAATCGATATCTCATATCATTCTATCAATCGATATCTCATATCATTCTATCAATCAATATCTCATACCATTCTATCAATCGATATCTCATATCATTCTATCAATCGATATCTTATCATTCTATCAATCGACATCTTATCATTCTATCAATCGATATCTCATATCAATCTATCAATCGATATCTCATATCATTCTATCAATCGATATCTCATACCATTCTATCAATCGATATCTCATATCATTCTATCAATCGATATCTTATCATTCTATCAATCGACATCTTATCATTCTATCAATCGATATCTCATATCAATCTATCAATCGATATCTCATATCATTCTATCAATCGATATCTCATACCATTCTATCAATCGATATCTCATATCATTCTATCAATCGATATCTTATCATTCTATCAATCGACATCTTATCATTCTATCAATCGATATCTCATATCAATCTATCAATCGATATCTCATATCAATCTATCAATCTCATTCTAATCCTCTCGTTCAATCGCAGATTCGCGACTATGGCCTCTCAACAAGAGGAGCTCGAGAAGGCCAAACGCAAGCGAGGCCACGTACTGGACGAGATCTGGAAGTCAGAACAGAGCTACGTCGCGGGCCTCGACTCGTTGTACGAGAACTTCTATCAGCCATGCGTCAAGTTCGCAGCCGAGAGCTCGAGCGGTTGGTTGGGCGGCGGCAGCATCATCACCGAGAGCGAGGTGCAGATGGTGTTCCCGTACGTGCCGGCCATTCGAGACTGCAACCATATCTTGCTCAAGCAGCTCGACGCCGAGTTTGCCAAGAGCACCGACAATGCCGAGTACGTGATACTCGTCGGACCGATCTTTCAACGATTCGCTCCCGTGTTGAAGATCTACACCGAGTTCATGAACAACTATCAAGTGGCGTCCGATACCATGGAGCGATTGTGTGCCTCGCGAGTGTCGCTCAAGGAATGGCGTGAGAGCGTCGAGCTTCGACTCATGACTCCGCTCGGTCAATTGATGATCACGCCCGTGCAGCGTATCCCGCGATACAAGCTGCTGCTGGCCGAGTTGATCAAGTACACTCCTGTACGACGTTGATCGATCACCATCTCGATGAGCCAACTCCACGCTACTCGAGCGAAAGAGAGAGATGGAGATTGATCTACTCTCATTCTCACCGATGCATCAATCGATTGCGAACTCGTATTGGTGTTGTTGGTGAACTGCTGTAGACCGACCATCCAGACTACAAGGCCCTCATGCAGAGTCTCGACAAGATTGGCGAGATTGCCACGTGGATCAATGAGAAGAAGCGAGACTCGGAGCGCATCGCGGCCCTCGAAGCCATCCACCGCAAGGTGTCAGGAATGATCATCAACTTGCGACACACTGCAAGAGCCACCATCAAGGAAGGCGTCTTGATTCGCATCATCGATGGTGCCGATCACAAGCGTCAAGCGTACCTGTTTAGCGATCTGGTACTGCTCACGACCTTTCGAGATTACGGCCGCATTGGCTTTGTGTATGACTGCCACATTCCACTGGCCAAGGCCACAGTTGCTGCACTTGGATGTATGAGTGCTCTCTCTCTCTCTCTCTCTCTCTTTCTCTCTCGTTCTCTTGTATCAAATTCAAGTAACTAACATTGCTTGCTTGTTGAACAGACCCTACAATGTTCCAACTCACGCTTGGAAAGGAGGCGTATCAATTCCGTTGTACGGATGGCGAGGAGCGTAACGCCTGGGTGAAGACGATCGAAGAGACACTCACGAAGCTTCGGTCGGGAGAGTATCAGGTGAGCGTGTACTTGTCGTATTCGATGCATTCGTAGCATTTGACCAATCTCTCTTCTATCGCTTGGACGATGCTCTCCTTGCATAGGATGTTACCAACTTTTTGATCGAGGAAGAGCAGCGAGAGTTGATTGCTGGATTCGTCGAGATGATTGGTGGCCACATTCGCTCGCGATGGATGAAGCGTTGGTGTGTCGTGAGCCCCGATGAGGCCATCGTCTACCAAGATCCTGATGTATGTAGTACCACACCAAGCACACCAAACAAACCAACCAACAAACACACTTACTCGATTCAACATCTGATGGTTGTCGATGCAACGTACAGCTCAAGACGGTCGTGTGCTATCTTCCCTTTGATCAACATCACGTCGAGATTGCACCCGACAACGTTATCGCCTTCCGACACAACCACTCGGGCAAGGTGACCGAGCTCAAGTACCCCGACAGGCGCACGCTCGAGCAGTGGAACGCAGTGTTCTTGCAACAAATCTCAGTAGCCGACGAGGCCAAGAAGCGCCCGATCACCGACATTGCCGTATTGTTCACCAAGCACGAGGAGGAGCGCATCCCACCTCCGGGCTTCCACATTGTTCGCCTGACTGGCCATGGATTGTATCTCGCTGACGTGAACTCGGGCTCCGGCGGCGAGGATATCTTCCTCATCTATCGACGAGATCCGCACGAACTCCCAATCACTGATATCGCAATCATCATGGATGGTGTATGTCTGGAATCCTGGCGTGCAGGCGCGCACATGTGGCTCACGAGGTGGTTGCTAACGCTTGCCGTCCGACTCACTCTAGCGCCAATCCACGCTTCGACTTGCGTCGCGGACATTCGAAGACGATGTCACGAATCGTTCGGACTTTGTCGATATTCGGAAGACCATCAGTGGTTGCTACATTGCCGACTTGAACAAGGAGAGTGGCGGCCGCGATATCTTCCTCGCATACCGCAAGCAACATGGTGCACCTCCTATCACCGAACTTTGCGTACGTCGGAGAGTTGGCGCCTTCCTATGCGAGCTGCATGCCAGAGCACGAGTTCTCACGCATCACGTCGGCCACGCACAGGTAACCTTCCGTGACAAGGGAGAATCTCCTCCAGCAGGCTTCCAGACCATTGAACGAACCTACAACCAAAAGTTCGTTGCCGACCTCAATGCTGGTAGCGGTGGCCGCAACATCTTCTTGTCCTACAAGGGCGGTAATCACCCGAACGTACATCTGATTGGTACGTATGCCTGGATCATCAAGCTATCAAATGATCGATCATCTCCGTGCCATTCATTCATTGGTCAGTGGACTAATTCATCCATTGATTGCTTCTCGATAGATCATCCAATCTCCGATATCAAGATCGTAGTGACTGGCAAGGGCGAGCAGCCGCCGGAGGGCTACTACTTGATCGAGCGTACGGTCAGTGGCGAATACGAGGCCAATTGCAACTACAAGACCGGCGGTCCACAGATTCAGCTCGCGTACAAACGCCAAGAGGAGGACGAGACACCTATCACCGACGTGTGCATCGTGGTCAAGGGAAAGACTGCCGAGGACCCACCGCCGGGCTACACGCTGATCGAACGCTCGGTTTCGGGCCAGTTTGCTGGCGACCTCAATCTCGGCAACCCGGGCAATCGAGTGTACCTTGCGTACCAGAAGGAACGCTCCCGTCGGCCCGTGACCGCCATCGGGCTCGTGATCCTCTCGAACACCGAGGCGCTGTCGAAGGAGCACTTTGACAAGGGCCTGTTGACCAACTCGTGCTCGGGCCGAATGTCTGGCGACCTCAACGGAGGCAACGGCAAGGCGATCGTCCACCTCTGCATTCGAAAAGGTACGACCAGACCGCTCCAAGCAGCTTCCTCATGAGACTGACCTGATTATTACTCGCATTCACATTCATTACATTACAGCTGCTGGCGGCCGTGGACACGAGATTGGCTGGAGCAAGAAGCGTGGCTTCGACGTACGTCGGAAAGATACGCACCACAAACCAGCAACGCACAAGCTTTGCGCCTGATTCGTTCCGTTCGGCTTGCATACCATTCAGAAAACCCTCATGCCGCAGCCATGGATCAAGCTCATGGAGGAGTCGGGAGCGACGTCCGAAGAGCTCGCCGTACGTGCTGCACTCGTTGTGCGTGTGTATGCGTCTCCTGACGACTTGAGTTTGTCGTTACCACCACCATCGACCCATCCAGAGCCCATCTTCGTCGTTCCAATTGATTTGCGCCGTTCGCAAGCACTACTTCCGAGTGCGTACGACGAACTTCTTCTCGGCGCCTGATATGGTGCCTCCGGGACAAGCAACACCGGCTGGAGCTCCGTATGCGGCCCAACCTGGCGCTCCTGCCGGAGCAGCACACTCTCCTATGTTCGCCCACTTGCCGCCGCCCGAGACCCCTCCACCGCCTCCTCCTCAAGATGCGCACGACGACTACTCGGGTATCCTGCATCACGTGACCAACATGGCTCCGTTCTCGTACACAGCCTACACTCCTCCACCGAGCCACATGGCGCCGCCGCCACCACAGCGACCGCTGGCGCCAGGAGAGAGCGCCCCACCGCTACCACCACGCGCCACTCCGGACTCGGCAGCGCATGCACCGCCTCTTCCGCCGCGCGCCGACGACCACCACAGCACTCCTGCGTTGGTTCACGCGACTCCGTCGCCATCGCATGGTTCGCAACCGGCTCTGCAAGCCGTGCCGTCGCCTACATCGCACCAGTTCCCGGGACCGCCCTCGACCGTTCCGTCGTATGCACCGGGCGCCTATCCTTCATATCCAGGTCCGGGCTATCCGCCAGCTGCCTCCTATCCGCCAGCCGGATATCCGAGTGCTGGCGCCTATCCCTCGGCACCTGGATATCCTTCGGCAGCCTATTCTTCGGCACCCGGTTACCCACCGACGGCCGGTTATCCACCTGCCGCCCCATACGGCTCCAGTGGCTTCCCCACCCCGAATTACTCTTCCGCTCCTGGCTACCCACCATATGCGCCTGCGGCATATGGAGCACCAGCGCACTACTCGGTTCCTGCCATGCATTATCCGACGCCGTACGAGCCTCAGGCGCCAGTGCAGTACCCACAAGCACCGCAGCCCTACTTGTATCAAGTGCCCATTCCGCTGCAAGCTGCCTTGCCTCCGGTGCGTATAGCCATCTGTTGCACGCCTCGGCCAACCATCCACTCATTCATTCCGTGATGATCTGGTACAACCATACAGCCACAGCACAAGACCACGCTAGAAGACCTCACTCCGGCACAGATATCCATGATGGCGAGCCTGTTGAAGCAGGAGCTCGAGACCTTGCGTCAGGACCCGACCTGGATCACCGCTCCGTTGGTGCTCTCCAACATCGCTCTTCCCTCTGTCTAACCAATCCCCACCTGCTGCTCTTCCTCCTTCCTCGAGACTGCAACCACTCCCCCCGTAACAAACTCAAATATACAGCGAAGTCCTCTTGAGTCCCAACCCCGGGTGTGAAATGTGGAGGAGGTAATAACGAGTTGTTAGTCTGATAGAGAGCTAGATATGAGTGATGGTTACGATCGGGCAGCTCGTGGCGAATTCATGGGAGCACCAGCGAGAATTCGAGTGTCGAGGGCAAGCGGAGGGAGCTGAGTGTGGTCTCTCTCTCTCTCATAGTGGAAGGAAGCTCGTCGGTGTTCGCGTCGTTGTTCGTTCTCCTTCGTTGTTGCCTCGCTCGCTCGCGTACCTCCTCCTCCTCCCTCACGCAGCCCACATCTACATCGCATTCCGTTCAACATGTCGTATTTGACTCCGGAGCAGAAGGCTGAGTTGTCTCGCATCGCCGTACGTGTACACCACTCTCTGTGTGTCGAACACCACCACCATAATGAACCACCAACTAACGAACCGACCGCTGGCTGCGATGATCGATCTCGGTGACCTGCAACATGATCCAGAATGCCATCGTGGCGCCTGGAAAGGGTATCTTGGCTGCTGACGAGAGCACCGGTACCATCGGTAGCCGATTCAAGTCGATCAACGTCGAGAACAACGAGGACAACCGTCGCGCCTATCGCGACCTGCTCTTCACAGGCTCGGACGGTGCGTGCGACTCTCGACTCTCTAGCCACCACCACCACCACCATCTCCAGCAACAGCAGCAATGGTCGCACAGCTTGGATGATAAACCAAGATGTTGACCTTGGTTGTGAACGCGATAGAGCTTAGCCAATACCTCGGAGGAGTGATCTTGTTCGAGGAGACGCTGTACCAGTCGGCGGCTGACGGCACGCGCTTCGTCGACGTGCTCAAGGCCAAGGGCATCATCGCTGGCATCAAGGTCGACAAGGTACTCGCTCGGTCTCGCTCTCGTGGTGCCTCCGTCCCCCACAACCCCACGAGCCTGCGACCTCTAACGACGGGACACACACGCAGGGCTTGGTGGTGATCCCTGGCACCGACAACGAGACCTCGACTCTGGGCCTCGACGGCCTCTCGGAGCGATGCGCTCAGTACAAGCGCGACGGCGCCGACTTTGCCAAGTGGTACCGTATCGTGCCGCACTCGCAGCCGATCGTGAATTGCTGGGCAGCAACAACAACACTAACACTAACACTCGCACACATCCGAACCAACGCATGGGCTTGTGTGGCTCTTGAAGGCGCTGCGCTCTTCGAGTGTCGGCCTCGTTGCCGTCTGAGCTTGCGATCCAAGACAACGCCAAGGTCCTTGCTCGCTATGCTCAAATCTGCCAGGTACCGTCCAGTGTTGCTCGCTGCAGCCACTCGAGAATTGTGGTCTCTCTGGTCTCACCATCGCTGTCGTTAGATCAACGGACTCGTGCCGATCGTTGAGCCCGAGATCCTGATGGACGGAGACCACGACCTTGCCCACGCAGTGTCGGTGACCGAGAAGGTGCTGGCGGCGACCTACAAGGCGCTGCACGACCACCACGTGTTCCTCGAGGGCACGTTGCTCAAGCCCAACATGGTGTGCCCGGGTAACTCGTGCCCCACCAAGTACACGCCCGCCGACATTGGCTTCGCCACCGTCACGGTGCTCCAACGCACTGTCCCGGTCGCCGTGCCCGGAATCACGGTGCGTGCCGCGTACACCGATAGGCACCAGCCGGTTCGTTTGGCTGACTCGCTGCGCTGGCCGCTTGATGGATGATGAATTGCAGTTCTTGTCGGGAGGACAATCGGAGGAGGAGGCCACTCTGCACCTCGACGCCATGAACCGCGTGAAGGGCAAGAAGCCGTGGGCGTTGACCTTCTCGTTCGGTCGTGCCCTGCAGCAGAGCGTGCTCAAGGCCTGGAAGGGTATGCATGAAGATTGGCCTCGCTCCGCTCACGACGTTGCTTCTAAGCGCAATGCTATCTCGTGTTCGTGTTCCAGGCGAAGCCGCCAACGTCGCCGAGGCTCAGCGATTGCTCTTGGTGCGCGCCAAGGCCAACAGCCAGGCGAGCGTAGGCCAGTACGAGGGCGGCGCCGAGGGTAGCACGCAGAGCTTGTTCGTCGCCAACTACACGTATTAGACTGAGATACGTGGCCCAGCGCGACCAGTAGCCTTGCTTCCGAGTGATAGACTTTGAGTCTACGGCCTACCTCCAGCTCCAGTGGATAGGCACAGTATCTCTCGCTCTCTATCCATCCATCCGAAACACACGATCCTGAACGCCACTGCTCAGTGCTCTCTTCAATACATTGCCTATCCTGCTCCTTTATTGCTCTCCAACTCAATCGTTTGAGCGAGCTGCTCTCATCACATACCATCATTAGCTCTAATCGAATCCCTTCAGTACGTGCGGACTCTATCTATCTCTGATTACCTCCGGAATCCAGCCAACTCGAGGGATAGCGAGAGAGATCGAGATCGTGGTAGCGGACTGAGTCTTCGTTCATTCGCTGCTGCCGCTCTCGCTCACGCATCTCGCTCCTCCTCGCTCCCCTCTCTCTATATCGCAATGGCCACCGACCTGGAGACAGGGCCACAGGTCTTCAAGATCAAGGACGAGATGAACGAAGAGTCCGCCTCG
>Ga0209935_1004632_pt1 | contig 12487 bp, 12 predicted proteins | sample ThiBio_1000_plan_2_FD_183958 | JGI IMG/M metagenome (GOLD analysis project Ga0209935, IMG submission 183958) | Wastewater bioreactor microbial communities from Cape Town, South Africa - Thiocy_cont_1000_plan (SPAdes) | ecosystem: Engineered > Bioreactor > Thiocyanate-remediating >... | reverse complement strand
GCGATTAATCGCCGATTATTTTTGATTTATGTAGATGATTTTATACGATTTCGATTAAGTCAACTTTTCGACATATATGTGATAGAATATGATTTAATCATTGATTTTTTCAGCAGAAAACGGTTAACTCTGATTAAACATCGATTATTTTACTAATCACCAAAATCATCGTGATTTTCGTGACATGGGGACGATATGCAAGCCTGTTGGATCATTTGAACATTCACAAAGAAAATAAAGTTTAAAATGTAAATTAAATAAATTTTGATGATCATCAATGATTTTTAAATCATAATCTTTAGCTGGAAGAATAAAAAAATAACGAGGAGTTGTAGAGTCTTTTAGTTGATCTATTTGCTTCATTAAGTCTTTCATTTGTTTAACAGCTTCATCGACATTAACATCAATTGGAACAATCGAGGATGATGTTGACTTAGGTGGATTAGTAATAATAGCAGGTTTGTCTAGAACAAATACATAGAGATAAAATATTCCTTTCGAGAACTGTACAATCGAAAGAAAAAGCAAATCTGTGATGTACCTGGATTTTGAATACATTCATTGAGCATTTTAATCAAATCAATACAAGTTGGTCGATCTTCTGGTTTTTGTGCCCAACATTTCTGGATAATGTTGCGAAAATATAATGGAGTGTCATCTGATATATCCAAACGATCTCCATCTAAGACAAATTGTTTAATATGACCAATTTCATGACCATCGTAAGGAATTTCATAATTTGCAAGTTCCCAATAAACAATACTCAAACTATAAATATCACTTTTCGTGCTATGAGGTTTCATACGTAATACTTCAGGCGCAGTCCAAGATAAAGTAATAGCAATAGAAATATTTCCTTTTGTCTGATAGGTTGTGTCACTTCGTGTTTTAGCCATTCCAAAATCACAAATTTTGATAACAAATTCTGATTGATGTCTGTCTAACAGAAGATTCAACGATTTAATATCACGATGTAAAATTGGAGGTTGAAATTGATGTAAATAATGAATTCCTTTTGCAGTTTGTAAAGCAATGGATAGTCTATTTGACCATGAAAGTTCGAATTTTTGTTTATGTAAAACTTGATGTAATGATCCTAAAGACATAAATTCCATAATTAAAGCATAATGATCTTTCTCAAGACAAGCTCCATAAAACGAAATTATATTCGGATGACGAATTCGATTTAATAAAGATAATTCTTTGAGAAGATTTTTCTCTGCATCTATGTTTAAATGAGTGAGATGTAATTTTTTAACAGCAACAATTAGATCATTGTTTAACCATTTAGCTCGATGAACTGCACCAAAACCTCCACTACCAATTTCTTCATAAAGTTCAATTTCATTTTTATCTATTTGAATTAAATTGTCTAAGTTGACTAAAAATGAAAATATTTTCTAAATATAAAAATTTGAATTTGAATTTTATTACCGTGCTGATTAAGTAGCGATGCAGATGGATTTTGTTTTAGAAACTGATTTAGCTTCGAAAACCATTGATCTGCTTTATTCATATGACCCAATTGTAATGCAATTTTGCCAAGATTTTCGTATAAATCGATATGTAAATGATCATTTGATTCGAGTTGTTTTAACATTCGTTCGAGATATTGTTGAGCTAAATCAAATTTTTTCATATCCAATAAAATATTTGCTAAAGTTCGAAGATCAATTTGTTTATTTCCAAGTTTTCTTTTCATATAATCGAGAACATCTTTCAATTGATTATCATCATTCGATGCGACAATCATTTCAATTGTCCAAAAAAGTTTGCTGGGATCTTGAGAAATCTTTTTCAAACGAAAAATTGATCCAATCGAAAAGAGAATTTCTTCTTCACCAGGAAAATAACTCAATTGGCTAATATCAGCAAATGGTTTCATTTTGCCAATATTTGGATCGGCTTCAATTTCAAATAAAACTTTTTCCACTTTTTCATCTGGCTTGTCTAAATCTAGAAATCTTATTGCTTGTGATCGATTTGTACTTGTTGAAAAAAATGAATTAATTGAGATGAATTGATTAACAGATTTTTTCAAAGAATCGAATTCATTTTTGGATATTTTTTGACCTCGATAAACTTGAACAATTTCTTTGATTTGATTTGTTTTTAATTGTTGTTGAATATCGAAAATATACGATCGATACAGAAATATCCAATGAATATCTTTTCTTCTTAAAACAGAATTTAATGTTGGAAAAAAGAAACATTCTTTCGTATACCACCATAATGCTTTTGTTGAGGCATATTCTTTCTCAAAACGATTAATATTTTCGATTTCTTCATTGATATTTTTGATTTTTCCAGGAAATTTTTTATATTGATCTTTTAACTTTTGAAATAATTCATTTTGATCTTCGTCATTCGCTTTTAATTTCGAAAGACATTCGATAAAAACCTGGAAGAAAAGAAATTTAATATTTAATTCATTTGTTGATTGTCCTCCGACGAAAATATCGATCGACAATGATTCTTCAACTGAATGATTTTGTTTGATTTGTGAAACTAATTCATCGATATCAGTTAACACGCCTTTGATCTTTTCAAATCAAAAGAAATTTCAATCAAAACAAAATTTATAAAAAGATAAATTTTACTTTTGAATAGTTTGTACTCCATTCTTCGTTCGATTCTTTATTGTGACAATAAACATAAATAGATAGAACTTTATCAACATTATTAATAAAAGGGGCAATTTCTTTTCCCAATCGTCCACTAACAATTAAAACCAATCGATCTTTATCCGATAATTGTTCAATGTATTTTAAACATTTGGAAACATCTTGAAATATTTCAAGTTGATTATTAATTGATCGAAGTCTTTCTTCAGTTTGTCTATCGTCATTTGAAGTTGAATCAAGCCAAATCAAATAGAACATTTCGGAATATTCATTTTTTCTTTCAACAACTGAAAGTGTTGTTGCCGCCATTGAAAAAAAAATGTTTTTAATGAAATCTAACAAACGAAAACTCGGCTTTTTCCCTTCTTATCTTTTCTGATCTAACAATGATAACCAAGGATAAGAGAACATATTTATTTAAAAAACAAAATTCTACTTTGAACTTGTAGTTTAATTGATAAGAAAGCACACATTTCTTTTTCCTTCTTCTTCCTAAGATGTGTCTTCAAATTTTAAAAAAACAGACTCTGGCTACATTTTTCTGTCGATAATTTGATGAAACATCATGAAATTGAAGATCAACGAAATCTTATTCAGCAATATGCTCATTGTTTTGGATTGTTTAGATCCTTGAGAGTGTTGGAGGAGAGGACATTTAAAGTTAATCGAATCTCGAGAAAAGTATTGAGTGAATTTTATCTTAATCTTGAGAATTTATTGAAATTTTGATAGAATATCATGTATAAGCAGTTGAATTGATGAAATACATCTATTTTTAGTTGTATTCATATGTTTAAACTTTATTGATCTTAATTAAAGTGTAGAATTTTCGACCTATTTTCTGATCGCATATCAGGTCATCATCAGTACAAAAACACGATTCACAATCACAACCATACGTTTAGTTTGATGGATTATCAAACTTTTACAAATAAAATTCAGAAAATGAGAACTTAACCGTAAACATGACAAAAACAAAAATGAATTAATTTCTTTGCCAAATCTATTGTTTCTTGTTGATTTTTTGATGTTAATATATTCTTGATCTTGATTTTGAATTTTAAATTTAATTTTCGATTTTAATTTTCTAATCCGTATAATCTAACAACAATACCTTGATAGAATTTTCTCATTTGATTTGTTGAATTTTATAGTTCACTCAAGATGACCTGATATGCGATCAGAAAATAGGTCGAAAATTCTACACTTCAATTAAGATCAATCAAGTTTAAACATGAGTACAACTAAAAATAGATGTATTTCATCAATTCAACTGCTTATACATTGATATTTCAACATAATTTCAATAAATTCTCAAGATTATGATAAAATTAATCAATAAAAAATACTCCACAACTGCGTAAAAATCTTGCCGATCTTTGGAATCTGCATTCTCCATTATCAATCGAAAATCTTGATAAGAAATTATCTTCATCAAAATATCTTTCACAAATTGAACAAATCTGCATGGATTATGATGAAAATCATTCAATTACAAATGAGAAATATTTTCAAACATTAAACACAATGCGTAACGACTTGAAGAATTCAATTGCATCAAAATCTCGCCAAACAAAAGTCAATACCGATGAAATAACTGAAAATTGTATCAAAATCTGTCAACAATGCGGATTATTGTGTGCTCAACGTATTTTACAATGGATTCACAACGATAAATGAGCTTTTTATTTCGAAATACACAAGCAGAGTTTTATTTATTTTCTTGATCTTTCAAATAATTTTCCATTTGTTGTTCTTCTTCGCTGATTTGTTGCGGAACAATTTCTAATTCTTCATTTGTTTTCGTAACTTGAACGATTTTACTAGTTTGACGTTTTTTCTGATGAAAAAATGCGACAATACTCGCTGAGACATAGAGTAAAATCGACATTATCATACAAATAATCAAAAGCGTCGGAAAATGATTCGGATTCGAATCCAACACAAGACCTTAACAAAAAAAAAGAAAACAAATTCCTATTTTTGATAAATTCATTCGATTTACCCGCTATTTTCTGGAAAAGAATCGCTCCTAAAGCCGATCCACAGAGAAGAACAGCGATAAGCAACGGAATGACATTCAACTTTTGATTATAAAATCCAAAAGAAAGAGGAAAAATCGGTGCAAATACAAGACCAGTAAGCGCACCGAGAACGAACAGACTCGTCGTTGTTAAACCAAATGCCCAAACGAACACAAACCAAGCCACGGCAAGACATAAACCCGCCAACCAAACAACATTTAAACACATATCAACCGACACAAAAACCGAAACAATCGCACCGATCAATCGGCCAACTGAATACGAAAGCCAATACAAAATAATTCCCCAACTAGCAGCACTTGCCGACAGACTAAACCGTTCCGAATTAAGAAAAGTAAAGAAAAACTTGGAAAATGTTTGATCATTTCCACCGATAAAAAACGTATAAAAGAAGAATATGACCGATAATGTTAAACCATATTGAAAAAATCCTCGACCACATGTTCGAGGCGAATACGGCGACGGTTGATCAGTTTCAGTTATCACAGTTACACTTTCCGGACTCGTACTCACAGCAGCATAATCATCCTTCAACAAACACAAAGCAAATCAAACATTTGTTTCAATCAATTTCTTTTCTTCTACTTGTTGAATTTGCAATTCTTCTCGTGGATTTCTCAATTGTTTAACATAGAAAAAGACATGTCCAATGGCAATTAAAATACACAACGAAGCCGTAATCGTATAAGGAACAAGCACATTCGAATGTTGATTGGCTGTATGCAGAGCAATCGATGTCACATTACGAGTAGCATCATTTATCGAGATTACTGATGAGACTTTCGAGCCGAGAAACGGTCGAACTAGAAGATTCACGAAAACAGCACCGATACCGTAACCTAAATGCGCGGTATTCAATGGAGCTGCTGCATTATTACCCCACATAGTGAGAATTATATTCGTTCCACCTGTCAAACATGAAAATTCCTCCTTCGTTCGTTAATAAACAATTTTCTTTTTCCTCTACCTAAATCAGTCAATCCTTGAGCGATGCCTTGAAAAAAGAATAGGCAACATAATAAGAATAATGACGTTACAAATGGTGTCGCAAAGACGACTATGAAAGAAAGAAAGAATAATATATTAAATATGAGTGCTTCTGTGTTACCAATAGCAGGGAGAATAAATGCGCAAACTAAAAGACCTTCAGAGTGTTTCTTGACAATATTTTGTAGAATAGCACCAAGGATATTTGCAACGAAATAACCGGCACTTCTCGCGGCAAGTGCCGAGCCGATGCCACTGAAATCGACTCGAATGTTTTCAGTTATGATTTTCATTGTTGGTCCGATGATTTCCAAATGAAAACCCTGAGAACAACAACAACAAAAAATTTGATTGAGAAAGAAAAAAAAACAAAGTTTTTTTGTACCAAAACGATCCAAGTTAGAACTAAAAATCCGGTTTTTATTAAATCCATCGGTTTATTCAGATAAATTCGTAAGCCGGTTGCTGTTTCATCTCGAATTTGTTTCGCCATTGATGCTATGGAATTTTTTCAAATGCAAGCACTTGCACACACACTCTATCGTACAAACATATTGAATACAAATTTTTTTTTCTTCTTTTCTTTCCTTTTCTCTCACTCTATCAATGCACATGGCCTTCTAGTCACGATTCTCGGTAGCAACTTGCTCGCTTTTTTTTCTTCTATTATTCTTTATGTAATTAATAGGAGAAGGAAGTTAACTTTTTTTTATCAGTTCCTTGTTTGTTCTCAATGCTAAACGTCTTGTTGGAAATGTTTGATTCTAAAAAAAGAAAGATTTTTGTTTTATTTGATATGTAAAGGCTTTTACTAACGAGTGTGATGAAGCGTAACACAAGGTCATATCCATCATCCCGATAGAACGAAGAAAGATTCGAATAAACACATGCGTTTATTTTTATCATTTTCAAAATTTAATATCGTCAACACACAAATTTGAAAAGTGTTGTGATGAGTCGTAGTGAAATACTTTCAACAATTACAGGAGATCATCGAATTGAACAGAAAATCGAGTCTTCTCTACAATTGAAATCAAATATCACATGGAAACTCGATGGTGAAACAATTGCAGGAGGAAATGGTAAAGGCGATCGAATGGATCAATTGAATGAACCGACTGATGTGATTTTGGATGAAAAGAATAGATCTTTGATTATTTGTGATCAAGGAAATAGAAGAGTTATTCGATGCTCTTTAGAAAATCAACAAGATAGAGAAATTCTTATTGAGAATATTTGGTGTTACGGATTAATGATGAATGAGAATGGAGATTTGTTTGTTTCTGCTTGGGGGGAAAATGCAGTGAAAAGATGGAGAAAAGGTGAAAAAGGAGGAAAAGGAACAATTGTTGCAGGTGGAAATAGTTGGGGAGATGATAAACTCAATGAACTCCATCAACCAACATATATTTTCGTTGACCGAGAAGAGTCAGTCTATGTCTCAGATTATAGGAATGATCGTGTAATGAAATGGTTGAAAGGTGCAAGTCAAGGTATTGTTGTTGCTGGCGGACAAGGAAGAGGAAGCAGTTTAAAACAATTATGTCATCCTTATGGATTACTAGTGAATGAAGTTGGTGATGTTTATGTAGTTGACGAAAACAATCATCGAATAATGTGTTGGCCATTAGGAAGTAAACAAGGTCATGTTGTTGTTGGAAATGGTTGGGGAAAAGGATCGAATCATTTGAATCATCCAAAAGGTTTATCATTTGATGCTGATAATAATCTATATGTTGCCGATTGGGGAAATAATCGAATTCAACGATTTCGTATTGCTTAATAAAAATAAAATAAATATAATCTTGAAATGTAATTATCATGTTAATAAACTAGGAAAGATGGAAAATAAAGTTATGTAATTTGAATAGAATATTGCAATTTAACAATAAGATGATCAAAGAATTGAATGAAAAACAAACTTGGATATTTATTTTAAATATGTGCAAAAGAAAAGTTCAGTTGTTTTTTTTTTCTTTGTAAATAATTTGTTTCTGGAGCAACTTGTAATCCATCAGATTTCCATTGATTATTCGAATCGAGAGAATAACAACTTGATGTGTCAATACTTTCATTTGTTTGTACAAAACAAACTTGATTTCAATTAAAGATATACGATGGAAAAATCTTGACTTCGACGAAATTTTCGTGGAATTAAAATAAAAGAAAGTGAAGAACAAGCTAAATTAATCAATTTTATTCTTAAAAATGCTTTTTCTTCGATTCGAAGCTGACCCAAAACTTTCTTTTTTTACCAACAAGAATTCTTCGATTCGTATTACTATTCACTGATTTTGTAATAACTTGACGATCATTGCACACTGAACAACATAAAGTATCATCAATATCAGCAAAGACACTAGCAAAAACCTATAACAAACAACAAATTCGAAATAATCAGTTTGTTTTGAGTATCTTTCTTGATAAACTGTCAACATATTCATCTATTTCAATTATCTTTGACATTTCGATGACAATATATATTTGTCAGCATCAACAAGAAAGCTGAAACAATGATACTTCATCGATATTTAGTAAGACATTTATTCGTTCTTTTGTTTTTCTTTTCTTTATTTTTTGTATCAATAGTTCGTTTTATTTGGTTTATTCTTGATTCATATTGATCATTGTTATGGAACAGATGACGATGATTTTAGTATTGGTATTGATGAAATTGTCAAGGAACTTCGACAAAAACATGACGAATTAAAAAAAGATCAAAAACAATTAGAAGTCGATCGAGAAAAATTTAATAATGAAAAAGAATTGAATCAAGCCATCTATGAAAGTGATGTTATTCATTTGAATATTGGTGGAGAAATGATTGCAACAACTCGACAAACTTTAATTTCACTTCCAAAAAGTTTATTTTCGATTTTATTTAATGGTCGTTGGGAACAACGATTACATCATGATGATCACGCAAATATATTTTTGGATTTCAATCCAACTGTTTTTCGTCATTTACTTGATCAATTACAATTAAATCAAGGTAAAAATATTTCTCCTCCATCTGATCTTTCACTTATTCGATCGTTTAAAAAAATGATGAAAAAATTACATGTTGAACATTTGTTATCAACATCCGATCGAAATATTTTAACAGCTAATGTTGATGGACAATTAATCACAACTCATTTATCAAATCCTTTCAAATTAACTAATAAAACTCGTGTTTTTATTGATTATCATCCAAAAATTTTTCGACATTTGATTAAAGTTAATCGACAAAATAAATCGCTTTCAATTGATAAACAAATGTTTTACATTTCGATAGGTTTTTATCAAGAATTTATTTTATTCTTTCGATTTCTTGACTTTTTTAGACACAAATTTGAATCAGCAAATAATACAAATACAAATCAATCAATCTTTTACAAAGAATTTCGACGAATCACGTAAGTTTAATCGATCATTCGATTTTTTCTTGTTTTTGAGATTCAAATAATTCTTTTCTCTTCAAGTTAAACGAATTTTACTTCTTTTGCAAGTAAAAACAAATCTCAAATGGAAACAAAATGGAGAAACAATTGCTGGTGGAAATGAAGGAGACAAATTAAATGAACTCAATTATCCTTATGGAATTTATATCGATTATGAAGAAAAATGCATTTATATTGCTGATACATGGAATAATCGTATTGTTAAATGGAAATTAGATGGTGGAAGTGATCATGGACAAATTGTTGCAGGAGGAAATGGTGAAGGAAATAAAATTGATCAATTGAATTGGCCAACTGATATGATTTTAGATGAAAAGAATAAATCTTTGATTATTTCTGATTATAGAAATAGAAGAGTTGTTCGATGGTCTTTAGAAAATCCAAATGGTGATAAAGAAATTCTCATTGAGAATATTAAATGTTGGGGATTAATGATGAATGAAAATGGAGATTTATTTGTTTCTGATCAAGAGAACGATGCAGTGAAACGATGGAGAAAAGGTGAAATAGGAGGAAAAGGAACAATTGTTGCAGGTGGAAATGGTAAAGGAAATCAACTCAATCAATTGAATGAGCCAACATATATTTTCGTTGATCGAGAAGAAACAGTTTATGTTTCAGATCAGAGCAATAATCGTGTACTGAAATGGTTGAAAGGTGCAAATGAAGGTATTGTTGTTGCTGGTGGACACGGTCCAGGAAATAGTTCAAATCAATTAAATTATCCTCAGGGATTAGTAGTGAACGAAGTTGGTGATATTTATGTGGCTGATTTTGGGAATAATCGAATAATGTGTTGGTCAGCGGGATCAAAAGAAGGTCGAGTTATTGTTGGTGGAAATGGTTATGGAGAAGGATCAAATCAATTCAATTTTCCAATAGGTTTATCATTTGATGTTGAAAATAATCTTTATGTTGCTGATTATGGAAATCATCGAATTCAACGATTTCGTATTGATTGATAATAAACATTAAAACTGAAACTGAAAATTATAATTTCGATTTTGAATGTGATTATTTAACCACGATTTGCAAGAAATAAATGTTTCAATATAAAATCATTCAACATGATATTTTGTCCACGTAGACATAACGATACGAAAGTGTGTAGATATATAGCTGATCTGTATCTTTTGTATTTGAATAGTAAATCGTAGTCAAATGAAAGAAATATAAAAAGTGAGAAAATGATGTTGAAATTGATTGTTAATATGAATATTTAATTTGTTATAATGAAAGTTGGATTCCATTGTTTGAAAGTCATCGTATAAAACAGTTCGATGAGTTCTTTTGTGAATAAAATCGATGAAATGATCATTAGTTGATATTAGAGTCAATTGAATTATTTTGAAGATGAAGAAGAAGAAAACTTGGAAATAAACAAAATCGATCTTCGAAACCGCTAAAGATTTTTTTTCGCGACTTTCATCATTATATTTATTATATATTTTGCATCGAATAAATTTATTTTCTCGAATTCGAATTTGAACAACAAACAAAGATATTCGAAATAGCATAGATCAAAATCGACGTAAGAAAACAAACAACTAAAAGTATTGGAAAATAATCCGAATTCCAATCCATCACAAAACCTAAAAATCGAAAGAATTATCATTTCTTCTAAACAAAATCCCAAATTCACCAGCTATTTTTTGAAAACTCATAATTCCAAGTGCAGCTCCACACAAAACCAAAGCGAGAAGAATCGGCGTGACATTAACTTTCCTATTAAAAAACGCAAAAGTCAGCGGAATAATCGGTCCAAGGACAAATCCGGTCGCTGCTCCGAGCAGAACTAAACTCGTTTGAGTTAAACCAACAAACCAAACAAAAACCAACCAAACAACAGCTAAAACAAATCCCAAAATCCAAACCAAAGTCAAACAAATTTCGACCGATAAAAAAACACAAACAACCGCCGTCAACAACCGACCCAAACAATACGAAAGCCAGTACCGAATCGTGCTCGCAATCGCTTGATTGGTCGAAATTTGAAATTTGTCCGATTTCAAATAACTAAACAGAAACGTCGAAAATGTTTGTTCATTTCCGTAGGTAAAAAACGCCGAGAGAATAAACAAAACCGAAAGAATCCATCCGAATCGAACGGTTTTCTCGTTTTCCTGCTCGTTCGTATTCACAATTTCATATTGAACTTCTCGAACATAGAAAATCAGATAACCAATTGCGATGGCAAAGCACAAAATCGCCGTGATTAAATAAGGAACGAAGAGATTCGATTGAGGCAGAAACGGTTGAACGAAAAGATTCATGAGAATCGCGCCGATTCCGTAGCCCAATCGAACGATGTTCAATGGCGCAGCTGAATTCATTCCCCACATGGAGAATAAGAGCTTCGTTCCGCCGAGATCAGTCAAACCGTGACCGATTCCAAGGAGAAAACAAACGACACATAGAACGATCAACGATCGGAGAAATGGAATCGAAAGTACACCTAGACGACTCGTTTTTTTTTTGAATAAAATTTCGAAATTTAACTTCTTACTGAGTCCGGAGAGGAGAAAAGCGACGATTAGAAGACCTTGATTATGTTTTTTGACAATGATCGGAAGAAAAACACCGAGTAAATTCGCGATTAAATACCCAATACCTCGCAGGGCAAGTGCAGAGCCCATTTCAGTGTAATGCACATTCACATTTCGAGCGACAATCGGCAAGGTTGGACCGAGAATTTCGATGTGAATCGACTAGAAAAAGAGTCAATTCGATTATTTGAATTCTCTCTTTCTCTCTACCATAACGATCCATGCCAATACGAGATAAACAGTTTTCAATAGATTCTTTCGATGAGTTAGATAAAATCGAAACGATTTCGTTGTTTCGTTTTCCATTTGTGCGTTTTTCTTTCTCTCATTATTTCAGAATTAACAAAACAACCTTTATTCTCAAATTACATTTTTCAATTACAATAAATGCACGTTCGATTCGACCCAACATAGAAACAAAATTCAGCGTTTTTTTATGTCACTCAAAGAGATATCATGCTTATTTATTTAAAGTGCATTACGGAGGATGAATCAGTCGAAACGGACAGAACGTGACTCAATTTTATTTGCCGTCAATACAACAAACATGGATTTATGCGTTAAAAACTCGTATAAACGCAGTTTTTATCTTCTTAAATGAGATATTTAAAAATTTGTGTCAATCTGATGAAAATTCAGCAAAAAAAAGAAGAATCTTTCGTTGATTATCTTAGTATGAGCCGAGAGAATGATGAGGTCAAATAACGAGAACACGACGTAAGGTCGAAGTCGATATCTGTCGCACGCGTGCACTAGCGAGTGATAGATTCATGTGTGCGGTTAACGGAAAGAGAGAGAAGGAAAGAAAGAACGAAAGAAAGTACCCAGCCGCCCTCCCTCTC
>Ga0209935_1004628_pt1 | contig 12499 bp, 17 predicted proteins | sample ThiBio_1000_plan_2_FD_183958 | JGI IMG/M metagenome (GOLD analysis project Ga0209935, IMG submission 183958) | Wastewater bioreactor microbial communities from Cape Town, South Africa - Thiocy_cont_1000_plan (SPAdes) | ecosystem: Engineered > Bioreactor > Thiocyanate-remediating >... | reverse complement strand
TCGATGGCTACGCGTACCGCTTCCTGCCGCCGACGGTACTCGCCATCTACCAGCGCATCAAGGTGTTCCTGTACACGACGGCGACGCGAGGCATGACCGCCGGCACCGCACCTCCGACTACGGGCTAAGCGAGAGTGAGTGAGTGTGAGTTTTGATCGGTGCTGTACTCATGTTATTCGCCATCTAGCAATGAATGAGCGAGACCATGCAGATTTGATTCGTTTCGTGTTCGATTCGTATCAGATTCGCTGGTGTTGTGGTAGAGAAAGAACAGTAACAGCGATTAACGTGTCCCGAAAGCTTATGATTGCGCTACGCTGGGGTCTAGTGGCTTGAGCCGCTCTTCTCTCTTCAGTCTCTTGTTTGCTTGCTGGTACGTGCTCCTCTCCTGCTCTCGTTCTCTCGTTCCTGCGCTCGTTGTTGTTGTTAGTGTGTTTGTGTGGCTTGGTGCTCGTGTTGGGGATGATGCATAACACTTCGATTCGTGAATGCCTGAGCGATCAAAGCTCAACAGGACTGACCCTTTAGCGCGCTCTAAATATCTCTATCGATCGATCTATCTGATCTTGTACTGACGGCGCTTGTTGGTTTGGCTTGCTCGATCACAGTACCACTGCCGGCCCAGCGGTAGCAGCAGCGAGCGCCTATCTACCTCTATCTCTCTTGAACACGGAATAAAAGTCCTCGCTATCCACGCGCAACCAATCCAACCTGCGCCTCGCTCCTGTCACACACCAGCCATCACCTGCCCGCGCACACTGCGCCTGCGTACGAGCGTGCTGGATGCCTACCGACGCCGACGCGAGCCCGTCGACCTCGGCGCTCCTCGTCGTGGTGCTGACGGTCGACTACACCACCGGCACCGGCGAGACGCTCGGCCTCGGCGGAGCGCTCGCTGAGTGGCTGCTATCGACACCGCCGCCGACACCAGCGCCGTTGCAACCAGGCGCACAACCGCGGCCCTGGTGGCTCTCGACTCGCACCTCGTCGCCGTCGCACTGGCAGCCTCCCGTGTCGTTCTATGCCGCCGTCGGCCGCTCGCCGTCGAGTTGCACGCGGCGCGGTCGCGAGCTGCGCCTGAACTACCGCGGAGGCTCGTCATGGTCGCTGCACGTGGCGCTGTCCCTCGACGATGCGGCGCTACGGTCGCTGCTCGCGAGCGACTCGCTGACCTACCACTACTGCGTGCTGGACGAGCACGACGGCGTGTTGCGGCGTGAGGCGCCGCCCGAGCACCGCGTGCGCCTGGCGCTCCACGAGCCTGCCTCGGCAGCTGCGTTCGCTGGACCCGCTGCTATCGTCGTGCACGACACGTGGCAGGTACGCTGCCGCGTGTGTGTGCGAGCACCTGGCGCTCACTCCCTCACTCCCTCACTCCCTCACTCCCTCACTCCCTCACTCGTGCTCAGTCGCATTCGCGCAGCGTCTCGTGCAATGTGCTCGGCAGCCGCACCTTCACCACCACGCTGTTCCGACGTCGAGCGAGAGCAGCCGCCTCGCCCTCACACGACACCGAGCGCGCGATCGACACCGTGCTGTCGTCTCCGCGGCTGCCACTGGCAGAGCTCCCGGCCGGCTTGGTGCACGTGATCGTGTCGGTGTTCTGCGTGGCGGTCGAGCCCAACCAATCGGTGTTCCTCGTCGGCGGCCACGAGCGCATGGGCCAGTGGGCGCCGTCGCACGGCATTCGCCTGTCGTCCGAGTTCTTTCCGCTCTGGAGCGCCAGCTTCCAGGTGCACGCCTCGGCGCTGCCGATCGAGTACAAGTACGTGATTGCCACCGATCACGAGCTGCTCGATGACGAGACCGCCGAGACCGCCGACAAGTCGCCGTCGCTGCCGCTCCACGTGGCGAGCAAGCTGCCCGCCGTGCGCTCGACACACATCGAGCAAGTGCTGCACGCCGCTCGTGCTGCCAACGCCACCAACGCCACCACGGCCGCGACGACGATCTCGGCAAGCTCGCCGCGATTCAGCAGCGGCTCGCGAGTGCTGTGGGAGATGGGCGGCAATCGAGTGTTGCGCATCGGCTCGTCGATCGTCGAGACCGACGGCGGCTTCTCGCTGCTGCAGAAGGACCTGCCGTTTCGTGTACGTTCGCCATTCAAGAGTGAGCGAGTGAGCGAGTGAGCAAGTTGGTGCCTGGTGCTGACGTCTGTGTGGCGTGCAGCACGATCCGCACTGGAACTGGAAGGGAGCAGCCGTCAGCATCGATCTTCAATCGCTCCGGACGCGCAACGGCATGGGCATCGGTGAGGTGTACGACCTGATGCTGCTCATCAACGTACGTGAGCTGATGATATCGATTCCCGAGGGCGAGGGCACTCATACTCGCAGTGCCATAACATATCAGTGGGCCAAAGTTGCTGGACTGACGGTGGTTCAACTGGCACCGATTCACGATGCCTGGACGAATGAGAACGACGATGATGACTCTAACGATGAGAAATGCAGTGCGCCAGCAGCTGCTGATGCTGCTGACGACGTCTTGACGGCCTCAACAACAACTGCAACAACAACACCTGCAAGCACAACTACAACACTTGCTGGTACCACGGCTACTGAGCCGAGCGAGCCGACGAGCTTTGGAAGCAGTTGGTGCAGCTCACTCTTTGCTTGGCATCCGGTGTATATTTCGATCTCGACCGTACTCGACACACTGCGACCATGGATCTCGCACGCCGACAGCGGCTTGGATCTTGAGCAGCTGCTCGTACGTTCATGGAGTAGTGTGTGGTTGGGAGCTCACGAAATGTGCCGTGCTCACGAGCCTCATTGCGCACAGTCGGATTTCAAGCCCTTGAACTCGCACTCGAGAATCGACAAGGAGCGCGCGCTGCTTCTCAAGCTGCACGCGCTACAACGAATACTTGGCGCCACGATGGCGCTCCATTCTGACACCATGCCATCCGAGGCAGACGAACGACAGGTACTGAGAGAGAGCGAGGACGAATGAGCGAGAGCGAGAGCGAACTCGATCGATAGCTGATCGGGCTTTCTCAGGAGTACTGGCGTGCGTTTCGAGAGTTTTGTGAGCACAATCGGTCGTGGCTCGACGTGTACTCGCGCCAGCGATCCGAGAGCGTCTCGTCGTTCGCGAGCGCGAGCAGTGCTGAATCTGTATCGCCACCGCCATCGCCATCGCCGTTACTCTTCTCGTTCGTACAGTTCCATCTACACCTCCAGCTGGCGGCTGTGGCGCGGTACGCGCGCCAGAACGGCGTGATCCTCATGCTGGAGCTGCCATCGAGCATCGTGCTGCCCGTGCCCGGGGGAGCTCCGAGGAGGCACTCGATCTTTGCCGCCGAGAGCGTGCCGCGCGAGTGCTCGGTGGCGCAGCACTGGGCGGCCTTCATGCGACACGTGGCGCAGTACTTTTCGGCCCTGTGCATCGACAGCGTGCCGATCGACGAGAATACGAGCGATGACGAAGAAGGCGCAGCGCGAGCGCACGTGACCAGCGTGCTCCAAACGATACACGATGCCGATATGCTCGTGGCCATCGGACAGGTGCCAGCCAGCTTGCAGCAATGGATCGCCGAGCGGCCCATGTTCTTCCCCTTGTCTCATGCCAATCGGTACACTCCCCTGTCACTGCTCTGCTGTTCTGTCCGCCGCTATCACTGACACCTGGTGTGGTGCGCAGAAACGTGTCTGCCATGGCGGGGCTCGTCGAGGACCCGATCGCGTACGAGCTCGTGCACCAGCTCTCGAATGAGCGCCACGCGTCGCTTGGAGAATGGTGGGAGTCGCTGGTGCCGCGACTGCGCAAGCAGGTCTTCAACTCGACTCTGCACCAATTCGGCGAGCCACCGGTGCATTGCGAGCCGTGGATCATGCGGCGGTTCATTGTACGCGCGCTCGAATCGCGCGCCATGCTGGTCATCGTATCGTTGAGCGACATTCTGGCGCTGCGCAACGAGTATCGCGACCCCGAAGCAGCCAGTATGCTCGTGCCTGACTCGCCACCACCGCCGCCGAATGCCAGCCGTGGCGGGGGAGAGCGGCGGCGCATGGCACAGCCACAGCAGCAGCAACAACGCAGTGCGCGCCGCATGACCGTGAGCATCGAGCACCTCCTGCTGCACGACGAGACGCTACTGCAGGGCGACTTTCGCGATCTGCTCTCGTCGCACGGGCGCGCCTTGAAGCGCTAGCGCTATTACTCGCAGCCAATACAACGTCTCACACACAATGTCGTATCAGATCGGTTCCTGCCTTTACGAAACAAAATCTCGAGCCACAAGCGTACGAGCCGGACGTGGGCTCTCGTGAGCAAAGGAAGGCGCACAACGTGACAAGGAGGTTCTCTTGTATCACTGCTGCGGTTGCGTGGTGCCGTTGGGTTCGGATGACACGAACAAGCCAGCGTCGGGTGGTGGTTGCTGCTGTTGCTGCAGCTGCGGTTGCTGAGCGTGCGGGTACATGGGCTGTTGGTACGCCGGCCGGTGCTGCTGCATGTGGTACGGTTGCGGATATGGCTGAGAGGCGGGCGACGCGTGGTACGCGGCCGCTTGTGCATAATGCGGTGGTGCTGGTTGATACTGCGGCATGCCGGTGTACGGTGCGAAGCCTTGCCAGTACTGCGTCGAGGGCGGTTGCGGTGGCAGCGGTAGCAGTGACGGGCCGTGTGAGATTGGCGCTGGCATGCGACCAGCCATACCGCCAGGATATTGTTGGTGTTGCTGTTGGTGGTAATGGTGCTGCTGTTGGTGATGCTGATGCTGATGCTGATGATGTTGCTGTGCAATATGAGGAGCGCTATCGGTCGAGGCACGCGCGGCAGCAGCGACGCTTGCATCCATGTTGCTGATGCCGTTGTTGTTGTTGTTGCGGCGAGTGCGCGCTCGTTTGTTGGGCTGTGCGGTGCCATCGGCCTCCGAGCCCTCGGCACCAGGCGCTCCCTTGGCCTTGCGCTTCTTCTCCAACCTAAGTCAATCAGCACGCAATGGCGATGATACGATGAGTGCGATGAGTGTGAGCTACGGTTGGATGCACCGACGATGGCGCTCGTACTTGCGCTTGCGCTTGGCCTCCTCCTCAGCCTCATCGTCCGAGAACTCCTGCTCGTCGTCGGGAATCTCCTCGTCATCCAAGCCCGACGCATCGTAGCCTTTCGAGTAGATGTCGGACGGATTCAACAACGAGCTGTGGCGTATCGGAGACGAGATCTCGGTGCCGATCACGACACTGCGTCGCACGGTGATCGTTCGTGTCAGCAGCAGTGTGCGACGGCGCGGCGTGAGCGCAAACATGCGTACCCAGCAGGCAGTTCGGTCTTGACGTCGTTGTATCGAACCGAGTAGAACGGCCGCAGCACCGGGCCAAAGACGTCGAACACGCGACCGATCGGTACGCGATCAGCCGTGCAGAGAACGGTATCAATGTCGAGCGCTGGAGGACCACGAGGGATAGCAGAGTTGGCGGTGTTGTTCTTGTTGTTGCTGCCGCTGCTCGAGGCCAGAGAGGTGGCGTTGGCGTTGGCATTGGCATTGGGCAGCGGCGATGACTCGATGATGACAAGGTTGCCGACAATGCTCGAGACACGCCCGATGCTCATGATCGGCTCGCTTGGATCGAGTTGGATCGTGACGGCCTCGACGGGCGGCAAGTCCGAGAACTGTGCGGCGTGCGGCATGCGGTGAGGAGGAGCTTCTTGCGAGCAACGCGAGCGTGCATGCGGGGGCGCGGCGAGTACCAGCAGCTCGTTCTTGCTCTTGATCGGCGTGATGTCGACGGCCTTCTCGGAGGCCTCACGCAGCGACGCGAGCTCCTTCTCAAGCTCGTCGTCTTCATCATCGTCATCGTCGTCATCGTCATCGTTGGCAGGCGTGGGTTCAGTTGCGGCAGCTGCTGGTTCTTGTGTTGGTTCAGCTGCTGGTTCAGTTGTTGGTTCAGTTGTTGGTTCAGTTGCTGGTTCAGTTGCTGATTCAGTTGTTGGTTCAGTTGTTGGTTCAGTTGTTGGTTCAGTTGTTGGTTCAGTTGTTGGTTCAGCTGCTGATTCAGTTGTTGGTTCAGTTGTTGGTTCTTGTGTTGGTTCAGTTGTTGGTTCAGTTGTTGGTTCAGTTGCTGATTCAGTTGTTGGTTCAGTTGTTGGTTCAGTTGTTGGTTCAGTTGTTGGTTCAGTTGCTGATTCAGTTGTTGGTTCAGTTGTTGGTTCAGTTGTTGGTTCAGTTGTTGGTTCAGTTGTTGGTTCAGTTGTTGGTTCAGCTGCTGCTTCAGTTGTTGGTTCAGTTGTTGGTTCAGTTGTTGGTTCAGTTGTTGGTTCAGTTGTTGATTCAGCTGTTGGTTCAGTTGTAGGTTCAGTTGTTGGTTCAACTGCAGCAGGTGTAACCTGTGCCTGTGCCTGGTCTGCCATGATGTTGCGTGCTGTGTGACGATGTTGATGTTGATTTGTGCGTCGTTGAACGAAGAGAAGTGTGCGGGGTACGATGATAATGCGGAGCAAGCTCTTGAGGGACGGTAAGAAAGAACACGGGGCATGATATTAACGGTCCTCCGAGGCCGAGATGCTCTAAGTCCCGTCGGCCGCCTCCTCTCCTCCTGTGCCTCAGGCGCTGGCTGCCGCTGCTTGCGCCTTTGTTCTCTTCTCCCTCGTCGTTCCCTCGCTCGTCCGCGTACGTCTCGTGGCTTGGTAGGCTGGTTGGCTGGCATGGCGGTCGAGTAGCAGAGGCAGCAGCAGTAGAGGAAGGAGGGTGCTCGCTGGCTGGCTGCGATAGCTTGGCGGTAAGGGCGGCTGTGGGACGGCAGAGAGCATACCACGACCACGACGACTTGGCGCGTATGTGTCTGGCGATGGCTGGCTGGCTGCGTGCGGTAGGGCCACCCGCTCTCGCACGTACGCTTCGCCGTGTGGGTCGACGAGGACGCGCTGGGAGGTGCCTCGTTGCCCTCGTGCTATCGTTCGGCACCACTGCCCTCGCCGTCGTCGTCGCTGTCGCCGTGGCTCATTGCTCCAAGCGCTACCCACACGCCGCCCTCGCGCCTGCTCTATGTGCTTCGTGCCCGGAGTGGAGCGTCGCGCCGTGCCTGCGCTCTGCTTGCGTCTCTGCGCCGCCGTTGTGTGATACTATTGCCACGAGGCCGTTTCTCACCCTTGCGTGTTTCGTGTTTGCGTGTGTGGTTTGTCGGCTACAGCGCCATGCTCAAGTTCGTCGCGGTCACGGTCCTCGTGTTGGGCCTTGCGCTCTTCGTCGCGAGCCAGAACGTGCTCCAGAACCCGAGCACGCCGCTCTTCACCAACGAGCTCCGCGGCCACTTCGCCCCGATTCCTCGCAAGACCCGTGAGGCCATCGTGTCGATCACGAGCCCGCTCTTCATCAACGACGACGCCGATCCCGTCGGCCGCGCCTTTGTGCACTCGTCGTTCGTCGTCGATCCCAACAACGCCGACATTGGCTTGCCCGACCTTCCGTACGGCAAGGGTGGTGACACCTCGGACGGCAACTCGAACGTCGTCTACATTGTCAGCGGCAACTCGGCCTCGGCCCTCTCCGCGTCGGTCTTCTGTATCGTAATCGCCGTGCTGGCCCTGGCCTTCTAAGCGAAGAGCGGGCTCCTGCCGCCCTCTTCCTTCTCCTCCTCCTTCCTTCCTCTCCCTCGCTCTCCCTCTCGATTGTGCTTTACAGGCCTACGTCGAAGCGCAGCAACACCAACCAACCAACGTGAACCGATCGTGGCGGCATCACCAACGGCGCGCTGTATTTACCGTACCGAAACCGATGATACTCTTTCTCTGATCTTGCAATATCAACAATCGCGTCTTTGCCGCCACAAAAATCAAATCGAATCTCCTCGATTCTGCAAGCTCTCTCATTCTAATGGTACAAACGAACGATGGAAGGAACGATGGTGGGATTGCGTCGATGGCAGGACGGCGCTGCTACTCGTCGGTCGCAACCTCCATACTGCTCGCGTCCGCTTTGGTTGCTGCGGTGGTCGCTTCTTCCGGCGTTTGCGGCGGCGCGGCTGGCGTGAGGGATGATGGCGGCGCCTTGGGTAGCAGAAACCACTGCGGGTCCTGTGCCGCACGCTCGGTGAGTAGCAGCGACACACACAAGCGGGAAAGCTGCTGCTGTAGCTGCTGTAGAGGTACGCACTCGTTCGGGTCGTTGGTTCTCGGGCAGCTTGGCGTACACGACAGCGTATTGTCGCACGATTCGATCGATAGGATCAACGCCAATGTGATCGTAGTTGGCTGTGGGAGTCGAACGAGAGTGAGCGGTTGCCTTGTACGAACGGGAGCGGGAATGGTCAAATTGTCGCGCTTCTGTGCCACGGTACCGATCAGCGCAGAATCGACGTCCGATGCGAGTGTGGCACGCTTGTCCATATCCAACAGATAGGCGTACGGCGAATCAATCGGTTGGCGATAGGCAAGCAGCGCAATGTAGTTCTGTTCAAGGTTCGCGCAAAGAGAGAGCGAGCGAGCGAGCGCGCGCGGGTGTTGCTCGGTCAGCTTGACGCAACCATCTACATCGTTGGTCTTTGACGACGTACTTGCAGCTCGTTGTAGAGTACCGCGTCAGCGCGGCCATACTCTTGCAGATGCATTCGCGCGTATTGTAGCGGGTCGCCGCCGCCACTCCGAATGCTCTCAACAAACTCCTGGCATCGTAATCGAAACAGCAACCGCGAACGCTTCTGCGGACACGAGACGCACTCGCTCACTCGCGCAATGGCACCCGAGACCTCGCCCGCCAGTATCTGATCACGCAGCGCTGTGTTGACGTGCGTGTGAGCTCGCCGTTCCCACGTGCCGCGTGGCATGATTACCGCGCTGCGCCGTGCCGCTGTGTACCTAGCCGCTCGCGCTGCTGCTCGGCCGTCGGCAAGCGCGGCAGGCGCCGAGAACCCGAGTCGTTGTCGAGCACGCCGGCGCCAAAGCTCTCCAGCAGCACCTCGGCCGTACCGAGGAATCCATGCCATACACAGAACGATATCAGCAGATGTCGCACCGCATGGATGGTGTCTGTGTCGGTGCTGCTCGTGTCGCCGCCGCTGCTGCTGCCGATTGTATCGATCGAGTCCTTGCTACAATCGAGACGGTCGAGTGAAGCTCTGCGCGTATCGCTCATCGAAAGCAAGAGTGTGTGTGAGTGAGTGTGTGAGCGAGCGAGTGAGCTTGGAGAATGAATAACCACTGACATGCAACAACGAATGAGAGTGTGAGTGAGTGATACGATGCTGTTGTTGCTCCTCTTCATCTCTTCGGCTGCCACTCGATCATTTGCCTCGTCACCCGCCGCCCCACACCACCACTCCTCTTCTCTCCTCCTCTGCGCCAACTCTCGCTCGCACCAAAACAAACCACCCTCCGCCGCCCTCCTCACACCAGTGAGGATCGTGGCTGCTGTTCACCAGCCTGATCCTCGTCCTCCCGCCCTCTCCACATGATCTAGAACCACGTGTACCTCCTCTACTCTCACTCTCACACGATGCTGCTCCCGATCCTGTTCGCCTTCTTCCTCGGCATGCTCATCACCGTGCTGCTCATGTTCGCGTTCGTCAACTACTTTCTCGCCACCAAGATCGAAAAGAACTACGAACACATTCGCCAGACTTCGGCCGCCGCCCGCGCCTTCGCGGCTGCCGCCGTCTCGAACGCGCGCTCGGTCGCCTCGAATGTCGTCGCCGCCATCGCTCCGCGCCACGGTGCAACGACCGGCTCCTCGGCCTCCGACGCTCTCGCTGACTCGGATCAATACACGGTCGACACGCTCCCGGTCCTGCGCACGGGATGGATGAAGATCCGTGGCTCGCTCAAGGTGTGGCGCGATCGATTCTTCGTGCTGAGCCCCGGCCTGTTGATCTACTACAAGAACGACCGAGTACGTGCTTCTCGCGAGAACGCTCCTGCTGCTCCTCCTGCTGCTGCTGCTGACCAATGAATGCCATGCATCACTCTCTCCGAGAGCAGTTGGGAAGCACGATCGGCTTGATCATGCTGGCCAAGTGCCGCGTCGCATACCGTGACTCCAAGAAGGAAGGCCGCTGCTTCAAGATCTGGCATCCCGATCAGAAGGTGCGCCAGCACCCACGCGCACACGCACATATTCGCTCGCGCTCGCTCCCCTCCCGCGCGGCGCTGTATTACTTGCTGACTGAGTACCGACATGCCAACGAGAACAGGTGATCTACAGTACCAAGAGCCTTCGCGGCCACACGCTCAAGTCCGCCAAGTTCGGCGTCGGCTCCATGGACAACTGCATCCTGCGTATCACGACCTCCGACAAGGATTGCGAGGACTGGATTCGCGCCATCTCGCAGGCCATCGCCATGTCGCCGCGCAGTGCCAACCTGCTCAAGGGTCTCTCGCGCGTCAAGGCAAGCGACGTGCGTGAGGCTGCTGCCTCCTCGTCTGACGACGACGGCGGTTCTGACTCTGATGACGACAACAACGACGATGATAATGACGCCGCTCACGACGACGTTGCAGCCGCGGCGGCCAATGTCGCTGGTGCTGCGGCGGCGGCTGGTGGCATCGGAGCGGTCGCCTCGTCGAATCACGACGTACGCCTCGAGGACGCTGACGCTCAAGTGGTCGCATCTCCGCCCGGCTCGCCAGCACCCGGCTCGCCTCCGAACAGCCCGCACCTCCCGCGTGCCTCGGGCGCACCATCCTCACCACCCGGCGCAACGACGAGCGCCACCGCCACCGTCACCGCCAACTCGGCTGCTGTTCGCACGGCCATGAGCTACTCCTCGGTCGGAAGCTCTGACGCCGCGGCCGTGAATCCCGACTTCTACTTTGACGGCTGGCTCGATGTCTTGACCGCCAAGCGCGAATGGGTGCCGCGCTGGTTCGTCCTGCGCCAGGGCCTGATCGTCATCTTCAACCGAGAAGAGGTGCGCCTCGCTCATCGGTGCTGCAAGCTACCTACTCAACCCTAACGTAACCACCGACGTTGCATCGTCGTTACCAGAGCTCGGACTGCAGTGCCATGGTGAATCTTGAAGGTTGCGATGTGCGCTTCTGGAATCGCTCACTCGACAATCTCGCACCGCTCTCTCCTGGAATGAGCGATGAAAGTGATGATGACGACGACGATGATGATGAGTACGTGCCTACCTGACTCTCGCTGCTGACTCTCCCTCACCACTAACCAACCACGCTGTCGCGCTATGCAGCGAGCTCGAGGGCGATATTCCATCCAAGTCGAACGACAGCATCGATACCCATTCGCCCAATGCCTCGCTCGATTCGCTCACTCTGTCGACCACGCTTGTAGACGATGAGATGTCGCGTCCCTCTCCGCTAGACATCAATCCAATCGCTCCTGCAGCTGCGCCGGCTACCGCAGCCGCCACGCATCATCATCCCACCGAGCCATCTGCCAACTCCACTGATTCGACCTTGCCTACGAATACCGCCGCTACCTCCGTCACCACCACTACTATCGCCGCTCCTCCTTCCGTGAGCTCGACTGCAGCTGCTCCTCACGCCGGTACCGCACCGGGCGAGCCTGCGGCCACCACTACAACGAGCTCTTCGACACCAACCATCTCCGCCACGACCGCCATTGCCGTACCAGTGACCGAACCGGCTTCAACGGCAGCCGTAGTGCCGACTCTCGCAGTCGCAGTCGCATCTCCCAGCGTGGCGCACAGAGAGAAGGCCAAGGACGACAAGAAGGACAAACGCGACAAGAAGGACAACCGCAGCAAGGCTCCCGACAAGGACAAGGACAAGGACAAGGACAAGGACAAGGACAAGGACAAGGACAAGGACAAGCTCCTCGTCCTTGAATCGACCGTCACCAACTCACTCGACACTCACGCATCGACAATCGTACCGACCTCCACTTCCGTAGCGAGCCCAGCTCCTGAGCGTCGAGGCAAGACTTCCGCGAGCGACGCCAAGAAGGACAAGGACAAGGAGAAGAGCGACCGCGCCAAGGAGCGCGAGAAGCGCGACAAAGAGGCCGACAAGGACAAGAGCCGTGGCAGCAGCCGTGCGGCGCGCAGCACCGATAAGCCTGAGGCGCCCACTCATTCCGATCCGCCGTCGAGCCACCAATTAGCGCACGCCAACGCAACCTTGCTGCCGCTTGCGCAATCGCAGCCGGTGGCGGCGGCGCACCACTCGCAGCACGGCCATCATCAACAACATCATCAACAGCCGCATCTCCATCACCATCTGCACAATGCCGCAAGCAGTGCACCGGAGCTCACGACCACCGCGAGCCCTCCCGAGCATGTCGTGAGCAGCGCCCCATTGGATGTGCCTGCGACCGATTCGTCGTCAACCAAGCCCTCCTCTACCGCCGCTGCTGTCGCTGCCACCTCCACTGCCGCCGCCTCTGGTGCAACCACGATTCCATCAGGTGCTGCTGCCGGCAGCAACGAGCCACCACCACCACCACCTCTACCGCCGATGCCACAGCCGTCACCTCGCGCCAACAACCTCACCAACAATGCCGAGCCTCCCACCAAGCTCCAGCCACCCAACACTCGAGCCAAGCGAAAGCACTCGCCGGTCAACACCGATTCGCCAAGCA
>Ga0209935_1004624_pt1 | contig 12501 bp, 15 predicted proteins | sample ThiBio_1000_plan_2_FD_183958 | JGI IMG/M metagenome (GOLD analysis project Ga0209935, IMG submission 183958) | Wastewater bioreactor microbial communities from Cape Town, South Africa - Thiocy_cont_1000_plan (SPAdes) | ecosystem: Engineered > Bioreactor > Thiocyanate-remediating >... | reverse complement strand
GCTCCAAGAAGGTGGCGGCCTCCAAATCAGGTCGTGTCGAATGCAAGATTACAAACGATACCTTGCCATCCTTCTTTACGATCTTGCCAACATAGGCTTCGAATTCTACGGCGGCGTTTCGTTGTGATGATTCGTCTAAACCCCACCGATCGAATAATTCGCCGAGTGAATCCGCCTTTGCAGAAGCAATTCGGCTGCCGATCGATTGCCCACCTTTGTATCGTCCTAAAGCACAGCTCCAGAAATCGCCACTTATCAGCCAGATACCTTTCCGTATGCATCCGTCTGCTCTACGCGGTACCTCATTGTCCAAAATAAACGCTGATTGGTGCTTGCCCGAGTCCCGTTTCACCCACACCTCGCGATAATCTAAAGGCGGCAAACCCTTTTCAATCATGGTTGGTAGATCTGCGTAGTTTTCTAGATTCCCTTCTTGCGCCCTACTTCCCTCCTTCACCGCTTGCGCTCGAGTCAAAAAAGTACAGCCGCCAATATCCTCAACATCACACGGAGGATGAAAATCCAACTCGCAATTCCATTTCAAGATGCAGTTAAATTCACCTTCACTTTTCTCCTCTATCTCTACGAAGCCGCCAGAGGCACGTTGTTTCAGAATCTCTGAAATCGGCTGCCGAACTCTTTGCGTTCGCTTTGGAATGCGTATGTCAGTAAATAACCCAGCCGCCTGAACCCAAAACACCGCTGTCGTATTGTCCTCTAAAACTCCTGTAGGTCGTTCGATACTCGTCCGTTGCCATACTCCTCTGTACTTTGGTGGTATCGTCTTTTTCATGCTTCCTGACGCAAACAACAAAGCCGTTCTCGGAAATAAGGGTTTTATTGTGCTAGGTAGCAGAGGACCGTTTAGGGGTCCATAGCCTTGCTCCACTTCTCGGTCTGGGTAAGGTTGCCGACACGAGAGTACAACTTCAATTGCTCCTTGAGTCTGTAGGGTTCTACCTCTTTGCTGTGCACCCACCTTTTTTTTAAAAAAACAAAGGGAAGATTTTAGTACGGGAAGAAAACTCCGGAGATGGTAACAATACGAAACAATAACAGTGTAAATAGACTTATATAAGGAAGAAAACGGTAAAGAAAAAGAAAGAAAGTAACCAGTATAGTTGATCGTTTGTAGATTCGTTTGTAATCTCAAGATCATAGGAGAAAAGGAACAGAAAAAAAATATAAAAAACAAGAAAACGTACACAATGTCGTTGTAAAACAGGTTGCGCACGCCCATGTATCCACACCATACCATGCATCCAGCAATGCAAGGGAACAAAGTTGTCCAGACAGGGAGCGTGTGGTGGTTAAAGGCACCGGGATATCTGGGAAATAAAGATTTTAGCTTAGCGTCCAAGCTGTAGATTAAGATCAAATTGAAAATAAAGGCCGTACTTGTGGGAAAGGTTTTTCCAGATGGTGGCCATGGTAGGAGTAGTGGGCAGGGACTTTGAAGGGAACGGTAAAACGAAAAAACACTAAGTGGGCCAAAGGCACCAACGGACAGCAATTTCTTCGAACATCCGGAGGGCCTACGATTGGCTGGAAATCAAAAAAAAATCTAAGCGTTCCGCGAGAGCAGAGAATGGAGGCTTAGGCTGGATTGATTCTGTCCTACAAGGACAAGTGAAGTGCTCAGCATGCTTAAATATTCGTTTTATTTGGCTCCGCGAGTCTTTCTAGGGTATCGTCGAGTATCTCTTTGCCCTACACATGGGAGACGGAGGTGAGTACCTTGAGTGTTTTAAAAATTCAAAAGCGATAAATACATACCTTAGACGTGTTTAGCAGATACCTATTTACGCAAAACCCTTCGATCTTCCTGCTCAAACCCCAAGTAAACGAGAACGCGAGGAAGTGCTGAAAGAAGCGCGTTCTTTAATAATCAAGTTAGCAATCGTTATGCGCACAAGTATACTTACGTAAGCGAATCTACAGGAGTGTACACACATTTCTCATCCAAGAGAATCAAGTTAGCAAATGATATGTTCCTGGCCCTGAGAATGAGTCTCTGATTCTTCGGATCTGTCACCGATTCCTCAACAAAGAAACAAACATTCGTTCTGATGGGGGTATGCAATTAATATCGCAGTAGATAATTTGGAGAAAATTGTACTTCGTAATGGTTTGCAACCAAGCAGGTAGCCAACCTTTTATAATCGAAAGGCGCGTAGCAGTTAAAGTACCTATTTATATATATATATGCAATTAGGCGGTTATGATTACATCTAACAAAAATTGAGATGAGAATTTTGTACCCGTTTCTTCGTCAAAGTGTTTATTGATAAGATCCACAGTTAATACATCGGGCCGCTGTTTTGGTTTGAAGCTCCACTTCATCCAACTGGCGAGCGCGCATTCAGCCCAAGATGATCTGCATTAATCATATGGTGAGTACAAAGAGATAAGAGCGGCCAATCAAGGCGTAACAGTAACCCAAAAGAGGTTTCTTGTGAGCCTTCAGTCATGGTTTGTGTGGAGCGGATGAAGGGAAATGAGGGCAATATCGCGTGCGTCTAATTCTTGGAAGCAGTACGCCACATGTGGAAGCGCGTGGCGCAGCAGCGATGTCACCATGTCAGAAGCATCCCGCTCTTCCCGCCTATCGCGCATTTTGATGCTCCGCACAGGAGGTGATCATCAGAGCTTGAAATGTGGACCAATTACAACAAAATTTTAGGGAATATTCCAACGACAATGAGGATCGTAACGATCCAACCTTGGGGGAAAAAGATTGGAGAGTATTTATGCGAGACGCTTTATTGCGTAAAAAGGCGATCGAACGTGAATCCAAGGGAATGCTTTCTGAACAAGACCTTGAGGTATGATTAACATTTTGGTGAAATTTAGGAAAAATTAACTCAATGTCAGCGCCCAGTGGGAAGGCTGAGTGCTGCATTGGTAAGAGAAGGTAAGATGGAGGAACTGGTAGCACATTATAAGGAGACAATAGCGCCAACCTACAAGGAGAGCGAAGGCTTTCTTGGGGCGTATCTGCTGCTCGATCGAACAAAAGGCGAAGCGCAGTCTCTCACCCTTTGGCGGAATGTGCAAGATCTCGAAAACAATAACAACAACCCGAGGTACAGGCAAGCGATGGCCACCTTCGCGCCGCTCTTTGCAGAATCGCCGCGTACTTCATTGTTTGAGATTGCTGTAGTTGTAGAGAAGAAGGGACAAGATGAATAGCGATCTTAATCACTGTTATCTTTGCCTCCCATTACCTAGCGTGAAGAGGGTCCTGGTGCGAGGCAGGATCCCTTCCTGCTCCCCTCCTGTAAACAACCGCAACAGCAATGAAGGGGAGTACAACTTCGCGTTCTTGGGTTTAGCGCCTCAAATGCTGGTGGCTCGGGCTTCCTCCAGCCGTCTCTCTGTTCCTCTTTCACTTGTTTCGAAGCCACACCTGTTCTGGTCAAAAGTCGTACCAAAATACCGAATTATCAAAGATGATAGTGTCAGAGAAGCAGTCAGAAAATTTGTAAGTTTGTGAGTGTGTCGTTAAGTATTTTAACGATGTTTTGCAAGGTATCAGCGCCCAGGCCGGCTTGATTTTTGGTGGATCATAAACTTAGTTCTGTTGAACAGAATCATAACATGTGCGCGTAACGTCCGTGCATCTGCTTTCGATCACCGAACAAATCAAGCAATTCCGTAGCACAATACACTGTATATGTTTGCGCAATCTGTACGTTCATGGCAACAGGATAAAGAGAGCTCGGAGACGAGTTGTCTTGAATCGTATCTACATAAATCTGTTTTACAAATCATATTCTTGGACTTCTATAACCAGGGGTATTAGTCGAAGAAGAAATCAGTATACTAATACTAACCTCTATACAAAATACTAAGAACTACGAGGCAAAGGCTCGCTCAAGCTCAGCTAATTCGGAATCTTCGTTGGTGAGGGCAACTGGCGCGCGAACGGTATCGGGTGGCGCACGTGTAGCGCGCATCGGTTCTGTCTGGACTGGTGGTTCTGCTTTGATGATAGGTACCACCTTCAACTGCTCCTCTAAATCTTCCTGCATCAACTGCGCAAGTTCATCCTCAAGTTCAGCCTGTTGCGAATCAAGACACTTTAGCAAACATATTCAGAATTCAAAAGTAAACATACATCCTCAGCTTCATTTGAGAAGGAGGCGATTGCATCACTAATCTGATTGGCGACGTCGAATTGGTCTTGAATATCAGCCACGGTGTCGTCTACTTTCTCGACAGTCCTATACTCTACGGTTAATATTTGTTGCAAATCGAGTTAGGCAACTGAAAAACGTACATTTCTCCGTGGATTCCTTTCAAAGTCTCAGCGGCAAGGACCATTGACTGCATCGTAATAGCAGACATCTTTGAGGAGGGCGGTTAGAAAAGGGAGAATAAATTTCGTCGTAAATTTACCTGCGCTCCTTCAATTGTCGTGAGTTGTTGTTCTAGGGTCATCTTTGCTCCATAGGTTTTCTCCATTTCGGCCTCATACATTTTCTTCTTCTTCAGCGCACCCAAAGCCCCTTGAAAGACACATTAGGAATCATAGATTTTGGTTTTTCTGGATTTTCCGTACGTCGTTTATTTTTGCTTGCATTTTGCTTCGCGAATGCTGTTAGCTCATCTACCTTTCTTTGGAGGTGTTGTTCGCGTTTATCGAGCAGGTCAACCGTATCTCGCAACTTTTCTATGGTCTCGTTTGGGGTCGGGGCAGGCTTGGGCCGGAAGAGCTTCAACATGGTGGCACAGAAATAGGGGAAGAAAACTTCGTCTGAAATTACGGGATTTCTTGGAAGCAAAAACCTTTCATTTCTCGCGCTTGAGTGATGTCGCTGCTTGCTTTGTGCTTTCTATTGTGGCTTTGCCTTGTATCAGAGACTGCCGCAGGATGTTCTTTGGTTGGGGGTATGTCTAGGTTGTGAGTTTAACTTTGGTTGATTTTGCAGTTTAATTTCCTCAGTAAGCAAATTGACGTGGCGGATATCTAGTGGAGAAAGCAACGCGCAACCAGTCGCGCGAAGTTGTCATGCCACAGCGATAGCAGACAAGCGGATATGGATGTTTGTACGAATCAACTTTTAATTAGGTACCAAATTGAATTGATCAATGCTAGGGCGGTAGAACGGATAGCTCGCTGTTGAATGATTTGCATGCATTTCATACAGGTACGCAAGAGGGGAAAGCGTAGAGGCCTTATTTTCTCGCAGAACAACAATGGTGGGATCTAGATGTGGTATCGGGAGTTCGCGGCAAACGGCCGCCTCCACGCGATAAGCATGTAATGTATAATCTTGGGGATAAGCGCCTAATCGTGTTTGGCGGGAAAGGGAAGGTAAAAACAACGCCCTCTCCTAGCACTCCTAACAGTTTCTTATAGGAGGGGTTTTTTCGAAAAGTTGCGTTCAATGATCTTCATATTTTTGACTTGAGTAAGTGAAGGCTGAAATAGTTTCGACGCTAACGATAGCATCATTTATTAACAGGGTCTTTACATTGGACAAATGTAGAGCCTCGAAATGCGCCGAGCGCAAGGTTGTTAATGAAAATTAGAGCTTTTTACTAGTTTATTATCTTGTTATAACAAGACTCTTTTTTGTAGGGAGGGTACAGCTATTGTAGCGGTTGAGAAGAAAGTGTATCTCTTTGGGGGAAGTAGTGGAGATACGGTGTATTTTAATGACTTGTATGAATTAGATATGAGTAAGTTCTTCCCCCCCGCCCGCCGGGGTGATTGAAAAATGATTGGATGAATTTCTTGTAGAGTCGATGGTATGGAAGGAAGTAATGACTACAGGGAAGCCACCGCCGCCACGCGCTGGACACTCTCTCACACTCACCAACGACAAAACAGCCTGTGTTGTATATGGCGGCCGATACAAAAACGAATATTTCAACGATGTGTTCGTTTTGCAATTAACTTCGAACCCGCCTCGATGGAGCAAAATCGATATCGATGCTTCATCACTTGATGGCCCGCTACCTTCCCCACGCTATGGACACACCCTGGTTGCCTTCCATGAAGAATTCTTGTTATTTGGAGGACATACCAAGTTACCAACCCCAACACGAGAAGAGAACCTCTTCGTTTTAACCCTGAATAAGGAAGGTAAGGACTTGGCCCAATATATTTTTTATCACCTTATCTTATCTTGATAACCTTCAAAATAGACAATTCGGGGAAATGGCACACAGTGCAAGCCGACGGAGATACACCGGAATCTCGTTACTATCACAGCATGGACGCGATATTTAATGATGAAACGAATTCGGGGAACATCTTCCTGTTTGGGGGCTATAATGGCAACAAGGCCAACAATGACATGCACGTGCTTGACGTCGAGTGTCCCGAAGAGGCTGTGCTACCGCCCGTCAAAGTGTCGACAATCCTCAAGGTTCTATTGACCCTCAGCATTGGGGTTGGATTGTATTGGTACTTCTTTAATCGAAGGCCGTCAAACTCATTGGTTCATCAGGTATACTTTTTGAATGTTTTCTGATTGGTCTAATTTTGATCATCTCCAAGGCGCAACTTGTTTCCAAGCCCACTGCTACACCAGGGCTAAACAACACCACACCACCATCGCTTGTGAGACAGACCGAGCAAAGAGGGTGGTGGAGTACCCTAGGGTGGTTGCTGCGAGGGTGCCTCCCTTCATTGAGGTCACCTCTCACGGTGCTGCTGTTGTTTTTCTATCTCTCGCTATTGGTCACCTTCATCTTCTTCTCATTGTTTGTCATGGATGCATATCACGTGGTTGCGAGTTCGAGAGCCAATCGGATCAAGGCCGAGATGCAAAACATCCGAAACGAACAAGAAATAGCGAGGAAGTTGTATGATGGAGAGTGCGTGTGGGATAACATCGATTGGTATAGAAAGCCCGCTGCATTTTTCCGATTTACGCGGACTTCAGATGGTCATCTTGTCGGTGACACTCGATGTCAGGAGGTATACCCACCACACCACTCCTCCCTTCAACTACACTCACGCTCAATCACTCTTACACTTGTAGTATCTGCGAGTTATCAATACAGACCCGGAACTCGCAGTGTCTCCTGTACAAGTATGTACCAAAGATATCGCAGAAGCTCTACGTATCATCATGATCAAGTTTTCGGAAGGTCTGGCCCAATCCATCGATATATTCTTGCGTAACTTAAGCTTATCGGCCAAAGCTCAGCTGATGGTTCTATATCCCCCTTATGTTTTGTTAACACCCTAAACTTACTTGCGTTCTCTCTTCAAGATAATGTTCTTTCCAGAGACATGTATGAAGCTTATGGGCGGGTTATTTAATGTGGCAGTGGGGATAGTGAGGGGAGTCTTTTGTGTTTAAACACAATGTTCGCAATGTTGTTTAGAACCTCTACCCGTGCAATGTCGACAAGACATTCCTGAAGGATACTTGACAGTCGCTCCTCGAGCGAGTCATCCTCGCCAGATGTGGAGGTGAGTGTTGGGGGTGATTTTGTTGAGGTTGGGGAGGAACTGCGTGAATGAGGAGGTGTGAGGGCCGGGATTATCTGTTGAGGCGCGGCCTCCTTTGTTCGCACCAATTTGTTGTAGTACACCCGCAGATCACTCGCAGAACTCGTTGGGGAAAGGAGAGACTGCGTGAGCAGTCGGGGATAAACTGAGTTTTTGAGGGCGCCCAGTTGTTCGCACATAGATGCACCCAGTGTCGCATAGTAGGTAGCTTCGGATTTCATCTTGGATTAGAGCGAGAGCTTTGATTATAATTTGTAATTACTTGCCTTGTTGTGGCATCGAAAGGCTCGAACATAGAAACGACATGATCATCAATCCGCTTGCCACATGGAAATCCGTTTGATCCATTAACCCAGCCAATTGATCTCTAGCCTGCCGAAAGAATTCCTCTGAGGTTGTTTTATCCTGCAGAAGATTTGCCCCTGGGAAAGAGAGATAACTTACTAAATTCAACTGGATACTTGGTAATTTAAGGTACCAATGCAAATTGCAAGCGAGATGTTGAAAGCCAGGGGTGAAGGGTACAGTAAGGATTCTCCGGAATACAAAAACCACTCGACATTTTCGTCATCCGTGATCGCTGAGTGAACAGGATGGTGCACCACCTCAGAAAAGAGGGAGATTTATTTCCGTGCTTTGCTGTGTTGATACAATCCCGTGTCGATATTCCACACAGACCGCCGTGTTTGTGTTTCATTCGTATAAGATAATTGAATCAGAGCCTCGTTGAGAGCTTTGTAATCTTCATCCAGCTCCTCTTGGATCTCTTCCTCTTCAGATTCCTCGGTGTGTACATCGATAAGTTTTGCGACGTTGTTCGAAGGGAGATGCGAAGGCAGCAGTGACATGAGCAGCTTGCGTCGTTCGGTTTTGGCGGGGATTGGGAATTGATCAGATTCCGCCCCACCTCGATCATCTAGAGGTAATTGTTCTTCCAATCGCCGCTTCTTCTTTTGGGCGGTGATCTCCTTTATCTTCGCCTTCCGCCCTGCCTTGCCAGAAGACGGAGGTGATGGATTCTTCCGCTTTAGATATTGAAGGCCCGACCCTACAGGAGGTACTTTCGTTCCGTCCTGATTCATTTGAAAAAGCAACGCCCAGAAGAGCACCTGGCCATGGCGAACGGAAACTGAATTTCCTCGAATCTAACTTCTCGCCTTGTAGCGTTCTGGCTGCCCAAGGTATTTAATGTCTGGGTGGCGATTTCAAAACAGAACGATTGGGAACCGCGAGGCTGTATGAACAGTAGTTGCGTGCTGTCGGGCATTCGCGAGACGTAGACTTTGATTCGGCACCAGTATATCAGAGTGGCCGAGTTGGATGAAGGAGTCACTGAGGGAGCTGTGAAGCAGTGATGTGGTTTATTGTTTCTGATGATGCTTCGCCCATGTCTTTCATCTTGAATCGTTTGCTGAGGATCTCCTTGATGTAGGAGAGTTTGGAAGGTGGTGCAGCGATGAGAATATCATCTACATAGATGAGGAGGTATGCCATGCCGAAAGGAGTGATGAGAATATAGATGCAGGAGTCGGATTGGAGCTGCTTTGCCTCATATTCCTTCAAGAATGCATCCAGAGTGAGGTTCCACACTCTTGATGCTTGCTTGAGTCCGTAGAGGCTCTTTTTGAGTCTGGCAACTGGAGCAAAGGTCTCTTCATAGTCTATGCCCTCTTGTTGAGTGTAGCCCTTGGCTACATGTCTTGCTTTGAATCTACTGATGGAGCCATCTGCATTCAGCTTCACCTTGTACACCCAGCGAGTCTGGATCGCTTTCCTGCCTGCAGTAAGGGGCACAAGCTCCCATGTGTCATTGTCAAGGAGAGATTTGATTTCCTCTTGCATTGCTGCATGCCACTGGTCGCTCTCTGGAGATGCCATGGCTTCCTTGACTGAGGCTGAGATGGAATGGAAGAGACACTAGAGGCAATGCCACAGAAGTACTCGTCATCCACAATGTGTTTCTTTGGATTGCTTGGCCTTGTGGACCTTCTGATCCACATCAGTAGGTTGGTTTTGGTTGCCTTTTCTTGGTCTTGGATGCAGCAGATGATGAGGTGATGTTGGGAGTGCTGGCAGTCCTGACTGAATTCAATGGCTGATTCGATGATCGTTGGTTTCCAGTCTCTGGGGACAGGAAGTGTTGTTGGGGTGATGAAGAAACCCTAAAAGATGGCGCTACAGTGCCTGTAGGGGCCAGAAGTGATGAAGGATCCTCTTGTGTGGATGCAGACCTGACTGAGGGGTGCACTGAGTCTTCTGCTGATGAAGCAGGTATCTTAAGAGGATCAGAATTGTCTGAATCATGCTGAATGGTCTGGACAGTAGAATCAATGTCCTGGAGGCGATTAGAGGTGACAGCTTCATCTGATGATGATGAGGATGGGATTTCCTCGAAATCCAATGATGTGAGATCATGTTGGATGGATGGAGCTCCTGGGAGACTATGTGAATGATGAAGAGTCGTTGGAAGTGATGAAGATGGTGGACTCAGACTGATGTTGAAGTGGACAATGTCGTTGTTGCTGGTGGAGGTTAGAGATTGTGGGAATCCAAGGGTTTGTTCATCAAAGAGGACATTCCTGCTGATGATGACTCTCTTGGTTGCAATGTTGTAGAGCCTGTGTCTGGGAGAATCAATAGAAGGGCCCAAGTAGATGCATGGGATGCTCTTAGAGTCAACTTTCCTCCGGCTGGTTCGTTGGTCCAATGAGAAGGCTCTGCACCCAAAGACTCTGATGTTGGAAAGACTCTGGGTCTTTCCTGTCCAGACTTCCTCTGGAGAGAGAGAGCCAAGGATCTTGGTAGGTGCCCTGTTGTTGATGTAGCATGCTGTTGCTACTGCCTCCGCCCAGAATGTTGCAGGAAAGTTGGCGTGATGAAGCAAGCAGGATGCCATTGTCACCAATTCCCCCCTTCCTTTCTGCAAGGGAATTCTGCTCAGGAGTTGCATGGTCGGTAAGCTGTCTTCTGATGCCATTGGATTCGAGTTCTGCAGTGAACTCTTGAGAGGTGTACTCTCCTGCTCGATCTGATCGAAAGATCTAGATGGGGAGTCCAATTTCCTTCATTACTGTTGATTTGAAGGTCCTGAACTTGGCAAGAACCTGTTCTTTTCGCTTAAGAAATGCAACAACAGTCCTTCTGGAGTGGCTGTCGTTGAAAGTGCTGAAGTAGAGAGCACCTGAGAGTGATGTGGGGAATGGACCACAGATGTCACTGGTGATGAGCTGTACCGGGACAGAGCTTCTGCCGATTTTGAGGCGATGTTGCTTCCCTTGTGCACAGCCAGTGCAGAATCTAAGCTGTTGGGAGAGTTCCTCTCTGGAGAGGAGTTGACTGGATTGGGCAATGGCTCTGACAATGCCGATGTGTCCAAGTCGCTGATGGAGCAGATCCATCACTGATGAAGGTGTCTCACTGGTTGCAAGTGCCTGGGCAGTTGGTTGGGCCGGGATCCCAATGAATGGGATGACTGGTGAGCACTGCATCACATAGAGTCCCCTGGTGAAGATTGCAAGTGCAAGAAGTTCCTCAGTGCTGGAGAGACGGATCTCTAACATAGTGTCTGTGTTGATGATAATGCAGCCACTCTGAGTGACCTTGGGGACAGAAAGGAAGTTCTTTTTGAGGGTTTGCACGAAGAGAACTCTTCTGAGGGTGATGTTCAGCTTCTTGGTGGGGAGATGCATTGTAAGGATGATGGTGCCAATTCCTGTAGCTCTAGTGATGCTGTCATCTGCGAGAAGAACTTCTGAAGGCATGTCCTGGAACTCAGAGAACCACAATCGATTGCAGGACATGTGGGAGGTGGCTGCAGAGTCGAGATACCATTCAGACTCCTTTTTGACCTTTGATTTGGTGGTCATGAATGCATGGGCACTGCTACCTTCAATTCTGGCTGTGCAGATCGGTTTTTGAGCGAAGATTGCTTCTTTCTGCATTCTGCCTCGGTGTGATGACACCACTGCTTGCAAAAGGCGCAATAGACCTTCTTGCTGTTGTGAGGGTGGTTGGGTCGACGAAAAGGTCTGCCTGATGATGGGGGTCGCTGGTGGCCATCATGTCTCTTGTGGTGGGCAAGGAAAGCAATGTCTGACTTTCCTTCCTTCTGTCGGAGCTCTTGCTGAAGCATTTTGCTCTTGAGAGTCTCTAGTGTGAGGCGATCATTAGCCTCATGGATGGAGACAAAGTTCTCCCATGATGGGGGTAGACTGTTGAGGAGAATGGCAATGATGTACTCCTCCTTGAGTGGTGCCTTGAGCGCAGAGAGCTTGCTGATGATGTCAGTGGTGCTGTTGAGATGGTCCCCAACTGCTGTGCCCTCTTGCATCTTCAGGTTGATGAGCTTCCTGAGAAAATAGGTCTTGGATGCTGTGTTTCGCTCATAGCGGCCACAGAGAGCATTCCACATCTCCTGTGCAGTCCTGAGGTCCTGGACTTCGGCTAGATGCGAATCAGCAATGCACATGACAATAGCTTCCCTGGCAATGATGTCCTTCTCCTCCCAATTTGCTTTGAGCTGCTCTTCATGTTCAGAGAGCTTTTCCTTGTCCTCTGCTTCGGGTTCTGGGAGTGTACCATTGATGATATCAAAGACCTTGAGCTTCTGGAGCAGCAGTTGGACCCGAAACTTCCACTGGGAGAAGTTCTGCCCCTTGAATCGCTCGATTTTTGTTGTGGCTGTTGTTTGTGGTGTTGATGTGGGAGTGTTCATTGTGAAATCAGGCCCATAACCTATCAGAGTGGCCGAGTTGGATGAAGGAGTCACTGAGGGAGCTGTGAAGCAGTGATGTGGTTTATTGTTTCTGAGTTGAAGAATAATAAAGAAGTACATAGAATTTATACTTGTATGAAGAGGCACAGAAATTTTTTAATTAAGAAATTTCTGGTTAAGTTCTGATGTTGTAATTGGAGGGGAAGAGGTGTTAACCATTCTGATGATTGTGAGTGGTGGAAGAAGATGAATGGATAGAAAGGTTGGTGAATCTTGCGATTCTGGAGACATCTGGGTCTCCATGGTGATTCTT
>Ga0209935_1004622_pt1 | contig 12514 bp, 13 predicted proteins | sample ThiBio_1000_plan_2_FD_183958 | JGI IMG/M metagenome (GOLD analysis project Ga0209935, IMG submission 183958) | Wastewater bioreactor microbial communities from Cape Town, South Africa - Thiocy_cont_1000_plan (SPAdes) | ecosystem: Engineered > Bioreactor > Thiocyanate-remediating >... | reverse complement strand
CCGATACACCGACTTGCTCCCTGACAATAAGAAGAATCTGGTATCGAAGGTCGATAAGATCACTATCTGCCCATTCACGGATTGCGAGGAAAACGCCGTCGTTAATGAAAACGACGCTGTCATCTCGGTATGTAGTTTTTCTTAACTAATTAGTAATGATGCTCTTGCTAACTGTTGTGGATGATGTAGGCGTTGTCTGGTGTTGTGTCGATGGAATCGGGTAAAACACAACAGATAATGTTGCAGATGAAAGGGCACCGATACTTGTCCAATAGTGCGTCAACCTTCAACCAATATTAGCTAGAGAAAATTGAAGGCTAACTACTTCTTTAGGACAAGTTCTTGATTTTATCGAAAAGGGAGTTAAAGAGAACGGAATGAGGATAGATAAGGTAATTGCTGGTTTACCATAATCGTCCACTAATCTAATGAGCGCTCATTAGATTGAGAACGTTTTGAAACCTGAATTGGTGGTCGAATTTGAGGCGGCGTGGGCGGAGTTGAGACAGAGGAGGGGAGAACAACTTGCACGGCCACAGCTGGCCTATCATGGCACAGCCGAAAGCAACATCAATAGCATCCTCGAGAAAGGTTTGGCTTCCTTCTACTCTCCTCCCCCTCCCCCAACACAAATGATTTCCAGTAATTGACTGTTTCATGAAATAGGATTATTGGTTCCCGGAAGAGGTAAAGGCAAAGATGTAAAGCATGCCACAGACACTGGGTTTTGGGGAGGAGGTATTTATTTGTCGCCCAACCACTCGATGTCGGTGGGTTACTGCAGAGGAGGCAAGAAGGTAAGTGTTGCACGATAGCAGAAAAAATTTTCTAAGTAATATTAGCTGTTGATATGTTCGGCTTTGATGGGAAAGACCTTTCAATGCACCGGCTTGATTAATGGTGCTGATCTGAAGGAAGGATATGACTCACATATGGTATGTGTATTATTTTGGTTTTAAATCTCCTCCTTTATATTGACATTTGTATTCTCACAGGCACCTGGAGGACAGGAATGGATCTTGTTTAATCCAGCCCAAGTGTTGCCGTGTTACCTCGTGTCTTTTGTGCAAGGGGTACAGTACTGAAGGAGAGCCTCTTCTTCCTTGTTTTTGCAGACTTGAATAGATCGGATCCTTTTCCAGGAATTTCAGTTTTGTGCTTGGTTCCCAAGAAAGCAAGGATGTGCATAGTGTTTCTGGCGTTTGGATGTCACCCGCAGTACAACCTCATTGTTCTCTCAAATAGAGACGAATACTATGACAGACCTACTGCGCTAGCAAATTATTGGCAAGGTATTTTAACCATTTGTAGAAAATTATCGTCACAAATGCAGCGATCGCCCTACGATAAACCTTACAATTGATCACTCTATCAATAGTTGATGGAAAGAGGATATTAGCTGGAAGAGATCTCCTTCGTGGCGGCACTTGGGCAGGGGTCACTGAGACTGGCCGGTTTGCTGTCGTAACGAATTACAGAGTCCCCTTCGCCCAACTGAAACCCAACAAGAGAAGTCGAGGCGAGATTGTTACTAGCTTCTTGACTTCCACTTCCTCTGCACAACAATGGACACATGTGCGTATCGTCGCTATCTATTGGGAATTAACTAAGCTAATTTCAACCACCCCCAAAATTCTTACAATAGGATCTTGCGAAGAGGGGGGGAGAGTATGATCTGTTCAATATAGTGGTGTATGATGGCAAAGAGTTATTTTATTACTCCAACAAGGAGGGCGTCCCAAAGAAGTTGACGCCAGGACGTATTTATGGGGTGAGCAACGAACTACTTGATTCTCCCTGGCCCAAATTACTATTGGGCAAGAAAAAGCTCGAATCCATCATCGAAGAACATGTCAACACAGTACGTACATTCTTCTTTTCTCGTTCTTTTGTTCTCTCTTTGCTTCATTATCGTTAATGTTCTTGCATTTTTTAATGATTAACAATCTAATCTTATATTATAAAAGAAAGAAGAAGAAGGCAACTTGATAGGAGACACATTTTTCGGTAATCTTCATAACATATTGAAGGACCAGACGATGTTTCCTGAGGAATCCCTACCGGATACCGGAGTGGGCCTTGAATGGGAGAAGGCGATGCAGTCTATCTTTGTGGACTACAAGGCCTATGGCACTCGCAGCTCCACCGTGATTCTCTATGACATCACAGGGGAACACCTCACCTACACCGAGCGTGCGGGAGCAGTGGACGAAAAGGGACAACTCGATATCGACAGGCCCTGGGTCAGCAACACCTTCCACGTGCCACTGAATCCCCAAACCACCTCAACCACTACTACTTCATCGGGTGCGACTGTACAGGATGGAGAAAAAGAGGCCGACTAGTTTGTAGGGTTACACCTCATACACAACAAATAAATAAATAGAGGCTTGTAGAGACTTGTCGTTGTCCCCTGTTGTGTTGGTGTTGTGGGTGTTGTCTTGTTGCTACTTTTTAATTTGACTATTTCCTCTTCTCAAAAGCGGAATAGCCTTTGAAATTAGTCTTTACGCAGAGAAGATAGAAAGGATGAAGGCCACCGCTGTTGCCGCGTTTGTCTTGTTAGTTGCGCTTGCTTCCGCCAGCATGCCTCCAGCTCCGGCCTCAGTACCCCCACCAACAAGTAAGGATTATTCGTTTTAATTTTAAAAATCGAACGTAATCCTAACAAATCTTTTCAAATACAACAGAGAATTGTTTTACCAGTGCCTATGGATACAACGACAACGATCCCCCGAGTGCTCAGATCGCTTACCCACAAAAGCACAAACTCGCTACTGAAGGATCCGGAACCTATGACGACCCGATCACTTTCGCGTCCGTCAAGGCCGAATTCCCTGCCGGCACAAGTACGTTATCCTTTGTATCCAACCGAACAATTTTACTTACAACCTACCCCAGTGGTTTACGTCCCGTTCTTGCAAAAGTATTTCATAATGGAAGACCTCTGCGGTCAATGCTCTAAGGATTGGGCAAACGGCAAGTGCCACATGGACATGTGGATCGGCCCGCAAGCGTCTGTAAACCCGCACGGCCTGGCAGCGTGTGAGGATCACGTCACCCAATCTTCGACCCCGATCTACGTCAATCCTCCCAACAACTTCCAAGTCGATACCACGCCGATCTTCTCCTCGTCTGGCCAATGCACTGCTGTCTTCCACAACCCCAATCAATTCGGAATTGTAGGCGGAGGAGATGGTGGCGACGGATCAAGCAGCACCACTGGTGGAGACGGAGGCAGCACCACTGGCGGAGACGGAAGCACCAGCGGAAGCTATGGATCCGGCAGCACTACTGGTGGAGGAGACGGAAGCTCCTACTAGATATCCTGCTCCGAACATAAGCTTGTACTTGTTGTAGCATTACATACACTCTGTTGTGCCCCAAGCGGGGCTACAAGAAAGAATAAAAAGAGTAAACAATAAATACTTAATCTTTATATTCTACAACATCTTGTGGTCCTACACACTCAGTTTATGAGGGAGGGTTGTAAACCGCGTTGATGGTGTAGTAGGAGCCAGGCTCGTGATAGCGGGCGTTGTTGTGAGCATCAACAAGGTTGTTGCCAACACCAACAGCAACATGGTGATAAGCACCACCGGTACCGTCGCAGAAGACAGCACTGGCGGCATGGATGTTGGAGGTGGAGGTTCCTTGGTTCTTCCATCCAAGAACAATCAAAAGATCTTCAAGACCCTTGGGAGATCCCTGCTTGCTGGAAACCCACAACAAATCATAGGTGGCGCCGTTGTACTTGTAGTTGAGGTACGAGGATTGAGAAGCGCCAGAAGTGATGCCAGGAATATAGCCACCTTGTTAATGTAAAGATTAATGTTGTAATTTGTTTAGGAGATGAGGTTTTTACCAGCAGCAAGACTGCGGGATACGAACTCAGCGCATTGGTAGCTCGATTGGCCAGAGCCAGCGTTGACGTGGGAAGTACAAGCCGCTAGATAACACAAAAAAAACAACAAATTAGCAAAAGGAATTACTGTTGTTGAGGAATCTCACCGGTCGCGCAATTCCAGTTGGCATTCGCGAAGGCTACCGTGTTCGCCGGGGAGTAAGATCCAGTAGAACTGCCCGTAGTTCCTTGGTTGCCAGAAGTGCTAGATCCTGGGTTACCAGAGGAGCTTGATCCTGGGTTGCCAGAAGAGCTTCCTGGGTTGCCAGAGGATCCCGGGTTGCCAGAAGAGCTTCCTGGGTTGCCAGAAGATCCTGGGCTGCCCGAAGAGCTTGATCCTGGTTTGCCAGAGGAGCTTGATCCTGGTTTGCCAGAAGAGCTTGAGCCTGGTTTGCTGCTCGAGGAGCCTTGACTTCCATCTCCCTGGGTTCCATCTCCCTGGCTTCCGTCTCCCTGGGTCCCGTCTCCATAAGACCCGCTGCTTGGGTTGTAGCCAGATGAGTAGCCTTGATTTCCGTCTCCATAATTATTTCCCCCGCTTGAGTAGGAGGAGCTGGTGCCGGAGCCATAGTTGTTTCCTGAACTGTATTGTTGCTGGCCGGAGGAACCGTAGGATCCCGAGGAGGATCCACTGCCATAACTGCCGGAGGAGGATCCACTGCCATAGCTGCCGGAGGAACTTCCCCCATAGCTGCCGCCAGAACTTCCCCCATAATAGCCGCGTTTTTCCTCAGCGGAGGCAAAGATAGCCAGAGCGGCCACCACCAAGAACAAGAGCTGCAGCCTCATCCTCTTCCCTGTGCGTAAAATCGTTTTTGTTCAAAGGCTTGCGTTATCATTAAATTTGATGCCTTTTTAGCGCTTAATTAAGGGAAAGCGAATTGGAGATTCGCGAGTTTGTTGTTCCAAACAGGTAGAGTCAACAAGTAAAGGTGGTACAACAATTTTGTTTACTTACTTACTTAGGTTTAACTCAACTGGTCTAGAAGTGAATATAACGACGTCGCGAACCGAGGGATAGCGATTTATGAAGGCGGATTGTACACAGCGTTGATGTGATAGATAGAACCGGACGCCTGATACCTCGCCACATTGTGAGCATCGACAACGTTGTTTCCAACGCCAACTACAACGTGATGATAAGCACCACCTGAACCATTGCACATGACAGCGCTGGCAGGGTGGATGTTGGAGGTGGAGGTTCCCATGTTCTTCCATCCAAGAACAATCAAAAGATCTTCAAGACCCTTGGGAGGTCCTTGCTTGCTGGACACCCACAACAAATCATAGGTGATGCCGTTGTACTTGTAGTTGAGGTACGATGATTGAGATGCTGTGGGAGTAATGTTGGGAATGTAGCCACCTACAACCAAAAGGGTGAGTTGTTAGGTAGAAGAAAGAACAAACGTTATCTTACCAGCAGCAAGACTTCTTGAAACAAACTCAGCGCATTGGTAACTCGATTGGCCAGATCCCGTGTTTACATGAGAGGTACACGCGGCTTTCAAGAAAAGATTAGATTTCTATTTCAAGAAAAGAATAGCTGTCTACCTGTTGCACAGTTCCAATTGGCGTTTGCGAAGGCAATCGTATTCGCTGGGTTGAAAGAACTAGTAGTTCCTGTGGTTGAGGTACCTGTCGTAGGTGATCCTGTAGAGCTTCCACTACCATCACCGCTGGAACCGTAAGGAGATGAGGAGGTACTGCTACCATCACCACTACCAGCACCACTTGAGCCGTAAGGAGAAGCAGTTGAAGAGCTGCCATCCCCACTAGAACCGTAAGGAGAAGAAGATGAAGAGCTGCCATCACCACCGCTGGAACTGCTGCTTGACTCGCCATAGTATCCGCGTTCCACTTCGTTAGGTTCTGCCGAGACTAATACTATCGCCAAGACCGCAAGGGCCAACAAGAACACCAGCTGAGGCTTCATCGTCAACACTGTGCGGAAAACTGTTGTTGGGAAGAACGGTATGGAAACTTCGCTGCGTTTGATTAGCTTGCAGTTTATGACCGGGCACTTACCTTCGTTGGAAAGTCCAATTCATTTTAGAGCGAGCGAATGGCGTGCGTGTTGAGTCCGATTGGGCTACACCGAAGGCACCCGGCTCTGGCAGTTTGCTGGGATCCAGGCCGAAAGCGATTTGAATAGCAATTAATATGTTGCTATAGCTCCCTCATTGTTTCCACGGCGACAATCGAGTAGCACTGAGTGTCTGAAGAAGTCTTTTTGCTCGCACAGACGATAAAGGTCATGAGCCTCTGGGAGTACAACCGACACACCCGGAGGATGTATACCTTTAGACCTCGAAGCACCGGCCCCGGTCTGCCTTTGTGCGCCAGTCCCGGTGCTGACTCTTTGGTTTCCTGAGATGTTCTTCATGTGTATAAGCAAGGCTACACAAGATGCCTACTTTAATCCGGAGGTGAAGGTCACCAAGTACTCGATGGCGATGGCACCTTGCTATGGGATCATGTGGATAGTTTGGATAGTTTGGCGATGGTTGGGTTTTTTGTTGGGTTGTGTGCCGATGTTTTTGTATGGATGGGGTGGTTGGTGAGTTGTGGGTGTTGCTGTCGATGCTGTCCGGGGAAGAATGAGCGGAAGTGGGGATACTGTAAAGCTATTGAATGTGATCCATCTTTGCCCAAAGATGTAGTGAGAGTGTAGATAAAATAGATTTAAAGCGATTATGTTCAAGATTTGATGATGTTTAAAATACCTTTTTATATTTTTGTACCAGTACAGCAAACTGTTTTGGATTCAATTTTTTTAAGAGGGAGGGTTGTAAACCGCGTTGATGTGGTAGAAGGAGCCAGGTTCATGGAAGCGGGCGTTGTTGTGAGCATCAACAAGGTTGTTGCCAACACCAACAGCAACATGGTGATAAGCACCACCGGTTCCATCGCAGAAGACCGCGCTGGCGGCATGGATGTTGGAGGTGGAGGTTCCTTGGTTCTTCCATCCAAGAACAATCAAAAGATCCTCAAGACCTGTTTGTTGTTAGCGATTGCTTCAAATAGAGAGGGGGCTGAACAATATATTACCCTTGGGAGATCCTTGCTTGGAGGATACCCACAACAAGTCATAGGTAACGCCTTGGTATTGGTAGTTGAGGAACGAGGCTTGAGAAGCACCGGAGGTGATGCCAGGGATGTAGCCACCTTTTAATCAAAAACGGAAGATTAATTTTGTCGTGACGAAAAGCGGAGCAGAAGATTTTACCAGCAGCAAGACTGCGAGATACGAACTCAGCGCATTGGTAGCTCGATTGGAGGGTACCAGCGTTGACGTGGGAAGTACAAGCCGCTAGATTATTTTAAAATTAGTAAACTCGCCAAAGGAATTTGAATTTGAGCGTGACATACCAGTAACACAATTCCAGTTCCCGTCAGCGAAGGCAACGGTCTTGGATGGCGAAACAGTAGGGGCAGCGGGATAGCTGCTACCATCTCCACCAGAAGGTTGGCTACCATCTCCTCCAGAAGGCTGGCTGCCGTCCCCACCGTTATTATTATTATTGCTGTTTCCTCCTGAGTAATATCCACGTTCTTCCTCCTCAAACAGCGCTGAGGCAAGTACAGCCAAAGCGGCGACCAAAAACAAGAGCTGCAGCTTCATCTTCTTCTCTGTGCGTAAAAAACAATAGGTTCATTTAGCTGCAATTTTGGTCTATAATTAATTGCGCTCTTTCTATGGAAAGTCCAATTCAGGCCAACTGCCCAATTGGGTGAACTCCGGTGCTATGGAGATATGATTCAAATTGTAGTAAGCAAGGAGAAGTATCGAAGGAGTTTAGAGTAGAGTAGACTCAGAGACTTCTGGATCTAGAATAAATACTTTCCATTTATTACAACAAGCAAGCTTAACTACAACACTCACTCTATTTTTCGTTTATGAGGGAGGGTTGTACACAGCATTGATGGTGTAGAAGGAGCCAGGCTCCTGATACCTCGCCACATTGTGAGCATCCACAACATTGTTGCCAACACCGACAACAGTGTGATGATAAGCACCACCTGAACCAACGCACATGATAGCGCTGGCGGCATGGATGTTGGATGAAGAGGTTCCTTGGTTCTTCCATCCAAGAACAATCAGAAGATCCTCAAGACCCTTAGGGGGTCCCTGCTTGCTGGACACCCACAACAAGTCATAGGTGACACCGTTGTACTTGTAGTTTCCATAAGCAGATTGCGAAGCGCCGGAGGTCAGGTTGGGGATGTAGCCACCTGTGTTACAAGATTAGATTTGATATGTAAAGATTTGTAAAGGGATTTAAACGCACCTGCCGCAAGACTTCTCGAGACGAATTCAGCGCATTCGTAGTTAGATTGGCCTTGGCCTGCCGACACACGAGAAGTACAAGCCGCTATTTAGAAGAAAAAGATTAACCCTTAATCTACATTGGGAGGGGGGGAGGAAGAAGAAAGAAAAGAAAGGGGAAGAGAGAGAGAGAGAGAGAGAGAGAGAGAGAGAGAGAGAGAGAGAGAGAGAGAGAAGAAAGAGAAGAACGAATGAGATCTCTTACCATTTGCGCAGTTCCAGTTAGCATTGGCAAAGGAAACGACTTGACCAGCGCTGCCGGTTACAGGAGAGCCCGTTGTGCTGCCTCCGTCACCACCACCACCGTCACCACCACCACTGCTTTGGCCTCCCGAAGAAGACGAAGGGGAACCTCCGCTGCTGGCACCACCCGAAGAAGAAGAAGGTGAACCCCCGCTGCTGGCACCACCCCCCGAGGATGGAGAGCCGCTGCTCTTGCCACCAGCGCTTTTCCCGGAAGAGGATGGGCTGCCTCCCCCCGAGGAAGGTGAGCTGCTACCCTTTCCGCTCTTGCCTGACGAAGGATTCTTGCCCGATGAAGGATTCTTGCCGGAGGCTGAGGTCTTGGGGGCACTTCCATCTCCGTTTTGAGATCCGTCGCCATCTCCAGGATATCCATCCCCGCTGGGATATCCATCACCTCCGGGATAGGTTCCATCGCCACCGGGATATGTTCCATCCCCTCCAGGGTAGGTTCCGTCGCCTCCAGGATAAGATCCGTCACCGCCGCTGGTGCCGGGATTATAATAAGTGCCATCTCCGCTGGCGTAGCTTCCCGAGGATCCGTAAGGATTACCGGAGGGATTAGATCCACCGGAGGAGCCGTAGGGATTGGATCCACCAGACGCACCACCAGAAGAGCCGTAAGGATTGGATCCACCTGATGAACCGTAAGGATTAGAATAGCCGCCGCTAGAAGATCCATAGTTGGATCCGGAGGAGGAGGAGTAGGATTGATAACCTCCAGAGGATGATGATCCGTAGCTTTGAGAGCCACCCGAAGATGAATAGCTCGATCCAGAGGAGGAGTAGGATTGAGAGCCTCCAGAAGATCCATAGCTTTGAGAACCGCCGGAGGAGCCATAGCTTTGAGAGCCACCCGAAGATCCGTAGTATCTTTCTTGCTTCGATTCAATGGAAGCAACCGAGGGGATCCATCCTTGAGCGTCATCGAACTGAATCAAAGCCCATGTGCTGGCTGCGCCTTGGTCATTGCAACGAACCGCGCGGGTACCGAGAAGCTTTACGGCTGTGCCCTACAATGATTAATCAGAAAAGATTGATTATGCATGGGCCCCAAAAAAAAAAAATCGTTGCGTTGTAATCTTCTTGTACAAATAATTTAAAAGGAACTTAAAAGAATTAGTTGATGGGTTAATCCCGCACCTGAAAAATAGTGTTGATGCTGCTCCCACAAGGGTTGGAGAACACTTCCACGTCCTCTGCGAGGTACTCGGCAGAAACAAAAACGAAGGCAAACGCCGCTGCCAAGACGAACAGGACCTGCGGCCTCATCGTCATCACTGTGCGAAAACTGTATGTTGAAGTCATTTTAGTAAATTAACAATTACGTCAGCGATTTCCTTCTATGGGAAGCCCAATTCATTGACGACCTGCAAATCGGAGTGCCAAACGAATCAGATTTGAACTTGCTGCGGCCTTTTTGGCTTTTCATTGCTGTCTGTACCATATGTCCGTTCAAAAAAGCTTTACGCTACATGCAAGTTAGATGTATTCTATGCACAGAAGTGTTCTAACTCTACTAGTAGTTCGTTGCCAAATGCAAAGTCCTTGTTTTACGAAAGTAGCTGAAGTTCAGTTCCCGAAATTTCCCAACTAGGCAGCGAGGGAGGATGGAGGACAAGCGCATGGAAGCAGCGTTGGCCCGTGTTTCCTGTCCTATTTGCTTTGAAATATTCGACACACCTAAAGCCCTACCATGCACTCACGCCTATTGTGAAGCATGTTTGGATTCGTGCTTTTCTTCTGTAGGACACCAAGACGATCTCCAGTGTCCTACCTGCCCAGAGGATTGCTCTGAGGTTATTGACCGGAGGAAGGTTTCCACTTCTGTGGAAGCTTTGCCAAATTCGCGGCTGCTCAATCAGCTAATAGATGAATACAAGGAATCTATAGGTATTACGAATCTTTTTGCCAAGTTTGTGTACAGTTACATAATCCATTCCGTTATGCAGCAGCATGCAAATCATTCAGCGAATCCCAGTTGCCCTGTGTGTGAAGATGCGCGAGCGCTGATTGTATGTCAAGAGTGTGGTCAGGATCTTTGCGAGTTTCACATGCAAGCGCATCGAAAGACAAAGTCAACAAAAGGCCATACACTCGTGAGTATCGAGAACTCTGAATCTGTAAAACGAAGTAAGGCCAAGGAGATGTGCAAGAAGCATCCAGAGGAACGTCTGGCCTTATTCTGCGAGCGATGCGATGAGGTGGTTTGCCGAGATTGCACATCCGATGCGCATCGAGGCCATGTATGCAAGCCCTTCAACGAAGTAATTGAAGCACAGAAGGCAATCGTCTTGCCTTTGCGGATGGAATTGAAGTTACAACATGATACGCTTGAAGAATTGGTAAAAGACATCAAGGAGAGACAAGAAGATGTTAAGGAGGTTGCTGCTACCGCCGAGAGGAGCTTGAATGAGTATTTCAGAAAGTTGACGGAAGCTGTGGAATCCCGAAGAGCAGAGGCGATGGTTGAACTTGCAGAGAAGTTAGGTACCCGGTTGAAGGTGCTCTCCGAACAAGAAGACCATCTGAACAAGTTGATCACCACAAGCGCGATGAAGAACAAGAAGATGAAGACTGATCTAAAACTGCTACAATCTAAGAAGCTCCTGCTAAATCACCAAGTTGAACTCAACTCTGTAGAGGATAAACCATGCGCTGACACTGACATCTACGCTAACACGAAGTCTTTAGCCTGGGACAGCGCAGCCTTAGCGAAGGAATTCTCGATGTACCCGAGGCAGTTCTTCTTACCTCCTAAGAAACCTGCTCCTCAACCCGTCAAAGTAGCAAACCAAGAGGCAGGTAGAGCATTGGAATAACTCTTTACTTTACAAGGAGGACTCAGAGTGAAAAGAAACATGTGGATATCTTCTTTCTCACACAAGGTGAACATAAATAAATACAGAATACAACAACAAACATTAATGCATGCGCACATATTCTACCCATCAATTGTTCAGATTTTTAGCTGGAATTGGGAGGGTTGTACACAGCATTGATTTGGTAAACGGAGCCAGTCTCCTGATACCTCGCGACGTTGTGAGCATCGACGACGTTGTTGCCCACACCAACGACGGTGTGGCTGTAGGCGCCCTCAGAACCAACGCACATGACAGCACTGGCAGCCTTGATGGCCGAGGCCGAGCTGCCGCTGTTTTGCCATCCGAGAGCAATCAGAAGATCTTCAAGACCCTTAGGCGAGCCTTGCTTGCTTGATACCCACAACAAGTCATAGCCAACTCCGTTGTACTTGTAGTTCAAGTAGTCGGACTGTGCGGCAGTTGCAGTAATTCCGGGGATGAAGTTACCTATCATGATTAAGAGAGGTGAGATTTCATAGTCTACATGAAGGTAAGAAGAGATCAAGAGGTCTTACCTGCAGCAAGACTGCGGGATACGAACTCAGCGCACTCATAGCTGTTTTGGTAAGATCCAGCTGAGACCGTGGAAGAACAAGCCACTACAATTCACAGAATTAGTGAATTTTTGAATTGGGGGGGGGGGGAAGAACAAAAGAGAGAGAAAGAGAGAGAGAGAGAGTAAAATTACCGTTAGCGCAGTTCCAGTTGGCATTCGCGAATGCGACAGTCTTGGCAACCGAGGTGGGACCAGTGCCAGTTGTGCCCGAAGAGCTTGTGCCGCTGCCTCCGCCGGTTCCTGTGCTGGCTCCGCCAGTGGGATTACCACTGCTGGCACCACCACCGCTGCTGCCTCCTCCTCCCGAGGATGGGCTGCCACCACTGCTTCCTCCACCTCCGCTCGAGGGGCTGCCTCCACTGCTTCCTCCACCTCCAGAGGCTCCACTTCCGTCACCTCCACCTCCACCACCACCTCCGCTCGAGGGGCTGCCTCCTCCACCACTGCTTCCTCCTCCTCCCGAAGACGGGCTACCTCCACCACTGCTTCCTCCACCACCACCACCTCCGGTTTTCCCGGAAGAGGGAGCGCCTCCGCTGGGCTTGCCACTTGAGAGGCCACCGCTAGGTTTGCCACCACCGGATTGCTTGCCGCTGCCGCTACCACCACCACCGCCGGAT
>Ga0209935_1004620_pt1 | contig 12520 bp, 17 predicted proteins | sample ThiBio_1000_plan_2_FD_183958 | JGI IMG/M metagenome (GOLD analysis project Ga0209935, IMG submission 183958) | Wastewater bioreactor microbial communities from Cape Town, South Africa - Thiocy_cont_1000_plan (SPAdes) | ecosystem: Engineered > Bioreactor > Thiocyanate-remediating >... | reverse complement strand
GTGCTGGATGTCGACAATGTTGATCCGCACATGAGAGATCAGGCCGCTGTCGGGTACCATGATCATCGAAGAGTACGGGCTCGCCGAACCCGAGTCGGGGATCGTAATCATGGCGCTCGAGTAACGCTGGGTGACGCTCGCAAAGCTCGGCAGCGCGAGGGCAGCAAGTACAAGCAGCAGCGGTAGTACCGCCGAGGCGTACTGCACAATCGCCGCGCGCACCATCGCAGTACGCCACACGAACGAGAGAGCGAGGTCGATGTGGTTCGTGTGTGCGCGAGAGCGCGAGGGGGGAAGGTACGTAAACACGCGTCTAACAACTACTCTCACCAGTTGGGTGATGGCACGATTCAAGAGACACCACCACTACGGCCACTAGTGCTACTCCAACTACCCAGACGCCAGAGAGACGAGCGAGCGAGCGAGAGGAGACGAGCGAGTCAATCTGAGACGAGATGAACGGGCAGTCGGTCGTTGTATTGTTGCGTTGCTCGCCTGCTTGCTGCACCAGCTCTCTCACTGGCTCACCATGTCCAATCGGACCACCCAAAGAATGTGGTCTGCCGCACAGAAGGGCGAGCTCCAACTTGTGGCTAGTTGTCTCGATAACGGTGCTGACATCGAGTGGCACAAGGTGTCCGAATACGGGCGCACGGCTCTGCACGTTGCTGCTCGCAATGGCCACGAGGCAGTGGTTCGGCTGCTTCTCGATCGAGGGGCCAACATCAACTCCAGGACCCACGATCGATGGACGCCATTGTATCAAGCTGTTGGCCACAGGCATGAATCGGTCGTTCGATTGCTTCTCGACCGAAAGGCTGATATCAACGCCGTTACCAACGACACCCGTACGGCATTGCATATTGCTGCCACGAATGGCGACGTACGCATGGTTCAATTGCTGCTCGAACGAGGAGCCGACACCACGATCGTGTCGGTGCGTCCATATCTCTGCCACTATCTATCCTTGTTGCTGGCAATCACCATCATCGATATCGATCGATTGATCTCAGTATCTCTATTGGATAGACTGATTATATGCGAGGAACTGCCGCGCAGCTTACCCATTCACCTGAAGTGCGCAAACTCATTCTCCAAGGTTCGAGACACTCGTAATCTATCGTAATCTATCGTAATCTAATCATGATTGATCTCCCAGCATTCGTTTGGAGCCCTGAAATGCATTCGAAGGCCCTAAAGCCGATGAGACAAGCCATCTTGACGATGACGATGATTCGATCGTTGGTAGCTGAATCGCCATTGTCGATGCTTCCGAACGAGCTCTTGTTCGAGATCTTTGTGATGCTCGAACCATGGTATTCTGCCCCCGAGAAGCCAGCGGTCAATACCTGGTCAGAAGACGACTGCTCTGAAGACGACTGCTCTGCAGACGACTGCTCTGAAGACGACTGCTCTGAAGACGACTGCTCCGAAGACGACTACTGGCGGTCAAGACGCGACTGGCGGTCAAGAGGCCACTATTATCGATGAACCTTACTTGAGAGAGCATATCATCGACCGACGTCTTTATCGACTGTACTATTATCTATCTCTCATACTTTCTTGACCATGCCATCACTTGATAGATTAGCGATAGATACGATTGAACGAGTCAGCGTAATTTCGCAGTTCGTTCAGAGGAGTTGCTGTTCCTACCCTCATCGATCAATCAAACATATCATCGCATCTCATCTTCTTCAAAGCCCTCGCTCCCTCACAGCTACTCCACGTGCTCATCAACATCACGTGCTCATCAACATTACAAGCACTTGCTCACTATCCATACAACCACTCGAGTGTATCATTCAGATGCTCCGTGGTTTGTTTAGTCGTAGTGTTGGGGTTCGAGCTGCGTACCGTCGATGCTGGTTGAGCACACCAACAACAACTCCTACGCAACCTCCACCAACACAATCACTCGATAGCACGACCACTTCGACGACGACAACTGCAACAACAGCACCACCACCACCACCACCAGCAGCAGCAACGAGTACAGCAGCACTCCTTGAACTCCTATCATCATCGAATCCTCCACTCACTCATGAGCGCTCGGCGAACCATCGTCGTCATCATGGCTCTCGAGCCCATCGTCGTCCGACGGGATTGATGGCGCTCGCGAAGCTGATCTCCCGCAACCAACCAGGAGAGGCGCTGCAAACACTGCAGACGCTCCGTTCACAACATCGCGCACCACAAGAGATTGGCATCTACAACCAGCTGCTGCGTTCGTGTCTGTCGCACGGCTCATTGACGCAGGCCTTCCGTGTGTTGGACGAGGCACAGGCGGCGCACGTATCTCCCGACGCCTCGACCTACTCGATGTTGATCGACCGCTGCGTCAAGGACGGCTGCGTACCACGAGCGCTCGAGCTCATGCACGAGATGCGCGCCTGCTCCCTGTCGCCGTCGCTCTCCGACTTTAATGCGCTGCTCACTGGATGTGCGCGTTCACACGATCTCGAGCGAGCGTTCGATCTACTGCGCGAGATGCACGCCGCTGAACTCAAGCCCTCGCGTGCCACCTATCGTGCGTTGGCGTGCACCTTTGCACGCTCAAGCTCCAGCTCCAGCTCAAGCTCAAGCTCAAGCTCAAGCACCAACTCAAGCTCGGTCTCAAGCCCAAACTCAAGCTCATCCGATCGTTCATCGGCGAGCGAACTCGTTCGTCGGATACGAGAGATTGGATTCGAGCTCGATCTTGTGGCGTACACGACCTTGATTCACGAGTGTGTCGAGCGTCACGGTGCACCGATGGCGGCGCTCGAGCTACTGCGCGACATGCGCCAGCAACGCGTGACACCGACCGCGCGACTGTACAACTTGCTGCTCGACCGAGCGTCGGAGATTGGACTCGAACGTGCCTTCGCGCTCGTGACGCAGATGCTGACCGAGAACGTGGCGCCCGACCTCGTGACCTTCAACACGCTGCTCAAGGCGTGTGTGCAGAAGCGCGACACGGCTCGCGCCTTCCAGGTGCTGAGCTTCATGCGCATGGAGCGCTCGAACGTGACGCCCGACGTCGTGACCTTCAACACACTGATGCACGGCTGCATCGTGAACGAGCACGATCTCGATCGTGCCTTCGATCTGCTGCGCGACATGTCGAACTCGGGCGTGCAGCCCGACGTCGTGACCTTCAACACACTGATTCATGGCTGCGTCGCGAAGCGCCAATCGCACCATCTCGATCGTGCTTTCAATCTACTGCGCGAGATGCATGACACGTACGGCGTGCAGCCGACCGCCATCACCTTCAATACGCTCATGCACGGTTGCCTCGAGAACGGCGACCTCGCTCGCACCGACGAGCTGCGCCACTACATGCGCGAGTTCAACGCCTCGCCCGATCTCGTGACCTTCAACACACTGATTCGCGGCTGTGTGTCGAAGCGCGACCGCGAGCCACCAGAGCTCGAGCGAGCGTTCGAGTTGTTGCGCGAGCTGCGTCAGTCCCCGGGTCTGCAGCCGTCGCTCATCACCTACACGCTCCTCATCAAGGGTTGCATCGCTGCCAAGGATCTCGAGCGTGCCTTCGATCTTCTCCGCGATATGCAGCAACTCGACAAACTCGTGCCCGACACCATCACGTACAACACGATCATTCAGGGCTGCGTCGCGTCGCGCAACTTGCAACGTGCCTTCGACGTCATGCAGCTCATGCATGCTGTCAACGCCAGGCCCGACGTCATCACCTACACGACACTGATCAACGGCTGCTTGGCGACGCGAGATCTCGAGCGTGCCTTCTCGTTATTGCAAGAGATGCGCCGCAAGAAGCTGCAACCCGATGTCGTACTCTACACGTCACTGATTCGCGGTTGTATCGCGATGCAGGACGTGCCGCGCGCCAACTCCCTGCTGCAAGAGATGAGCACCAATGGCATCCCGCTCAACATTGTCACGTACAACACGGTCATCAAGGGCTGCATCGTTAACAACGACCTCGAGCGTGCCTTCGAGCTCTTGAACGAGATGCGCACCGTGCACCACCTGGTGCCCGACGCCGTCACGTACAACACGATCATCTACGGCTGCATCGCGAACAAGGACCTCGAGCGTGCCTTCGAGCTCTTGAACGAGATGCGTACCGTGTACCACCTGGTGCCCGATGCCGTCACTTACAACTCGCTCATCCTCGGTAGTCTCGTCAATAACGACGTCGATCGTGCCTTCCAGCTACTGCAAGAGATGCAGACCGCAGGCCTCTCGTTCGATGTCGACACCTTCAACCTCATCATCCAAGCACATGGCAAGCTCGGCGATTACACAGGCGCCTACGACGCCTTCCTGGCTCTCGAGTCCTCGGGTCTCAAGCCCAACTTGGTCACGTACGCCAACGCCATCAGAGCCGCTCCATCTCTCATGGTCGCCAAGCAGCTATGGCAACAACTGCGCGACATTCGATCGCCAGGAGTACAGCACTACGAGGCCATGGTGGCAGCATGCTGCCGTCTGAGCTCCGATCCGTCCGATGCGCTCAAGATTGCAAGCAAGTACCTCCACTCGCGCGCTGCATGGCGCGCCGAGATCTTTCAACCTCTGTGGCAGAACCATCCCAACGAATTCGCTCAGCTACAACTCGAGTTCCCCGAGTTCGACTGGCGCTCTTGTAACACAACCTTGAGCGCTGGTGCCTCTTCAGACTCGATGACACAATCGACATCGACACGACTGCACGAACAAGGCTTCCCTGTACAATCTCGATCGTAACCCTGATGACGCGTTAGAAATAAACCAACTCGACCATCACACATGATAGAGTTTGCTTGGGTTGCGCGTACTTGACTCGCGAGTGATGAGTTGGGTGGATTCCGCGAAGGTCGAGGAGCGACACCGACACCGAGTAGCAGTGGCATCTGCTCTCGATCAAGAGCAGCGACTGCTCGAGCTCCTCGTACTCATTCGCTTGCTCGCCCTCTACTGCTACTACCACAACCGCCCAGCTCCTTCACTCCACTCCACTCCATCCATCCTCATCGAATGCACGGCGTCAAAAAGTTCAAGGGTACAGCCGAGGCTGAACGAGAGAAGAAGGAGCAGACAGCGAAGCGTGTGGCGCAGTACGCTCGCTTGCTCGATGCTTGCAATGCCAAGGTACCTTGCTGCAGTGAGTGCTGCCGACCGACGATACAAACGAGGCTCACTCGGCGTCCTACTGCTAGAGGAGCTCCAATACATACGACCTTGAGGGTCTGCGGCTGACGGGCGAGTTGCTGGCGCTCAATCCCGAGTGCTACTCGTTGTGGAACTATCGTCGTCGCGCGATGGCGCATCTGTACTCGCTCGATGTGCTGCCGTCCCTGCAGCACCGCCAAGATCAAGATCAAGACCAACATCAAGATCAGCTGAAGCAGAAGCAGCAGCATGAAGAACCACATGTCGATGAAGATGGTGCAGCTCCAGCAGCAGCACCGACGACTGACGCAGCGGCACCAGCGAGTCGTCGCGATGAGCGCATCGCGCAGCTGCGCAACGAGCTCACGTTCACCGAGGAGTGTGTACGCAAGAACCCAAAGTCCTACTGGATCTTCAATCAACGTGAGTGGGCCACCGCTCAGCTGCACGCTCTCGGTGCTTGTGACTGGCGACGCGAGTTCGACTTGTGTGCCTTGATGCTCAAGTATGACTCGCGCAACTGTACGTGATCCTTCCTTCCGAACCATCCGCCTCGAACCATTCGATTCAATCGCTTATTCGACTCGACCCGACCCGATTCGATTCGATTCGATTGAATGCAATCAATGTGTAGTTCATTGTTGGAACTATCGTCGTTATGTGGCACGGATGAGCCCCGAGAGCACGTTGGCAGAGGAGCTGCAGTTCACGAGCACCAAGATCTCGGAGAACTTCTCAAACTACTCGGCATGGCATCAGCGTAGCAACTTGCTGCCGCTCAAGTTCAAGGACGATCGTGCAGCCTTCTGCAAGGCCATCGAAGAAGGTTCCTAATACTCTTCGCACGCCAGACAGTCGCACTCGTACTAATGTGTGTATCATACAAAGAGCTCGAGCTCGTGCAGAATGCCTTCTACACCGAACCGACCGACTCGAGCGCATGGTTCTACCATCGCTGGCTTGTATCACAACACCCCGACCCCGCCGTTATTGAACGAGAACTCGGTCGTTGTCGCGAGCTGCTCGAGATTGCCGAGAAGCCAGCCGAGCGCAAGTGTACGTACGACTTGGCGGACCCGTTGGTGGAATCGCTGCCACGATGCTGACTCGCTCTCTCTACAGGGCCAACGCTGACGATGGTGTTCTTGTACCAACAACACCCACAAGTACAACAGCATGTGGCCGAGATTGCACAACTCCTCGAGCAACTGATCGAGATCGATCCGTACCGCAAGCACTACTACGAGTCGCTGCGTGTCACTGCAACGCATCAGTGAATCGCTTGCGCAGTGTCACGTGAGTTCTACTTGATCAATCTAGAAAAGTGCGCAATGGATGGCATCAAGTAAAGCATCTCGATCTCTCTCCTTGAATCTGGCTCAAGAACTCACTTGATCGAGTTCGATTGAGTGAGGATATCGATTGTTACAACGAGATCTATGTCTATTGGATTCGGCGCTCTCGTAGCGAGATTGATGGACAGCGTCGTTACTGTTCTTAACCAACAATGCCATCGACCACCAACTTCATTCGCTCAATCACCCTGCGCTACTCACTCCTCACGAGCCCTTGGGGTTGGGACGTGTTGGCGCTAGCTCCCCACAAATGAAGCAGCCGGTGCTTCGACGCAGCAGCAGTCAGCAGCAGCTGCGTGGCACCGCCATCACGATCCACCAGCACCAACAGCCGCCATCGTCGCCGCAGCTCTCGACTTGTAGCTCCAACTCCAACGATAACGACCTCTCTAGAACAGAATCCAACAGGTCACCGCCACGATCGACACACGAGCTGCGCCATGCAACACCCGTACCATCGTTCGAGACACCGACATCACACGAGAGCATGAGCTCCCTCGAAGGACGACGACGACGACCCATCTCCACGACGAGTGATGCCAGCACTACCAGCGCAGATAGTACACCAACACCGCCGTTGTTGCGATCAGTATCGAGCACTTGGTGGTCTCCGACACCTGCGGACGAGGCTCGAGCGACGCAGCGCGAGCAACAGCTCCGACGAGCAGCCGAGTACGGCGCTCAACTGTTGCAGACTCAGAAGGGCCTCTTGGCTCGCATCGCTCTTCTGGAGGAAGAGAACGCCGTCCTGCATGGCGTATGTCGGCCGCAGCACCACCACTCTTACTACCAACAGCAGCAATCTCAACAGCAGTATCAGTAGATGGGATGATGAGAGGCAACGTGCATGAGTGAGATACTGATCGAGAGGTTGCAGCGCTACCAAACGACGATCGAGGAGCGCGAGCAAGTGACGGCCGATGCCACTCGCCTGCAGGCCGAGCTACTACGCAAGGAGCATGAGATTCAACGATTACGAGCGCAGGTTCTCGACAATCAAACGTCGCTCGAGACCTTGCGCAATGCTCTCAAAGAGGTCCGTCTGCCTGATACACGACGACAACGACGATGATGGCAGCAACAGCAGCAACGATTGGTTTGGGCCATCACTCACTATTGGGGAGTGGTGCTCGGGTCTTCTAGATGGAGCATCTACAAGCTGATATGGCACAACTGCAAGCTACCAATAAGCAGCTGGCTCGTGAGAATGCCTTGTTGCACAAGCAACAACAACAGCAACAACAACAACAACGAGTAGTTACCAGCAATGGCACCTCGCTGCCACGATCACGTTCAGCGTCAGTCGCAGGCGTCTCGAGCATGATACTCCCAGCAACGCCACCAACGGCACCCTATCACTCTATACTCCTCAAACCAAACTCCTCACCGATCGATGAGCCATCACAATCTCTCGACAACGACCACTCAGTGCCACACGAACAACCACGCAAATCCATCGACCTATCGACGCCGTTCCGCAAGCTGCGACAGGAGCTCGACACGGTGATGATCGAGAACGAGGACCTCTCGTTCCAGAAGCAGGAGCTGACCCGAACGATCCTCATACTACGCAAGACCAACGCGCAGCTCCAGAGCGAGAACGACGAATCGCAACGACGCATCCTCGCTGCCGAGGAGAAGATCGAGCGGCTCTCGTGCGTGCTCGACAGATATCCTTCCAGGCGATGCATACCCATACACTTCTCACACTGGTAGCGCATTCGAATCGACCAAGTTACTAACAGCTCGCTCACAGCTCTCGGTACACGGCCTCCTTGACTCGATGCTTGTGCTTGTGCTGTGTGTACTCAGCGAATCTTGATGGAGCACAACTCGCGCATCAAGTCGTTGTTGTTTCGTACTGCCTCGTGTGACCAGGTGCTCGATCAACTGGCGACCTCGAACCAAGGCGTGGCTCTCGCTGAGGAGCTCGCCAACCTCACGAACAGCGACTGCAACGAGTTACTCGCTCGATCCGACCTCGCGATAGAGCTCGAACAGGCAGCTGAGCCTCCCCATGCCACTGCCACTGCCGCTGCCGCCACCAGTGGCAATGGTGCATTCGCGATCGGCTCACCGCGGCCATGGCGTACTCGCTCGATACCGAACCTTGTCTCAACGTCGCCGTCCACAACCTCCTCGCCGCCGAACTCGCTCTACCGTTCGGATCCATCGTCAATCATCGCAACACCAGCACCGACACCATGCTCTCCTCCATCCTCGCCATCACCATCGTTATCTTCGTCGTCGATTCTTGGTTCAGGATCGCCGAGAGCGTACAGGATGCTCGCTTCGACATCGACACCGGTTCTTGGAGCGCTCCTGCGGTCTCGATCATCACCCACGCCGTCTCCATCGCTACTACCTGTGCGAACATTGGCCACTGAATCGTCGAATGATAGCGCCACTGCCACCGACGACGTACCTGCTTGGAACCTCGACGAGAACCCATCAACGCCAGCATCATTAGCAATGTCAGTACCGTCGCCAGAAGCCGAGGTTCCTCTTCCTACTGGCGCGAGGCTACACATGTCCCACGAGCCAGTACTGGATCCTCGCTCGATGATATGCAGAGCAGCACCTCCAGCACCGCTCCCGCTCCCACTCTCGTTGCTCGGCGATCTAGACGACGAGTTGCCAGTGCGGCGATACCGACCGCACGCTCGAGCACGACGCCGCCGCGACTACTCGGACGAGTTGGGACTGCCGCTGGATCGAGCCAAGGTTCGGATGCTGTTCTCGTGGGCCGAGTGTGCCGCACGCTGGACGGCGATGGCGCTCGCCAAGTACTACTTCGTGTCGCCGTTCCTGATGCTCGAGCTGCTGGAGACCGAGTAGACCGCTCTCCATCATGTGCACGAGCACAACTCTCATCACAGCTTGCTCGGATTCATGTTTGTTGAGTGAGTGTAATAAACGTGTATGTAGCTGTTTCATAGCACTCCAACGGAGATATCGAGCAGGGTCGAGATCTATGAGCATTTAGAGAATGGTTGGATGTTGGATGCGAGGTTGATGGTGGATGATGGATGAGAGGTTGATGTTTGATGTGGGGTTGATGCTGGATGTGAGGTTGATGATGGATGTGAGGTTGATGATGGATGTGAGGTTGATGATGGATGTGAGGTTGATGTGGATGCGAGGTTGATGATGGATTTGAGGTTGATGGTTGGATGTGAGGTTGATGGTTGGATGTGAGGTTGATGGTTGGATGTGAGGTTGATGGTTGGATGTGAGGTTGATGGTTGGATGTGAGGTTGATGGTTGGATGTGAGGTTGATGGTTGGATGTGAGGTTGATGTTGGGTGGATGTGAGGTTGATGGTTGGATGTGAGGTTGATGTTGGGTGGATGTGAGGTTGATGTTGGGTGGATGTGAGGTTGATGGTTGGATGTGAGGTTGATGATGGATGTGAGGTTGATGTTGGGTGGATGTGAGGTTGATGGTTGGATGTGAGGTTGATGTTGGATGTGAGGTTGATGGAGCAGTCCGCTGTTGGCCTCGTGGTTGCTGCACCGCGCTCTCTCCCTCTCTCGCGCACCATGGCGGCACGAAAGCCTGCTTCGGCTGCATCCATTGCGGCCGTCGTTGGTATGGTTGTGTGTTTGACGATCGTCGTCGCGATGGCACAATCGTGCTCGCACTCGCATGATCACGGACATGGCCACGGCCACGAGTACTCCTACGCTCAGGCGCAAGCTCACGATCACGATCACGGCCATGGCCACTCGCACGATCACGGCCATGGCCATGGACACTCGCACTCTCACGATCATGGACATGGACACTCGCACTCTCACGATCATGGCCATGGCCACTCGCACTCTCACGATCACGGCCATGGCCACTCGCACTCGCACGGCCATGAGGCAGCTGCACGAAGCGTGATCGAGAGCGAGCTGCAGCCCGGCATGGAGATCGTGCTCAAGACCTCGGTCGGGCAGCTGCTCGGCGTGGTATCGGACGACGGCCTGACGGTGGAGTTCCTCGGCATCCCGTACGTGCAGCCGACGACCGGCGAGCGACGCTGGACGGCGCCCGAGCTACTGCCACACGTGTCGAAGCTGCACGCATCGTCGGTGCTGCGCGAGCGACTGCGCCTCGACGACACGCTGTACGACGCCACGAGCTTCGGCTACAAGTGCCCCCAGGCGGCGTCGGCCTTTGGTGGCGCCGGCGAGACCAACGAGGACTGCTTGGTGCTGAACGTCTGGGTGCCGACCTCGGTGCTGCGCGTCGACCTCGAGAGCGGCACGGCGTTCGTGCGTCCGGACGCCGCGCTGCCGGTGCTGTTCTTCATCCATGGCGGAGGCTTCGTGCTGTGCGCCGGCTCCGACCCCTACATCGACGGAACGGCCTTCAATCGCAACGGCGCCATCTTGGTCTCGATCAACTATCGCTTGGGTCCATTGGGTTGGTTGGCTCATCCTGCTCTCTCGGCGATGGTATGGCAGCAGCCCATCTCTCTCTCTCTCTCTCTCTCTCTCTCTCTCTCTCTCTCTCGCGCTAGTCTGATTCTGAGTCTCGCTCTCTTTCTAGAACCCCTTGGCACCGACGAACTTTGGACTATTGGATCAAATTGCAGCCTTGAAGTGGGTCAACCGCAACATTGCATCGTTCGGCGGCGATGCAGAGGAGGTGACGATCTTTGGCGAGAGTGCTGGCGCCATCAGCGTCGTGTGGCTCGTGACCGGCTTCTATCACGGCCAAGACCTCTCGAAAGGCTTCGACTTTGCGCCGCGCTACTTTAAGCGAGCCATCGTGCAGAGCACGCCGTCGGGCTTCTCGGCACCATCGATGGAGTCGTCCGAGCATCTTGGCGTGCGCTTCGCCGAGGCGGCCGGCTTCGTGGGCAACGCCTCGTCGTCCGAGGCCATCGAGTACCTCCGCACACGCCCGGCCGACGAGCTTCTCACTGCGCTCCCTGGCTTCGGCAGCGTGCGCAAGATCTTTTGGCACACGTCCGAGTCGCTCTTCGGACCGACGGTCGATCTCGTCACGTTCGCCGATCCGACGCAGCTACTGCGCACCGGCCAATATCCGCGCAAGGTCGAGATCATCATCGGCACGACGCTCGATGAGGGTACGCTCTTTGCGTGGCTCAACTTTATCATCGAGCCACTGTCGGACGACTTTTACAAGGACATCATCGACTTGGTGTTCTCGCATCCCGATCACGATCCGGCACTCGCTTCGCGTATTCTCGACTTTTACGAAAGCCTCGGTTATCCGTCACCGCTCGACAAGCTTGCTGCCATTCAGGGTACATACATATCGATATCGTTGTTGCCGTTGTTGTTCGTATCCTTCTAGAGATATTTTGTATCATCATCATCATCATCATCATCATCATAGTTTCATTCATTCATTCATTCATTTATGATTATCATTTGTGATTTCTTTCGTTTGATTTGATTTCGTTTGTATTCGTTGCTTGCTAGTTGGCTGACATTGGTCGGTCATTGTAGGTGATTTGTACTTTCAGTGTGGAACGCGTACGATCGCTAGGACCCTCGCCAAGTACGGAACCAAGGTGTACCGCTACGCTTTTACGCACAAGCCTTCGAGTGGCATCCAGCGCATTGGCGTCTACCACGCAGCCGAGTTGCCGTTCGTCTTTGAGACCACTCCTGGTGGTGGCATGTTTCCGAGCGAGTTCAACGATGACGAGTATCAACTCGCTCGTATCATCTCGTCGCAATGGGTCGCTTTCGCCAAGTCTGGTGTGCCCGACTCGCGATGGCCGCTCTACTCGACGACCACCGATCCAACCTTTATTCTCAATACTTCGTTGCTTGCCGATTCTCCTGTGATTGAGAGCTTCAAGCAGGTATGCGAGAGTGATATCACAAGCTTGTGTGAGAGGCCACTTGTAATTCTCGTACTGATGAGTATACTTTTGTGGGCGGAAAGCTTGAGTGCGATTTCTGGGACGTGTTGTTCGAGAAGGGCCTGCCAAGGAGGCATGTCGATTACTTTGAGAAGGAACCGCTGCGCAGCCGCATCCTCAACGTCTACTTGCTGCGCATCCTCAAGGACCGTTGGCT
>Ga0209935_1004614_pt1 | contig 12538 bp, 16 predicted proteins | sample ThiBio_1000_plan_2_FD_183958 | JGI IMG/M metagenome (GOLD analysis project Ga0209935, IMG submission 183958) | Wastewater bioreactor microbial communities from Cape Town, South Africa - Thiocy_cont_1000_plan (SPAdes) | ecosystem: Engineered > Bioreactor > Thiocyanate-remediating >... | reverse complement strand
ATCTATCTATCTATCTATCTATCTATCTATCTATCTATCTATCTATCTATCTATCTATCTATCTATCTATCTATCTATCTATCTATCTATCTATCTATCTATCTATCTATCTATCTATCGTGATCTAACATGATTGAATAGATTGTTGGAGGCTCATTCGCGCCGGGAGATTTACTACGCATTCGAAACATCGAGGTCACCAATGATCTCATCACGAATCTCTTCTATCGGCTTGACGATAGCAACGAAGCCGAGGTCAACATCAAGATCGATCTCGTTCGGAACCTCGAGGTGCTCGCGGTCCAATCTCCGTTCAACGCGATGCTCCTCGCTACGCGACAGGACTTTCGTGTCGTCGGGCGAATGCTCGAGTACATGCCGTATGCACCACCTGGACAATTGTTCGGTATGGAGCTCGGTAGTGTCTCTATCGCGAGAGATTGAGAGCCACACAAATGCCACAGTTACCGAGGACTCCACGTGATGATGATCATGATAATGACGATGGCCTGATGGTGATCATGGTGATGTAGAGCGGATGCTGCACTTGATCGAACTGTTGGGATTCTACAACATCACGCCAAAGGACATTCGATGCCTGTTCGCCTTGCTGACGAACCTCTGCGTCATGTGCCTGCAACATAACGAACTCGTACGACACTGACACACCTGACCAATGATCGAGAATGATGCTCGTGTGGCTGATTCAAGCTTGACCCTGGCCAATAGGCTGCCAGTCGATTCCTACTCATCATCAAAGCGATCGAAAACATGAGTGGACCTCGAGCTCATCCTCGCAACTTCCTTGACTTCTCGGGAGTGGCATCCGTATGAAACACTCGTCAAGCGCGCGCTCTCTCTCTCTCTCGTGCTCATCGTGCCACCGTGAACAGGGCATCAATGTCGGTACTCTGCCGAGTTGGCCATCGAGCGGCTTCTCGTTCGGTTGCTGGTTGCGAGCCGAGTACTTTCAGGATCCAGGCCAAGCCCCTGGCAAGTACGAGCCGCGATTGTTCTCGTTCACGACCGAGGACAAGTGCGGCGTCGAGGCACACTTTGCCATCAATGCACAAGGCAAGGCACAGCTCATCGTTCGGACAAGACCCTCGACCTCGGGCTCGGTACACCAGCAGACATTCGACTACGAGTTCATCGCCAAGCAGTGGTACTTTATCGTGGTGACGCACAAGTACTCGATGCTTCTCTCGAGCACGCTGCGCCTGTTTGTCGGAGGCAAAAAGGTCTGCGAGACCTCGCTCAAGTATCCTTCGATCAGTCGTGTACGTCGAAGCATCGGCACTATTCTTCAGCAGGAGACTGACTGACTAACTTACTGACTGACTTACAACCAATCAACCAACTCGTATAGCAAATGATCCACTGCCACGTTGCTTGCAATAAGCAATTCGAATCACAGAACTCGACGCTCGTTGGCCAAATGACATCGGTGTACTTGATCAAACGTGCAATCACGAGTACTGAGGTCGAGCACCTCCATGTCCACGGCTCGGATTACTCGATCCAGTTTGCTGACAAGCAGTACGTATCACGCCAGTTGAGTCAACGAGAGATATCGCCACCTTACCGAAGGGTTCTCTCTCTCTCTCTCTTTCGCTCTTCGTGTATGACAGTTGCTCGATCGACAAGGCCGATTTTTTGTTCTTGTACTCTGCACAAGCAGCGCTTCGAACAATGGCATTCGATCTTGCGATTGAACGCGACCAAGCCAAGAATCTCTACCCTCGCAACGGAGTACTGTTACCAGGAGTCACGATTCTCCTTGGTACCCCGATCCGTGATGCTCTCTTAAGTGCTGGTGGTGCCGATGTATGATTGATTGATGGTGAGATTGTGTGTAAGAACGACTGTGTTGCAAGCACTGATTCTTCAGCACCTCGCACTCATGTATAGATTCTCCTGCCATTGTTCTGCCGTTCACAAGCGCTCTTTCGAGAGTATCACGCTCAACGTCGTGCTCTTGCTACCGAGTTTCTCTCGCCCTCTACACCTCGATTACCGCTTGCGATTGCTGGCGTCGTCGAAGATTCCGAGGGCGGAGGCGGCGTCTTCATTGCATCGCTGGTCTCGCTCCTTGCCGATATGCTGTACCGGCATTTGCCATTGCAGCGCGACATGCTCTCGAGCAACTTTATTGCCTTGTTGTCGTTCTTGCTCGAGCAGCAGTCGCCCCAGAACCTCTCGGTCGACTTGCTGATGTCGATCGAGCGCTTGATCAAGTGTTGCTCCACCGCCAGTACGTCTCCGCGCAACATATCGGTAATGTGCATCCACTTACTTTCGTGAATCTTGTCTTGATCGGCCGCAGAGGAGAAACGCCTGCTTGAACATGTGTATCGTCATCTGCTGCTGAACTTCCCGCTGTGGACACGTGCCGAGATCGAAGTGCAGCACCAGTTCATGAATGTCTTGACGCGCCACATTGTGAAGGCGCCGCAGCAATTCAAGGGCGAGTATGGCGTCCAGTTCTTGTTGGATATGCTCCGCACCTACTACTGGTACACTGAGAATCCCTTGACCTTCAAGGTCACTCAGGTACGCTATGATATGCCAAGCAATCATCATTATACGTCATCAATATGTTACTCATTCTGTGTACGTGAATTGTGGTAGTCCAAGCCACCTACCGATGCAGTTGTCCCGAATGCTCGACCATCGAGCTCTGACCTCCGAGCTCTCCGATCCCCGCTGCTCAAGATCATTAGCTTGTACATTGAGATCGACTGCCTTCAAGAGGACGTGCAAGCAGTGCTGTATTGCCTCGAGGCGTGCAACGATGATCAGCAGCTCGAAGACATTCTGGCCATGTTGCTCTCGACCTTTTGGCGCACGCCACAACAGGTCACTCAATTCATTGAGCAGTTTGGTGGCGTGGCGTCGTTCTTCTTGCTGCTCGATCGGCAATCGGAGAACGTACGCGTGCTGGCCCTCAAGGTCATTGGGCAGTTCCTCAAGCACTGCAGCTCCAAGTGCCAGAAGCAGTTCCAGAACGACTACAGCCTGTCGTTCATCTTTGGCAAGCTGCAGCAGTATCCGCTCACCGAGGCCACGTACTTGGCGTTGCTCGAGGTCGTGACTGGCAACTTCTCGCAAGAGGTCGGTGGGCGACCGGCGACACTCCTCGACCAACCACAGGTGTTTTACAATCCAGCCATCATCGGCGTGATCTTCAAGCTGCTCAAGCCGACCAACCTTGCCATGAAGCAAAAAGTGATCTTGGTACGTGTGCTGCAAACCGACTGCTCGTCGGACCACGTGGATCGCCTAACAACGACCGAGCGTGGCAACGAATCATAGGACTTTATCATTCTATTGGACAACAATCGCGATGCTCGTGTCGTATTTCTGCAACAAGCCGGCTTCCAGAGCTGGCTCTTTGCCATTCTCTCGAGCTGCTTGCGATGCTCCGAAGACGAAGCGACCGTCATGTGCGAGCTCATCTTCCGTCTGGTCGCCGTGCTGTATGCACACTCGTTGTTCGAAAAGGATGGTTACCAGCTGTTCCTCGAGACCGAGGCATGTCTGAGCCTCTACACCGCTGGCTACAACGAGCTGAAGATTCATCGTATGCTTCATCAAATGACTCTTGATGTCATCTTCAAGAGTACACGACACTTGTTGAATCATCTCGATCTTCAATCCACGTTCTTGCGTAACCTGGTACGTATCAACCCGTCTCATTGATTGGGAAGAACGACTTCACCTGGCTGACGCAAGGATACGGTGGTCTTTTTCGCATTTAGGCATTCGTTGCGGCATTGATCGATGACTACATCTTTTGGCCACCCAACTCGGACAAGTGTGGTGCAGGTGCACTGCAACGAAACGAGTCAGGTCAGTGGACCGATTGCGAGTTGGTGTTTTCGCTGCTTGAAGCACTCGACTCGCTCTTGTTGTCACCCGAGGCCACGAGCATCATGGCCGAAGTGCAAGCGAGCATGCAGAAGAATCTCTACTGGGCCATCATTCGCATGTCGATTTTTGCGCTCAGAGAGGCCAAGATGCGCGAGGATCTGCTCGTGTCGGAAGGCACACTCTCGGGCACCTCGGCGCCACTCGCTTCGTCATCCTCGAGCAACTTCGAGATTGGCAGCGCCGAGGACGACGATGACGATACGTTCGATGGTGTGGTTGAGATTGGCGCTTCGTCGTCGAGGACACGGCGTGGATCGCAGGTCGAGGTCTCTTCGCCATTGTGGCAGTACAACAAGCTGCACCAATGCTACGAGAAGAACGTACCGCGATTGCAAATGGCCGTCGCGCGCATGTTGGCGCAGTCGACCAGCGACGACAACGTGCGCATGACGTGCTGGACTCTGACGTTCTTCATCTCGGTGCTCAACAAGGCCGAGGAGACGCAAGGCCTCATGCCAGTGCCGTTTGTGCAAGCGCTCCGCGAATTGTTGCGCACTCAACGAGAGCCGATCGAGCGTCTGCTCCAAGAGTCGTTCCCGCAGGAACACATCGAGTCGCTCGAAGAGGTCGCTGATCTGGCATCGTTCTATTCGTACCTTGCGGCCTTGCGCGATCGCTTCACCTTGTTGTACAAGCTCTCCGAGGCCAAGAACGCCGTCGATAACATTATCGACAGTCTGTCGAGTGTCGTCACTCAACGTCGAGATACCGCGATCCAAGGTGCCACTACTACGGTGCAGGCGCAGTCCAAGGTCGATTTCTCCAAGGTACGATCGTACGATTGGCCACGTGTTGAGAGACAATTTCGCAAGAGCTCATCTGATTGCCCTTTATACTCCCACAGGAACGCAACCTCGAGATTGCTTGTGCCGATACGAATCAAAAGCGCTGCTATGCTGAGGTCAATCGACGTGCCTTGTGGGTCATCAAGCAGACCGAGAAGATGAACGAGCTCGAATCTGCATGGCGATATACTTGGCGCTACTTGACAACCAACGATCGATACTATTGGTTAATGGATTTGTTCTCATCAACATTTTCTTCACGTACGCTACACTACCAGAGAGACTTAGAGAGGGAGATATTGATTCCATTGGATGATTGATTGATTGATATGTAGCTCAAAATCCGAATCTCATACGAAACTGTCGGTTCTATTGGAAGCTCGACAAGACCGAAGACTCGTATCGACGACGCTTCAAGTTGCGCTTGAACTTCTCGGGCACCGACCACTATTCTGCCACGGCGACCTATCAGCGCAAGTTGATGCTCGAGGAGCACCAGAAGCGCCAGAAGCAGCGCGAGGAAGAGGAGGAGCGTGCAGAATGGGCACGTCGATTCGGTCTCGAAGGCTCATCGTCTCAGTTTGACAATGTTCGATTGTCGGCGGACCTTGAGCGTATCGTGCACACGCCGGTCATCGAGGGCGATGGTAGCAACCTCGACAGCATGGGCTCCTCTGATGATTGGTGCTTGGTGGACGAGCAAGAGGGCCAAGCGACACCGTTCTCGACCTTGACCGAGGAGCGTTCGTTGATCTCGACCTCGTGCGAATGGATCTCGCCGAATCGCGTGCGAGTGGGCAAGATGGAGGTCACCAATGTTGCCATCTACTTTATCGACGAGGGCGATCAGGTTGACAACAATCCGCTCGCGTCACCGAGTCAGACATCGCTCGAGCAGCTCGATGTGCCTCGTCGACCCAAGAATCGACGTTGGCCACTCGAGAAGCTTCGACAAATGTTACGACGACGGTATGTCATAAGAGACACAAGTGTGCACACGAAGATCTTTCGGTTGAATTAGGCGCTGACAGCTTGATGTGATGGCGTTAGGTATTTATTGCAAAACACGGCCATCGAGTTCTTCTTTGCCGATGGCGCTCACTACTGCTACTTGTTCGACTTTCCGACCGACATTCGAGAGAAGCTCTTTGGTGCAATCCTCAAGGTCAAGCCAGCGAATCTCGATCCAACGACCTACAGCCGCAGTAGTCGTTCACCAGCAAGCTTGCTGAGTAGTAGCAATCTCACTCAAAAGTGGATCAAGCGAGAGATCTCGAATTTTGAGTACTTGATGTATGTTGAACAAGTTTTAGTAGTAGCAGCATCAAACTTCTCTTCAGCATACTCATTCCATTTCTGATTTCTGACTGAATAGGCATTTGAATACGATCGCCGGTCGAACCTACAACGATCTCAATCAATATCCAATCTTTCCGTGGGTTATTGCTGACTACACGTCGACCGAACTCGACCTCCGCAATCCTGCGACGTTTCGAGATCTCACCCTACCGGTCGGAGCCTTGAATCCCGAGCGCTTCGAGCAGTTCCAAGCTCGATATGATGCATTCGACGACCCGCTGGTGCCCAAGTTCCACTACGGAAGCCACTACAGCTCGGCGGGCACCGTGTTGCATTACTTGATCCGCATGGAGCCATTCACGTCGCAGTTCCTTGCACTACAAGGCAAGTTTGACCATGCCGATCGATTGTTCTCGTCAGTCGCTCAAACTTGGCATAGTTGCATGACTGCTCCTCAAGATGTCAAAGAGTTGATTCCAGGTATATCTGAACGCGTGTGTGTGCGTATGTGTGGGATTTCCTTCCCTCACTAACTGATCGATGATGTTGTGACGTAGAATTCTACTACAATCCTGAGTTCCTCAAGAACCGTAACGAACTCGACTTGGGACAGATGCAAAATGGCGTGACGGTCAATGATGTGACGCTTCCGCCGTGGGCCAAGGGCTCGGCCGAGGAGTTTATTCGTATCCAACGAATGGCGCTCGAGAGCGAGTATGTTTCGCTGCATCTTCACCACTGGATCGATTTGATCTTTGGATACAAGCAACGTGGCACGAACGCCGTCGAGGCCAAGAACGTCTTTTACTACTTGACGTACGAAGGAGCCGTGGATCTCAAGAAGATCACCGATCCCGTGCTGCGCAAGGCTACCGAGGCGCAGATTGCGAGCTTCGGCCAGTGTCCGGCGCAGTTGCTCTCCAAGCCGCATCCAGCACGTTCGCCGCGACCGATACAATCGCACCTGATGGCCTTTACGGCCGAGGATGTGTTGTTGTCATCGCGCACCAACTTGGCGGCGCACTCGACCGGTGGCGCACTGCAGGAGCAACTCGTGTGCTCGTTCCGCGTCGTGCACTCGGTGATACTCAAGGTCAGCTTCGAGACCGAGTGGATTCCGACGCAAGTCATGCTGCAAGACGACAAGTTTATTGCATGGACCAGCGACGGACAGTTCAAGGCGTTTCGATGGAATACGTCGCCCAATCCGCCGCTCGTGTGCACGGTGACGCCCGGTCAAGCGAGTGGCAACTCGCTCGGTACCTACACGCAGAATCCGCACAGCTGCCGTGATCGATTCGTCGCCATCTTGTCGCAGAAGCTGCTCTTCTCGACCGGCCATTGGGACAACTCTCTCCGCGTCAGCTATCTCTACAGCACGTGGAGTGCGCTGTATCGCGTTCGATCGCACAAGAAGCGAGTCACGTGCGTGGTGCTCGATAGCGCCACGATGACACTCGTGTCGGGCTCGGCCGACTGCACGCTCATGGTGTGGAAGCTCGCCGAGGAGAAGGCCTCTGGCGACATGGGCCAGATACGCCTCGAGGCGCTGCAGGCGCCGCACCTGATTCTGCGTGGCCACGACGCCGAGATCACGTGTCTCGCGGTCAGTAGCAACTTTGACATTGTGGTGTCGGGCGCTCGTTGCGGCACCGTGCTCTTGCACACGCTGCGGCAGGGCAAGTACGTGCGTGCGCTCGAGCAGCCGACCACGCATGCCACGAGCGCCGACATGGTCTTGATCTCGAACACGTCGCAAATCGTCGTCTTCTCATGCCTCTCGCGCTCGTTGCTGCTCTACGACATTAACGGCCGACTGCTGATCGAGGCGCCGGCGGCCGAACACACGAACGACATGATCGTCAATGCCGACGCATCGTTCTTGCTGTGCGGAGGCTCGGGCATCACGATTCGGCTCCTGCACAACCTCCAGATCGTGTTCAAGATGGACGTCGGTTCGGAAGTCACGTCGTTGGCACTCACGCACGACGACCGCATCCTGTTTGTCGGTCTCAAGAGTGGTCACATGCTGCTGTGTGCAACGTGCTTTACCAACTCACTCTCGATGACTCCTCCACTTCAATCACCTCGTGTATCGAGCGTCACTAGTTCCCCGAGTACTACTCCAAGAACTTAGCGAGCGCAGTGAGTGTGTCTCATCATTACCATCATCATCATCATCAACAGTGTTACAAATTGTAGTTGGATTTGTAATAATGAATAGATAGATAGATAGCTTATTCACTATTTATTGTTGTTATTGTTGTTGGTAGTGAATATGGGTGAGATTGATAGAGGAAGGAAGGGAGGGAGGGAGGGAGGGAGGGAGGCTGATTGTGAAGAAAGGATGGCAAACATGAATAGCAAGACGATAGATACTCGAAACGAGGAGTAGGAGAAACTCACGCGGTTCTCTCAAAACGAAGCAAAAGAAGAAATCAGCAGATCAAGCATTGATGATCGAAGGAGAGGGAGAGATAATGTCGACGATAATGATGTCGATGATAACGATGACGATGGGGCAGCACAAAAGAGAAAGATTTGCGATATCGATTGGTGGATGGCTTAGTGGAGCGGCAAGCTCTTGCGCCAGTTGGCCAGCGCTCGCCTGGTCTCTTGCTTTTGCAATAAGTGGATGGCGCCGTTCAAGAGAATGAACGATCCAATGATCTGCGTCGTTCGGACGATGCATCCTCGTGGGAACAAGCATGCGACGGCGACGTTCATCACCGGTCGGATCGCTTGCGGAATGAACGATGGAATGAGAGCGGACTTGGCAGACTTGGCCACGAACTCGGCAAACTATCCAACGCACGCCAATACACGCATGAGGCATGTCAGTCAAGGCGATCACGTGAGGATAGAAGGTGCTCGAGTAGTACCAATTGACCATAGCTCTTGTTGGGGCTCAACAACTTGAGCGTCGACATGTTGTGCGGGACATGCGACAAGTAACCTGCCGTCACACCGGCCATCAACGAACCGAGTGCGTTGGCCAAAATGTCGCTCTTGAACGTTTGCTGCGCAAACATATCGGCAGCACGCTCCTCGAAGAAATCCGAAAGCTATTCAACAACCGTGCAGTTCGTTAGGCTATGAACCACGAAGAACGACGAATCGTGGCAACGAATTCGAACCTGGTTCAAACCAGCAGCAAAAATGACCTCGCGCTGCAGACGATAGAAGACTCCTCGCATCCAACGCTTGGCAAGTGGCTCTGGATTCGAGTGGCCGGCGTTCGAAGCCTCCAAGACCGAACTCACTGGAGTCATGATGATTCCAGGCGCAAAAACCTCGAGCCAGCGCACGAGCGTCGGCGAGCTGTACTCCTCGGGACGAATGTTCTTATCCATGTAGCCTCGAATGCCCTATCAATTCGAGTCCGTGAAGGTGGGCGTGAGTTTGCGGTTGCTTGTTTGTGCATCGAATCAGCTGCATAATGGCGGTCGTCGTACCTTGAGGCCAGTAATGTACACGATACGAGTTGGCACTTGAATGTGCATGTTGGGAAACAAGGCACCACGAACGCCGGTGAGACGAGCATTGATCAAGGTGTTCAAGGCCGAGCGGTAGTAGCTCTCCATGCCCGCTGCCAAAGCAGTCGCAGGGACGTTGAAGTCCTTGGCGTGTTGCTCAAGGAATGGCGTGCGCATGTGTTTCGTCTGTTGGCGAACCTCCTTGCTCAAACTCACAATCACCTGTATCAACAACGTTCACGATGAGTGGCAGTACCACACAAACAAGCAATCAGTATTGTGTGTAGTTCGTTCGATACGAGACTCGAGTTTTGCAGATATGGCTCGACTCGCAGTCGATCCAATGATGCAATCGCTGCATTTCATCGTGTGCCGGCGATGGAACGATGCGTACTCCGTGAGAGAGCTCAGGATAGTCCTTGAGAGCTTGACGCAACGCGCTGCTCGTCAGCGTGTACGCAATGCACTCCTCGCTCTTGCACTTGGCGGTCGCGAAGCATCGATCCTCCATGGCGAGATGCAACGAGTTGATGGTGGTGCCGCACTTCTTGGTGTCGATGTTGTGCTCGACGCCGTCCTTGTAGTGCAGTCGCATGGCCTCGCCCTTGGCCAAGACGAACATGTTGGTGGACTTTTCGTCTTGTTGTACCAAGGTGTCTCCTTTCTGAAGGCCCCGGCCGACCGATCAATCCATCCAGCGCACATGGCATCGCGTAATAATCCAATCAATCCATCACAAGAAGCATCGAGTCGATCCATCGCAAGTAGCATCGAGTCGATCCATCATACATCATATGCATCATCATCAGTCGCGTGAGTACAACCGATGATATTCGTATCGCAGCTCGCTCGTAAGGCACACCATCGAACCACTCATACACCTGATATCCTCCCTCACCCACACGCTCTCTACCACACCATCTATCTGCCCACCCACCTATCCACCCCGCTCTCTCTCTACTCGCCCATTATGAGCCATCCCCTCTCGCGAGAGACTGCTCGCGAACGATGGTGGAACACGCGAATTCCACGCGTGAGCGACGCACACGCATCGACCACGCACCTTGAGCTCGTAGCGGCTCATCAAGCGAGCGAGCGCCAACAACGATGGCGTCGCACAGTATCGAAACATGGCGCCACCGGCAAGGAGCTTGGCGGCCTCTTGCGCCTCGTCGTCGCTCAATGGTCGAATGTTGTAGCGCGCCTCTCGCTCTCGCTTGTGCTCGAGCAACTTGGCGTCGAACGCCTCGTCGATGACCTTGTGCTCTTCGAGTGCTTCGATCGGCATCGTGGAATGAGGGTTGAGTGAGGAGGGTAGGAGGAGGAAGATAGAGTCAAGGGTTAGTTAGGTAGAGGTTAGGTAGAGAGGGAGAGGGAGGTGTGCGTGGTGGGAGGGCAGCGAACAACTGGCTCTCTACTGCTGGCAGCCACGCGCAACCAGAGAGGGGAAGCGATCCTTTCCCTCTCCTCTGGGTTATTATCGAGGGCGCTCGGACCCTCTCGCCCTCACTCTCGCTCCGGGTCTTGCTCGTTATCTATTGAACCATTGGGCATTGGAGGAGATATTGGTAACTCAATAAGCGATCCAGAAGGTATTGGCAGTCCAATAGGTGATCCAGAAGGTATTGGCAATTCAATTGGTGATCCAGGAGGTATTGATAATTCGATAGGTGATCCAGAAGGTATTGGCAATTCAATTGGTGATCCAGGAGGTATTGATAATTCAATAGGTGATCCAGAAGGTATTGATGATTCAATAGGTGAGCCAAAAGGTGTTGATAACTCAATAGGTGATCCAGAAGGTGTTGATAATCCAATAGGTGATCCAGGAGGTATTGGCAATTCAATAGGTGATCCAGAAGGTATTGATAATTCGATAGGTGATCCAGAAGGTATTGAAAACTCAATAGGTGATCCAGAAGGTATTGATAATCCAATAGGTGATCCAGAAGGTATTGATAATCCAATAGGTGATCCAGAAGGTATTGGCAATCCAATAGGTGATCCAGAAGGTATTGAAAACTCGATAGGCGATCCAGAAGGTATTGGCAATCCAATAGGTGATCCAGAAGGTATTGGCAATCCAATAGGTGATCCAGAAGGTATTGGCAATCCAATAGGTGATCCAGAAGGTATTGAAAACTCAATAGGTGATCCAGAAGGTATTGATGATCCGATAGGCGATCCAGAAGGTATTGGCAACTCAATAGGTGATCCAGAAGGTGTTGATAATCCAATAGGTGATCTAGAAGGTATTGGCAGTCCAAATGGTGACCCAGAAGGTGTTGATAATTCAATCGCTGATCCAGGAGGTATTGATAATTCAATAGGTGATCCAGAAGGTATTGGCAATTCGATAGGTGATCCAGAAGGTATTTGCAGTCCAATAGGCGATCCAGAAGGTATTGATTATCCGATAGGTGATCCAGAAGGTGTTGATAATCCAATAGGTGATCCAGAAGGTGTTGATAACTCAATAGGTGATCCAGAAGGTATTGGCAATGCAATAGGTGATCCAGAACGAATTGTTGATCGGGTGACGCAGCAGACACTGGCACACTCGACGAAAACGCAGCGACGGTTTCAAGCTGCGAAGCGATGGATACTTACCCTGACAAGCGAGACCGAGCAGAACCATTCCAACCCCGCACCCTCGCACACCACACACCCTGACCCAAGGTCGCCAATCATGTGGTACCTGCCTTGTAGATCAACATGGGCGCTCGTGATATGTGTGCCGTTGGTGATGTTGATCTTCCGTAAGCCCATGGATCTATCGTTGTCGACGATCGCGGTCTTTGCGTACGAGAAGCTATTGCTCTCTCACTCTCACTCTCCGCAGATATTATCTGCGCGTGGAAGATATCTAGATATCTCTAGATATCTCTCTATCTCGATCGAGTGACATTTCACTCACGCAAACAATCCACTAGGGCACTCAATATCGTGGTGGCTCTGTGGACACGGACGCTCTATCGACGTCTCGTACGCGATACGGCGGTGCCTCAACCATGGCACACGATCGGATTCGTGATGATCGCGTTG
>Ga0209935_1004613_pt1 | contig 12542 bp, 9 predicted proteins | sample ThiBio_1000_plan_2_FD_183958 | JGI IMG/M metagenome (GOLD analysis project Ga0209935, IMG submission 183958) | Wastewater bioreactor microbial communities from Cape Town, South Africa - Thiocy_cont_1000_plan (SPAdes) | ecosystem: Engineered > Bioreactor > Thiocyanate-remediating >... | reverse complement strand
TCTGCTCTTCTGCTCTTCTGCTCTTCTGCTCTTCTGCTCTTCTGCTCTTCTGCTCTTCTGCTCTTCTGCTCTTCTGCTCTTCTGCTCTTCTGCTCTTCTGCTCTTCTGCTCTTCTGCTCTTCTGCTACACTGTGCTATGATCCTGTTATACAAAAAACAAAGAGCAAAAAAGCCATGGATCTGGAAACAACCTATTTATACAACATCCTAGGATTTCTTCTGGCTGCGGTTATGGTTGTGTTTTTGTTCCGGCGTATGAAGGCAAGCCCAACGTTGGGGTATTTGGTCGCAGGAATGCTTGTTGGCCCGCATGCCTTGCGAATCGTCACTGATCCGACAGAAACACATTTTTTGGGGGAAATTGGGGTCCTTTTTCTTCTCTTTACGTTAGGATTAGATATACCTCTTCAACGTCTTCAAGCCTTAAAAAGTTATGTTCTAGGCCTTGGCATTACGCAAGTTGTGGTGACAGGAAGTATTTTTACTTTCATTGGTCTTTGGGCAGGATTACCAAAAGAAGCTGCCCTCCTTGTAGGAGGCGCCCTTTCTTTGTCGTCAACTGCAGTTGTCCTTCAAGTCTTGCATGATCGAAAAGAGCTCGCAACTCGGTTTGGACGGGTTTCTTTTGCAATTCTATTATTCCAAGACCTTGCCGTTGTTCTTTTACTGATTTTGACAACGACCTTAGGAACGAAAGGGGCAAATATATTTTTGGAACTTTCATACGCCACGCTGAAAGCGGCTGTCGTTTTAGTCTTTATTATAGGATTGGGTCGTCTTGTTTTTCGTCCTTTTTATCGTGCTGTGGCAACGGGTGGGAATGCAGAACTTTTTATGGCTACAACGTTTTTAGTCGTATTAGGAACAGCTTTTATAACTGAGATTGCAGGTCTTTCTCGGGAATTAGGAGCCTTTTTAGCGGGCATTCTTTTAGCTGAGACGGAATACCGTCATCAAATTGAAGCAGAGATACAACCCTTTCGTGGCCTTTTATTAGGAGTCTTTTTCATGTCCGTGGGCATGGCACTTAATTTCGTTGCTTTTATTAAGGTTTTTAGTATTGTTTTAATTATTCTCTTTTTTATGCTTCTTTTGAAAGCCCTGCTCATTTTTTTACTTTCAAGAATTAATGGGTTAAAAATTTCCACAAGTATGAGAGTCTCTCTACTCCTGGCTGGAGGAGGGGAGTTTGTTTTTGTAATTTTCTCTCCTGCGATTGCCCAGAAATTCCTTCCTCCTGGGTTTGTGGATACTTTATTTTTAGTGGTTATTCTTTCGATGGCTTTAACACCCTTTTTGGCAATGCTGGGAAAATGGTGGGCGGACAGATTACATACGCATGAAAATCGTATCGATCCAAGAATGGAGACTGAAGAAGTTAAGGAACTTCAAAATCATGTCATTATCGCGGGGTTTGGGCGGGTTGGACAAATGCTCGCGGATATTTTAGCCTCTCGCTTAATTCCTTTTGTCGCTCTTGACATTGATTTGCATCGCGTGACGGAAGGAAGGGCAAAGGGATACCCTGTATTTTATGGGGATGCTAGGCGCCGTGAAGTGCTTAAATCTATAGGCGTAGAGCGTGCAAAAGTCGTTGTCATTACTCTCAACGAGATTAATCCTTCTGTACGTACCGTGATGATGTTGCGGCGCCATTTCCCAGATATACCTATTTGCGTGCGGGTTAAAGATCACAAGCATCAGGCAAAACTCATGGGGTCAGGGGCCCGTCTTGTTGTTCCTGAAACAGTGGAACCTACAATTCAATTAGCTACTTCTATCCTGCAACTGATGAAAACGCCCTCTGATGAAATTAGCCAAGTTATTGATGCTTTTAGAAAGCAGCAATGGATGGTGACTGATGGGAAGAAGAAGGATTGAAAAGAAGTATGCGTAATATGTCCTCTTCCAGAAGGACAAATTCGATATAATATGTCCCTATAGAGAAGGATATATTTTGCTATGAAGACGTAGCTTCACGTTTTTGCTGAACCCCCATTAACAAAAAAAATCATGAAGCTTTGGCTTCTAAAATTTCAGGATACTTATCAGGATTGGCAAGGCAGTATTGGATGAGGGGATGGGAATCGTCAAAACTTTCAACTTCAACAAATTCCACAAATGTGCCTTTTTTAAATCCGCCTCGGTTATCTCGTTTTTGAAGACGTTCCTTCTCAATGTGTTCCCACCTAAGTCCAAATTTTTTTGAGAGGGCATATAGTACCTCCAAAACATCTGCCATTTCTTCCTTGAGCTCTTTTGGGTTGTCGGCTTGACAGACCTCTTCAGCTTCTTCTTTGAGTTTGAGCTTTAAATAATTGATATGATCTTCGGGGTCTAAAAGATGCATTTCAACCGATCCTCCCAACTGCTGAATGCGGTCGGGCATCTTATCTCTAACAAGAGTTGCTACTTTAAATCGTCGTGTGGGTGTCATGACAACCTCTTTCTACCCATAAATGCATTTTCAGATTATCTTACAAAGAGTATAAGCTAATCTCAATTCTCTTTAAAGAATCAGGTTGGACTTTCAGATGAACTCGGTTATACAGGGTTTTGTTAAATAGAAAGGAGAATGGTATGCCAAAGATGACCTTTATTAAACCGGATGGAGAGCGCGTGGAAGTCGATGCCCCAAACGGCCTTTCTGTTCTTGAAATTGCCCATCAAAATAGTGAGAAGATTTTCCTAGAAGGTGCTTGCGAGGGATCTTTAGCCTGTTCAACCTGTCATGTGGTTGTTGAGCCTGAATGGTACGAACTTTTATCCGATGCGACAGAGGATGAGGAAGATATGTTGGATTTGGCCTTTGGCCTTACCCAAACCTCTCGACTGGGGTGCCAAATTATCATGCGTCCGGAACTTGAAGGCCTTGTTGTGCGCCTTCCAGCGGCGACTCGAAATATGCTGGTGTAATACGGGTTTAAAAATTCTCTTTTAAAAAGGTCCTAAGTGCAATCGCGTTCATACGCTAACCACAACAGATCGCATATGATGAGCAGGAGGTGAATAATTTATTCTTCCCGTATTCTCGCTGATAAATTTATTCACAGATATGTTTTTTTAATAAAGGACTTACAGATTATGGGATGGCACAAAATAATATGAAACAATATAAAAAACAACCGATCCAGAATCATAGTTCAGCTACAAACTCAAATGTCACGGAAGACAAATTAGGAATTCCTAACAAAATTAATACCTGCAGCAAGGATAAGCTTCTGGAATTTACCGCTCTTTTTTTAAAATATAATAAGCTGCTTACGAGTAGTGCCGTGGATTTACCAGAAATAAAAGCAACACCTATTGAAGTCATCGTTCATAAGGCAAGCAACATTGGACCAGGTATACTTGTTGAAGATACATCTCTTGATGTAGAAGGAACTGATATAGGTATTAATATCAAATGGTTGTTAGATAATTTGAAAGATCTCAAAGGAAAGAAAGCCGTGTGGAGAGTACTGCTTGGATTCCGTCAAGGAGACCTCGTGTATGTATATGAAGGAGCCGTAAAAGGAAAAATTGTGAATAAAACTGGAAATAGCGAATTTGGTTTTGACCCATTCTTTCTCCCTGAAGGAAGTCAAAAAACTCTTGCCCAGGAAAAACCTGACTCTGTCAATGCACGTGCGTTGGCTGTAGAAGCTCTTTATAAAGGTAATCCCCTTGTAATTCTGCCTATTATTATGGAATGGGATGGTCCTTGGCAATAATGTAAGGTATAAAAAAAGGTTGTATATTTAAGTACGTAACATAATTTAGCACAAAAAATAAAAATTGAGAGTTAAGGCCATAGGTAATTTTTTCTCTACTTAACTGACTTCTCCCAGCGCCTTAAAAAATTTCAAAGCAATTTCGGAAAATATATTCATACTCATTCCCTTAAAAAATTCTTTGATTTTTCTTGGTTGCGGGGGCAGGATTTGAACCTGCGACCTTCAGGTTATGAGTCTTAGGAAATGCATAAACCACAACTTTTGAGAGTAACTCGCAACACATAACATTTTGATTTATAAAGTTTTCTTTCTTATGGGAAGTTGCCCCGTTTTGTGCTTTGTTGCCAGCTAGTGTCCCATGAGTGTCCCTTGAATATTAAATAGATGAGAAGACTATTTCGAGAGCGGATAAGAAAAAAGAGAAACAGGGGTGGGTTTATAAACTTCCCTTTATTTGTCTGCTCTCCAATACTTAAGAATATGCTGGCACTTGCTTTCAAGGATAGCTTGTATTTTTCCATATATAGAAGCAGGAAACCCTTTTTTCTCTAATTTTTTTGAAAGAGAAAGAGCTTTTTCAGGGAGGTCATTTGCAAACTTTTTAAGATCTTTTTCTATTGTGTTTCTTGCAAGTTGAGTGTCTGGAACAAGTTGGTGCCAATGCCTTAACATAACTTCTTCTGGTTTGTATTTTCCACCTATTTTCATAGCCATTTTTTTGCTTAACTGAGGGTAGACATCTGTACTTATGAGATCGTAAACAGGCGCCAAACGAGGCTTTCCTTCCTGATAAAGAAAAGAGTAGTTTTTCGCATGTGCATCTGCATTTCCAATTAGGTAATTGAAAATAATGGTATGAATAAACATAATTTTATCAAATGCAGGGCGAATGCTATATTTTTCGATTAACTCTAAACAATCTTTTATAGAAGGTCCACCTTCATTTTCATATTTGAGCTCTGGAGGGATACTCAGTGCTTGGCAGAAGTCTTCTTGATGAAGTCGGTGATGGTGGTCTGCTGTTCGATCATATCTCTCTATAAGGAGATAAGGGAGAGATTCAGCCCATCTTATTTCGACAGGAGAAACAGCTAAATTCATCTCTTTCGCTAAAACCATGCAAAAATATTCATTAAACACACTCTCAGGAATATCTGAAATAGGAGGTTTAATAATATGGGTTGTAGGAGATGTACCTTTTGTAAGGGCTATTTTATTATCGATGAGAGCTACAGCTAATTTATCTTGTGCACCTGCCAAAGACATACGCACATCTTTTTCTCCGGCAAGTAAAGGGCGTTGTGAAAGCATCAGTAAAATTTTGTGAAGTTTTTCCTCATCTAAATACTCATAATCCTTTGGCCTCTCCTTGGGAGGGATTTGGCCTTCCGGGTAAAGGGAAATAGCGCCAGCACATTCACCGCCGATGATTTCCAAAATAGCAAAAGGATTTTTTTCTGAAACGCCCAATAACTTAGCTACACGATATCGGGCCAAATCATCAGGCAACAAATTAGAGAAAAAAGGTCGAACGATGGAATCTTCATAAAGTTTATCACCTAATGGCAATGAGACAGAAAGAGGATAAGCCTTATGAGAGGCCAAGTAATGAGCATCATATATAAAATTCAATCGCCCATTTTCATCTTGAGTAAGCTTTCCAGTCAATTTTTCATCGAAGTAAACAGAGAGAGTACGCATCATATCAAGCGTGCTCGCCCTTTTGCCGGAGATAAAGTTCCAATCCCAGCATTGTTAGAACTTTTAGAGCTTTATTAAGATGACAACTCTCTTTTCCCGATTCTAGATCAAGAACAAAGCGGCGCCCTGTTCCCGAAATGCTTGCTAGTTGTTCTTGCGTTAATCCTTGAGATTTTCGAGTTTCCCGAATAAGTTGTCCCAAGGCTTGCGTTGTTTTAATTTCTTTCACTTTTTGCTCCTGATCAGGAACAGTATATATTATGAATAGATAATTTCAAGAAAAAATTCCTGGTCGGGAATAAAAAAACTTCTTGCCTTTTAGAAAAAACACCTTAAACTAGAAAAGCTAGCTCATCCTGAGGTAGCGCGACGTAATCGTGCGGAAACACAATTACGCCGCTGACCACAATCGATACTGGAGGTATCCATCATGGCTAGAATGACCATAGCTCAACTTGAGCTTCTTTCTCAACAACTCTCTCACGAATTGGAAACTGTTAAGCATCTGACGTCTAAAGCATGGATCGAACTCGGTCTTGCTCGAGATACGTTAAGGAGCCTTTCATTGACCTATGATGAATGGTTGAAGGAGAAAGAGCTCAATCGAGAGCTTTAATCCTTATTTTCTTCTTTAGATTCTTTTTCTTGAGTGGTTTGACGGCTCGGGGCAAGAGCTCGGCTGGTTGGGTAATAGGAACGTCGAGCTTGCGGTGTAATATCCGTTATCATGGCCAGCTTTATTTCCCTGAGTCAGCCCATCCAGGTGGAGTTCTATAGAAGAGGTGGGGACAGCGCTGAGGAACCTTGTGGTCTTGAGTTAAAGGGAACACCTTGCGACTAAGTGATGTTCCCTGAGCTGAGGATTAGAAGGTTCCTCAAACATTTTGTAACCCATAAGCAACAAACCATTCTTCAGTTCTGATAGTTATTGAAAAATTCTTTTTTCTAATGATTTAATTCTCATAATTTTGTATTATTCTTCAATAGAATTAATGAAAAAACGTAAATACAACTTGATATAATCATAACTATATTCAGAAATCATAATCGATAAAATATATTACTCTAAGGTTTGCTAAAAGGAGAATAATATGCCTAGCCCAGACCACAAAGACTTGTCTCCCCAAATTAGTGGAGACTTTACTGATTTAGAAAAAGAAGCTTTGAAAGAAATTTCATTAGACATCATAAAATCTGATCTTCAGCAATCTCTCAAAAAACTCCATCAAGGACAGATGGACGAAGTTGCGAAAAAAATTTCCGATATTAAGGAACAATGTGTCAAAGAAATTCGAGAGAACCTCGAGAAAAATGTGAAGACACAACTCGAGACGCATTTTCAAAAAGTCGTCCAATCTTGCCAAACTGATATATCCAAAGCGCTTTCTCCTTTCATCAAAAGCGCTGAACAAGACATTAACAGTCTCAATAACGCCGTTAGCAAGGCACATTCTATTTGTCAAAGTATTCAGGAAAAATATGCCTTTAGGTGGGATAAGCCCTTCTTCACCATCATTATTTCAACGGCGATGACCGGAGCTTTTATGAGCCTCATACTTTTCCTTATGCAAACCTCGCCTTTGGCGGTGTTTCTTATGAATACAAAAACAAGAGAAATCTATAATGCGGGAGTCCAGAAGATGGAATCTGATAAAAGACTTCAAGATTATATCAACGAGAAAAAAGCTTTAGAATCCAGTAAGAAAAAGAAATCCTCACGATGAGAATTATCTGTTTTGAATGGAGAGAAGCCTCGAAAATGATACAGTGTTATTCAAAAAATTTCACGCTTCTTACTCTTGGCTGAGGTTCTTAAGCTTACCCTGTATCCGTATTAAGTGTGGTGAATCTTCAGGAAAGTTAGTTTTTATAATTTCTAGAGCTTGTTTTAAGTAATCAGTTGCTCTCGCTTTAAAATCACGAGATTGTTGCTTCATACTTTTGTCATTTGCATCTGCAGATTTCTTAATAAATAGGCCGGCTAAAGCCTCTAAGATTATATATTTATCGGGATGTTTTGTTTTTTGAACTATTCTCGAAGCCTTAAACATAAGACTTTCAGAAGTTTCCACTTGCCCTTTTAAAAGATAAATTTGCCCCAGGCTAATTAAGGCTTTAGCAGTATGAAGGTCATCTTTTCCATAATTTTTTTCATAAGCCAGTAAAGCTTGCTCAATGAAGTTCTTTGCTTTTTCATAGTCGCCCAGCTCCTTGTAAACATTTCCTAAATAAAATGAAGCACAAGCCACTTTAAGATGAAGTTTGTCGAAATGATTGCTATAAATTTTTAGACTTTTTTCAAGACTTATCTTAGCCTCCTGGTAATTCCCAAGTTCCTTTTGAACGCTTCCCAAATGTGACAATACCCAGGCTGCCCCAATATGTTCATTATCATTAAATTTCTTTCTATAAATTTCTAAACTTTTCTCATATAAATTTTTAGCTCCTTCAAAATTTCCTAGGTCTCTATAAAGATTTCCTAAATGCAACAAAGTCCAGGCAAACTGAATAGGATCACCCGAAAATTTATTTTTTTGACGTGTGAGAGCATGTTCGATTAAAAGCCTACCTTTTTCATAGTTCCCCATCTCTCTATAAATATTTCCTAAATGAACTGAGACCCAAACAATACCCCACTGCTGATCTAAAATGTCTTTGTAGATTACAAGACTTTGTTCAAATAGACTTCTAGCTTTCTCATAATTACCTAGTTCTCTATAAACGATTGCTAAAAAGGTTAACATTTGAGCTATTCTGGCGTAGTCTTTGTTTTCTAAATTATCTAAAATTTTTAAGCCTTTTTCAAGTAACTGCTTTGATAACAAATACTTTCCAAAATAAAAATAAAAGCATCCTAACTTCCCAGCTATGCCCCCTCTCATTTCACTCGTTATTAAATTATCGTGACTCAAAAAGATCTCAGAATGAGTAACTAAAGCTTTCATTTTTGAAATATTTTCATCACTAATTATTTCGCTTATAGTTTTATCTAATAACTTGAAAGTTCCTTGAAATAATTGTGGTTTCTTTTTTAAATTTAATATTTTTATAAGATAAGCTAAACTAATGCCCTGAACGCTGCGATGAATTGAAAAAGTGGAACCGAAAGGAGATGACGAGGATTGATTTGTGATAAGAGAATATTTTTTTAAATTATAGATAAAATTATCAACAACAGTTTCGCTTTTGTACGTCCTTAGCAAGCTTTGAGGAATGTTCTGGGAATCAAGCATGCTTATAAAGAGTAAAAGATCACTAAAATCCTTATGAGTATCTAAAATATGTTGTAAGGAGAGAGTAATGATGCCATATCGAGTTTTTGTATAATCCCCTGCTTCTTTTAGAAGGTTTTCCTGCACATTGATAAAGTCCTTATTATTTTCGGTTACACTCTTTAAGTACGCTGCATAGGGGATATTGGTCGCTTTTAAATAATATGCCGCGACCGATACATCGAGGGGGTAAGGAGGCAGCGCTTTAAGAAATATTTTAGTTTCCTCAATTAGAGCTAGCTTTAAGGAATGATTATGATCATTTGTCATAATTTTTGTGAAGAGGCTAAGTTTTTGCTCTGGAGTCAATTCTCCAACTTGAATAATGCTATTAACATGCTTGTTATTTTCAATGGTACCATCACGTGTTGTTAGGATGATTTTTCCCTGTCCCCATGTTTTAAAGTCGTGAGGAAAGTGTTTTTGAATATCGAGAAACTTTTCTATGTTATCGTAAATGATAAACCAGTGTAAATGAGATTTCAGACGCTTTTTTACAAATTGAATGATTTTATCTTCTCTTTCTGCGGGATTTTTTATTTCCTGAATTGCCCTTAATATCTTTTTATCCCCCTCTGTTGCGACAAGTGCTTGGGCAAGGTTTTCAAATGAGGTTCTTAGGCTTTCTTGTGTTTCGGCATTAATCTCCCAAACGACTTTAACTTTTTGCTGATGAGCATACTGGCGAGCAAGGGTAGTCTTTCCCGCTCCTCCCGGCCCTACAAGGGCAATAGTTTGAATATCCTCATGTCCTTTAAACTTATCATCTATCTGAGCAATGAGTTGGGGACGATCAAGAAGCACGGATTTTTTTGGAATAACTAAATCTGGTCGAATGGGGTGATTTGCATCATCTGGATTCCACACACGAGTTACAAACCAATAGCCCATAAAGACAACAATAAATGGGACGAATAAAAGAACCCATCTTAAATGATGGGTGAAATGATTTTCTGGTTCTTTCTCTTTTAAAAGGGGCTGTGGTTGTTGGAACTCAATAGATCCATGTATTTTTTTATACTTATCTTTAAAATCAGTTACGACTTTCTCAAACTCAAGATTTGGGCAGAGTATTTTAAGAAGTTTAATAAAAGAAAAATAGTAGTTTTCATATTTCGTAAAATCTATAGTTTTAAGATCCCTAAATTTTTCAGGAATGTTTTTATGACTCTCCTTTTCTTGAAGAACAAAAAAGATCTCCTTATGGCTTTTCTTCACTTTTTCAAGAAGCGAAGAAATATCATTCTTTTCATCTAACTTAGGAAGAATATAAATGGCATACTCACTTTCTTTTTTACGAACTGTTGATGAAATTGTAATTCCAACAAGTTTTAAATGAGCTTTAAGATGAGATAAGAGAGGATTTTTGGTATTTTTATCCTTCTTATGAACGATGAGGAGTATAATTTCCTGTTCATGTCTCAACTTAAAAATATCTTTCAAGCTTTTTTCAAAAGCTATCTCAATTCGTAAGAGGGAGTAGTATTTTCTTAAATGAATAAGTCTGTCAGAGGCTTCAATAAAATCAATGATACCTTCCCTCGTATTACAGTCTAGCTTAGACATAATATTGCGAATATGAGTTTGAACAGTTCTTGGGTTAATAGATTGAATATTCTTTGAGGTTTTTTTCGGTTGGTGTTTAATTTTGCCTTTGGCAGTTGGTTTAAGTAGTAAAAGCGAAGCTATTCTTTTTGTACTCCAGCCGTTAAGAACACAAGCGATTACATCAATTTCTCGCTGAGTAAAATGAATACCATTAATTGTTGAGAGGTATTTAGAATAGAGCTCTTGAGGAAAAAGAATTTGTGTGTTTCGCATAAAAACTTGATAGTGCTCGCATAATTTTAAATTAGCGGAAATAGAAACAATTTAATGAGAAGATCTTTTTTTGTAAAGATCATCACATATTTTTGATAGGGATCTACGTGCTTATTACGTAGATGCGCTCATTCAAGCGAAAAAAATAAATTCCCAAAACCTTGTTTTGGCTTCTTCATCTCTTCCTGAGAATCTTTATGTGTGTTTTCGACAGATATACTTTTTCACCTAAAACTAGAAAATTAGACACAAGAGAACCTTATTTTTACCTCCCGACCTCCAATAAGGTTCTCGAATACTTAACATCTTAAAAAGGAGAAATTATATGACAACTAATAGAAATAATATTTTATCAAATAAAAATCTGATTGGATACAAGGATACGTTATTTGATAAACAAATACTGAAAAATATTTTTAGTAACATGAACACAACTAGGAGAAAAACGATGAAAAAAACAAATTTATTCATACTTTTAATAACGTCAAGTTTTATAACTCACAATGCATATTCAATGGATGGTGATGGTCATCCTGACGAACAACATCGACGTCCACAAAATTCTCGCCCAGAAACACGTATTCTTGAAGAAGAGGGCATAGAAATGAAAAAAATTGATCATTGCCATTCGAATGGAACAACAAGACAGGAAGATTTGGATGAAAGTGAAAAAGATACCCTCAAGTATTATGCCTCTCTACAGACCGCCGAAATCAGACAAAAGCATGAAGAGGAGGAAAAAAAATTTAAAAAGGACTTTTTATCAAAAGCTTTAAAAAGACAAGGAGTATGTCTACCGAAAGAATTAAATTTTTCACTCCTTCTCAAAATATTTTGCAATGACCAAGAAACAAAGGAGCTTTTTTTTAATAACCAACCGCTCGGGACGGAAACATGGAATATTTTGGGAAAAGTGCTTAAAGACAATAAAACTCTTGAAAAGGTTACTTTTAAGGCAAGCCCAACAACAGAGAGAGTTTTCAATTCATTACTCGAAAGGCTTAGCAAAATTCCCACACTCACGACATTAACATTAGAAGCTATGGACATTACTAGTCCTATGCCCACTATACCCATGCAGGAATCAATACAACCGAATAGCTATGCTCAGCGAGATACACTTAGACTCGATAATGTGTATTTCTTTGGTACAAATATACTTGCTAATTTAAAAATCCTTGATTTAAGCAAGAATAACTTGAGATGTGAAGGTGTTTGTAATTTAACTGCAATTCTACCTAGCTGTTTTCCTTTATTAAAAATTCTTTATCTAGATGAAAATGAGATAGGAGATGAAGGAGCTAAAAGATTGCGTAGGTTCTTAAAAATGAATAAACCTACGAGAGGGGGTAGTAAACATAATTTTTATTTAGAAGAGGTTCATATTTATAACAATAATATTTCAAATAAGGAGAAAAAAATATTAGATAGAAAATATAGAGAAAAGACCCCTTACAGGCATAGAGGTACAAAGGTAATCTTTAGTATATCGGAACTGAGAGATCACCTATTATGCACATTGAGAGAAAACCTGGAAAAGAGAAAGGTTCAGATTGATAAAATGTGTAGGAGATTAAATATTCGCGACTAAAGACAGGACGAGAAACATCATGACAGATTTATTCCAGAAATCAACTGATGCTTTCTAGAAACCTCAAGAAAAGAGTATTGAATGAGTTACATTATCGGTACAAAAGAGGGAGCTGTTTATGATGCAGCCTCCCTCTTTCCTTTATGGGTAAACAAATGTAAAATTCAAATAGAAAACTCCTTCTGATTTATCATTGATAGATCTTGGCCAATGTGAAGTGGAATTGATTCTAAAGATGCCTTTGCTTGCGTTTGGATACGATGAAGTTCATGAGAAGTTGGGGATTCATTACGGAAGCAGAAAAAGCCCTTATATGTGTGATTCGTAGACATGGTTACAATGAGCTTGTAAGATTAAATCATGTCTCCCCTTTATTTTTTAGCCTATAGAAGCTATTGTTTTAAGCAAAAAAGTATAAAGAGCATTAAACATGCTGGCCGA
>Ga0209935_1004610_pt1 | contig 12555 bp, 10 predicted proteins | sample ThiBio_1000_plan_2_FD_183958 | JGI IMG/M metagenome (GOLD analysis project Ga0209935, IMG submission 183958) | Wastewater bioreactor microbial communities from Cape Town, South Africa - Thiocy_cont_1000_plan (SPAdes) | ecosystem: Engineered > Bioreactor > Thiocyanate-remediating >... | reverse complement strand
GCGCAGTGTTGCTCGCGATGGAGCGATCGGAACCACGAGAGACCATAGAGCTCGTCGCATTGGCGCTCGGTACTCGCGAGCGTACGCGATGCCATCGAATTCAAGGGTACGTTGGTGTCGATCTGGTACGCCGGTTGCGGTGGATGTTGCAGTGGCAGTGGCTTCGGCGGCGCTGATGGGAGCAGCGCGGCGTCGATCGCGCGAGGCTGGTGCCACCAAGCCACGGCGGGCGTCGACGAGCGAAAGGAGCTTCGACTCAACAAGCCAAGCAGCACCAAGGTCGACAGGACGATGAGAGCAGCGATGGACGCCATCGCGATCGATCGAACTCGCCGTGAGGCTGGTGTGTTGGTGAGGTACGCGCGTCTGCGCGGCCGCTTGGACGGCGACCGCGGCGGCGATGCTGTCGTCGGCAGCATCGGGGGTGCCTCTCGTACGTGTGAGAAAGAGTCAGTGAGTGGGTGAGTGAGTGAGTGAGGGTGCTCGAGGTTAACAGTGTCCTACAATGGCCATTGTCGAGGGGGGTTTGGGGTGCGAGAGAGAGCGAGAGAGAGATGGGGAGTGGCGGATGCGAGCGGCACACGAGCAACAAGCGAATGAATGAACGAATGAATGGCAGCGAGGCCTCGCGGCTCGTCGCTACGCGTTGTTGGTAAAGAGATGGGCCATGGCCTCATGGATTGCTGGATGCGCAAACGTGAAGCCAGTGTCGGCAAGGCGCTCCGAGCGAATGTGCGCTCCTTCGAGCAGCAGCGGGGCTCGTTCGCCGTACGCCAAGCGGATCATGAACGAGGGCACGAAGAAGAACGACGGACGCCACAGCGCTGCGGTCACGGGTATCAATCGAGCGTGAGTGGCTCGTGTAGCATGGGCGAGTGAGCGAGCGAGCCAGCGACGTACCGCTAGCGAGAGCCTTGGTAAACTGCGCATTGTCAGCAATCTCGGGCGCCACCAAGTTGAATGTGCCTCGGACGTTCTCGTTCTTGATCGCGAGCTCGACGAACGCGGTCCAGTCATCAATGTGTATCCAAGGAAAGAGCTGTCGTCCGCTACCGAGGGTGCCGCCGAGGCCCAGTTGGAACGGCAGCTTGACCTGCGTCAGCATGCCGCCTCTCGACGAGAGTACCGGTGGTGTTCGCACGATCACGAGTCGCGTGGCCGATCTAGGTGCTGCAGAGTCCGTCATCTCAGAGGAGGAAGAGGACGTCGAGGTAGTGGCGGTCTTTGGCTCGTCGAGCGAGTTGTACGCGTCCTCCCAGCGGCGACACAGCTGCATCGCAAAGTTCGGCTGCGGCGCGTGTTGCTCGTCGGACGTCGGTATGGGCGAGCTCTCGCTCCATTCAATGTTGTTCGGCTCGGGCGTCGTGGGGTAGATGCCAGTCGCCGAGCTACCGACAAAGACGCGCGGCGGTTGTGGCGAGGCTTTGATGCTCGAGACTAACAGCTGCGTGAGCCTCACGCGACTGTCGAGCAGCTCTTGCTTGCGCTGCTCGGTCCACGCGTGGTCGATGATGTTGGCGCCGCTGGGTTCGGCGTTCAGGTGAGCCACTGGGCGGCGTTCGTCGCATTGGGACACGGCGCGGTGGTTGTGTACCTGAGTTGCACGAGTGCGTCGCAGGGCGGCAGGCCGTTGTGCTCGATGGCGGCCCAGGTGACCACAGAGTCATCGTCTTGCGCACTGGGAGAGCGCGATATCACACGCACCGAGTGGCCAGCCTTCTCGAGTCGTGCTCGCAGTGCCTGACCCAGGAATCCCGTTCCACCACCGATGAGAACACGCAACGGCGCGGATGGTACTGCCATTTCCAATCCCAAGCCAAGTGAACCACGCAAGCCACGCAAACCAAGCAACGAGCGAGAGAGAAGGAAAGAATGAGCACGAGGAAGGAACAGCACGCGCATAAGCCAAGCGAGAATGTTTGACACACACGAAAATCACTGTTCTTAACCCTCGTTCGCTGGCTCGCTTGCTTGGTTGCTTGCTTGTTTGGTTGGTTTGTTGGTTGCTTGGTTGGTTGGTTCGAGGAGCTCGTCGTGGACTGGTGAACCAATGAGGTCGTTTGTGATGCTGGCGGCGCCAGTTCATGGCGAGTTGACCAACAACATCGTCACGATCGATCACGAGGAGAGCGACACCGTGCTGCAGCTCAAGCACGAGATCCGAGCATCGCTCCAGTCGCCGGTATGAGGAGCCACAGCTCTCGAGCTCCCGAGCTCCGTTGCACCTCAGCCCGAGAGGTATTGATGCATGAGTCCCGAAACAGCTCCCTATCGAGGCACAACAACTGTGGTTGTACGATGTGCTGCTTGCCGACGACACGGTGCTCGGCTCGCTTCTGACGCCGCTCTCGTACCGCAAGCTTCACTTGGTGCTGATTGCGCGCCAGTGCTTCGCGCCCGAGCTTCCAAGTGTACTGTACGTAGGAGTGCGCGCCACAACAACGCACGTAAACACACGCGCGCCACTAACTGCCGCACTGCAATACAGCAATCAAACTCGCGCCATCGAATGGGACAACGCCGACCAGCAAGCACTGGTTGGCCTGCTCCCGACGTTCACGATACACTTGAACCCAACAATCGACAGCACACGCATCGATCTCGAGCAATTGATCGAGTTGCGCGGAGCCTTCAACCAACTCGCTCCGCTCAAGGTCTCATTGGTGGCTGACGATGACGGTGGCGGCTCGGACCGAATGGCACCCGTGGTGCGCGCCAAGCCCGCTCGCTGCTTGACTCCCGCACAGCAGTACTCGTTGCGTGTGTGTGGCCACGCGATTCGCGCGCCTGCGAGCGCCAACGATTCGATGGCGAGTGACGCTGCGCAAGTACCACACCACCACCACGACCACTTCCACTACCGCGATGCGATGCAAGGTGTCGAAACCGTTCCGCTCCCACGCAAGCGCCTGGTCGTCGAACATCCTCAAACCAACGTCAAGGTGCGCACGCTCGAGTCGTGCAGCTCGAGATCGCGCTCGCGCTCGGTGTTGCGTGCCACTCACCGCGTCGATGATGGAACAGAAGCTGATCACGATCGGTGGCTCGGTGGGTGTCGTGAGCGAGATTCTGTCCAAGATCGCAACACGCTTCGAGCTCGATCCACGTACGATCGTGCTCCCGATCGCCGACGATCTCGCCTATCTGCAGTGGCCACTCGATCGCGTGCTGCGCTTCGAGCTCGATCACCACGCCAATCTCGCGGAACCGGCCGAGTACGTTCATCACGATACGCCACAGCTCGATTGGGAGCAGTATCGCAAGGTGCATTGGGTCAACGAGCGAGCTGGCTTCTTTGTGCTCTCGGGAAAGATGTCGCCCGAGGAAGAGACGCAGCGGCTGCTCGAGATCGTGGCGGCGTTCTGTGACGAGAGCGAGCGCGATCGAGTGCTCGTGACGCCGTTCTCGACAGAGACGACACAAAGCACCAGTGACTGAGACACCAACTGAGAGAATGTGTGTATATCGCTCAAATATCGGCTGTATCTCGTAATACAGTCTCGCCATTCAATGGAAGAGCGAGAGCGAGAGCGAGAGCGTGGCTTGGCACTCGCTCGCGAATTAGCGCGGCTGGCCTGCCACAGGAATGAAGTTGGGATTGTTTGCTGCGGCACCACTGTGGTTGAATGACAAGCGCATGAACGATGCCAACAAGAGTGTGATGAGTCAAACGTGTGAGCGTGCGAGCTGCGTGCATGCGCTAGCGTACCTTCGGTGTTGCTTGGCAGCCCACTCCTCGAACTGCCGCGGTGTTTTACCGGCATTGTTGTGCGAATCAGCATAGTTCGACGTACGTTGCTCAGCCGCGTTACGCTCCTCGTCGGCTTGGTGCCACTTGCTAATCAATTCAGTCTGGAGCAGGCGAGGTCACTAGTTATCAATCATATGCATCGGGCCAACAACTTGGACAGCCAATTCACCCGCGACGGCGGGCTAGGCAAGAGCGACCCGACCTTGCGCGTGCGCGAGAGAGCGAGAGATAGAACAACGAACGAGTGCCCACGGCGCGAACGCCACTCGTGCTGCAAGGTGAATAACGCCAACACTGGGTAGTGACGGCTTCCTCGGAACTCGATTGATGGTGGAGTATGTATGTACAACGAGCACCAGCCAGCGTGTGTGTACCATTTTCTTGGGCGCTGCGGTCTTGGCGGCGTTGCTGCGCACGGCAGCAGTAGTTGGCTTGGGGAACTTCCACGATGATTCTCCCTGAGAGTGAACACGGCATATGCTGGCGTGAGTAACTCGTTGGTGAGAGAGAGAGAGAGAGAGAGAGAGAGAGAGAGATGCGATAGCATCAGCCAATCGAGCCATGTACGGTTGATGGGTTGGCGTAGTAGTGGCGCTGTGATGCTTGGTCCAGCACTTGAATCCAGCCAGGTGGGAGCTCACGTTTGGAGGAAGACGGGTTCGCGACAGCCTTACTGGGTGGTCCGCTTGAAGTTGTAATACCAGCTGGTGTTGTGTCGCTGCTGCTGCTACTGCTCTTGCTACTACTCGATGTTGTGGATGCTGCTGAGGTAGTCGCGGATGTAGAGACCGAACCCGTCACGTCGGTAGCAGGTGAGGCTGACGGAGCGCCTTGCAACAAGGCCAACTCGGCGCGCTTCTCGCGGATGACCTCGACATCGATCGTTGACTTTTCGTACTCGACTATCAATGTCGCACCGACATTCGTGATTCGTGAGAAGTCAGAACACGATCGAGAGCGTTGGAGCCGTGCGTACGTACACTCAAAGTAGCTTGCATTCTCGGTCGCGTGCTGCAGCTTGGTGGTAAAGTACGAGGCTAGGAGCGCGCCATTGGCCCAGTCTTCCGAGCGCACGGCGAGCTCGATGCGCGATTGGTCGATGGCTTTCGCGAGTTGTTCGAGTGTCACGACGCTCTCGCGATAGCGCTTGAGATCGACCGGTAGCGTGGCGAGGGCGCATTTGAGCGATACGCTGGTCGAGGGAGTCACGTGATAGCTCAAGAGCTCTTGGAGTTCGCGCTCCCATTGTCGAGCACTCTGCAGCGAGGCCGAGGCGTTCGCATGCAACTGCTCGAAGCGAGCTTGCAACGAAGCGAGCTGTTGCTGCGGCTGAGGTGGCGACGGGTCGTCGCCAGGCTCGCGGTACTCGGCGGGACGTTCCCACGATACTTGGAGTGTCTTGGTGTGGTAGTAGTAGTACTCGTTCGATGTGGGATCGAGCACCTTGCTCCAGGCATCGGGCGAGTTGGTCGAGGCGCTCGTGTGCGCAGCAGCGTCGGTAGCTGTTGTGGGAGGAGGCGGTGGCGGCGGGTGCGCTGCGGCAGGTGGCGGAGGCGGTGGCGGCTCGTCTGACAGGCCAACGTGCGCGTAGAAGGCACGCAGCTCGGGATCGTGAGGCATAGGTGTGGCAGCATTGGATGCATCGCGCTCGAGTGCGTCGTCGTCTTCGTCGTCCGAGTACGCCAGGAGCGCCGAGATGGCTGCCGCAGGTTGCTGCGGCTGTTGCTGTTGTGCGTGCTCCTGCTCCTCCAACAAGCGATTCTGCTCGCGAATCGCTCGAAAGTCAAGCTCCCCAAAGTCAGCGAGCTTAGGACGCCGTCTAGAGGCAGCCGCCTCGGCCTCTCTGGCTCGCTTACGAGCAGACATGAACGACGACAGCGCGCAGCGGCAGCAGAGAGTGGCGGCGGGAAGGAGCGACTGCGACCCATAAGTGCGGCACGGACACCAGAAACGCTGGGAGCGATCGCGGAAATGGAAATCCGGGGTACAATCATACCCCGCCCTCCTCTTTTTCGTCGCTTTTTAGTGCAACGGGGTGCGGAGGGCGGAGTGCGAGCGAGTTTAGCGCGTAGCGCAGCATCGGTTTGTTTGTTTGCTCTCTCGCCTGGCGCTTGCACTATACAACGCCTAACCTTCTCGCGCCTCTCGCGGCCACTCCTCCTCACACAAGCTAGCGACCGACCGACCGAACGCGGCCGCTTCCTTTCGTTTCGTTGCGACTGTTTGTGGGCTCTCGGGTTCGGAGCCGTACCCGCCCGCCGCTTGGTGGCTTGGAGGCAGCGCCCCTCCCCACACGCAACATCCCCGCGCACTCGCATCCGCGTTGCACCGTTCTGTAGATATTTACGTTCCTCGGTGCTCGAGTACACGTCAGCACTCGACTCCAACTATCTATATCGCCATGAGGTCCTGCTCCTCTCCTCGTCGTCGTTGTAGTACTCGTCGTTGTTCCTCGTTCTCAACACCCAACCGCCTCGCCTCTCTCGTGCCGTTGCTCCTGTTATTGGCGCTCGCGAGCCTTGCTTCTGCGCAAGGCCTGCTCTTTACCTTGAGTACGTTGATCGCGCTACTACTACCACCGCTCGAGTGAGGGAGAGGCTCTTCTGCTTTCGCCGTTGCTCACTCCTGGCCGTTGTTGCCGTTGTTGTCGGCGTCTGGTACTTATACAGCTGGCGGCCACTGGAACTCCCCCACAAACTGGGGCGGTCTTCTTCCAACCTCGACCAATCCGGCCCTGTTGACCAGCCCGACCGCCGCCAACAGCTATGCGGTCGACATCACGCAATACACGGCCGATTGCTCGCGTGTGGCGGTCGGCGGTGCCGGACACGTCTCGCTGCTCCTGTTCGACTACACTTCTCTCAACCCAGCCTCGTTCGGTGCCTCGCAGTTGAGACTCTCTCACGCCTCAACCACAGCCGCAACCTCTGCCGACTCAGTCATCGATGCAGGAAGCGTGTTGATGCTCGACAGCGCCTTGACCACCGATCCCTCGCAGGGCACGCTCTACATCGCTTCGTCGGCTCTCAACTCCAACGCCGCTCTGCGCGTCTCGGGTGTACTCGACTGGCGCCGAGGCCTCGTGAACGGCGACACGCAAACCTCTCTGCGACTCACTGGCGGCACCCTCTCGCTCTCGCCCTCTACCAACTCCCTCGCCAACGATGCTCGCCGACTCACCAACATTACACTCTCCCTCGACTCAACCACGACGATCGCGCTCGGTAGCGTAACATCTCTATTCGATCTCGTGAGTTCTACCTTTGTTGTATCAACCTCATCCTCGGCTTTTGCAACCATCTGTGATGGTTCAATTCGACCAATGGCCATTGGTTCTTCCTGTACGTCTCGATTTCTTACTCCCACACCACATCACAGAATCCAAACGAGAGGGAGAGTAGTAGTTGAAGAACAGCCACCTCTCTGTCTCTCTCATTCTCGTGTATCACTCGCTCTCTCGCCCTCGTTCTCGTGTATCACTCGCTCTCTCCCTCGTTCTCGTGTATCACTTGCTCTCCCCATCTATCATCTTGGTATGGTACTCACCACCCTCGATTGGTTACAGCTTCGGTTCAATATCAAAATGGCTCCATCTGGCACACGTGTGTATCGAGCAACTTTGTCGCCTCATCAATGTCGCTCTCCAACAGCTCGGTGACCTTCCATGCGCCAAGCATGCACATGCTCACCAACTCGTCCTGGAACGTCTCAAGTGCATCAGTAACGTTGCAAGACTCGACTGCATCGGTTTCTGACTCATCGATCCTGTCGGTTACTGGCGTGCGATCTTGCTGCGTCGCATGGGTGACGCAATGCACTTGCTCGTGCCAACTCTCGTCCACCACGGCGATGGGCTTGGGCATGGGCATGAGTACGCCAACGCCAAGCATGTCGATGATCAACTGCTCGAACGGCGAGAGTTTGAACGCTTGCTACTCTCGATGCGCCACCACTACTTGCAACGGCGACGTACGGTGCTTGAACTCGTGCCTCAATCCGCCGCCCAACTCGTGCACCACCACGTGTCCGGGTCTTGCCACCAACCAACAAGCAAGCTTCCAAACTCGCGGTGCTGGTGCCATCTCGCTCGTCGACAACGCCACGTTCGTCGCTGGCACTAACGCTCAACTCTCGCTTGCTGACTCGAGCTCGCTCTCGCTCTCGAGCTCCTCGGTGCTCGCGCTCGGTAGCTACTCGGGCCTCATGCTCTCCGATACGAGCTCCATCTCTCTCGCCAATTCGAGTATGCTCTCCGCCTCGCAAGCCTCAATCTCCTTCATGAATCACACCACCTCCCTGGCACTCACCGACACGGCCTCGGTCATGTTGCTCAATGGCGCCTCGGTCATGAGCTCCGGCTCCATCACTCTCGCCCAGTCGAGCTCGTTCAATCTCGATTCCGCCTCGCTCTTGGCGGCGCAGAACTCGCCCATCACGCTCGTGCAAAACTCATCCATGACCCTCACGGCCGGTGCATCGTTCTTTGCCACCTCGTCGGTGCTGTCGCTCCTCCACTCGACCTCGGTCACCACCTCCAACGGCGCTAGCATCAGCCTCTCGGGCCTCCTGAACGTCCACGACAATGCGCGTATGAGTATCACGCGCCAGTCGTTCGCTTCGTTCCAAGGCGCCGCAACCTTGCAGTCCAACTCGTCAATCTTGGTCGATACATCGACCTGCGGTATCAGTGGCGTGTTGGTGCACCAGGATTACTCTTCGATCCGCTCGTCGAACCAAGCTTCGGTCGTCGTTCAAGGCTCGCGTGCCTGCAGCACACAGCAGTATTTCCAATGTCGCTGCTCGTGCTCGCTCGCTACCACCTCCAACAACGCCACCGTCTGCTCGCCGAGCGAAAGCCAAGACACCTGCCAACAGCGCTGCTATTCACAAGCATGTGCCATCACCACCACGACCTTCGCCGCCTGCAACGCCAGCTGTACCGCATTCTGCGAGCCTGTATGCTCCACTGACTGGCAGTACTCGTCGGGATTCATGGGCCTCGCCAACTACTCGAGTGCCACCGTCGTTTCGGGCTCCACAATCTCGCTCTCCGACGGCTACCTCGGTCAAACCGACAACAGCACCATGTTGATCTCCAGCAACAGCTCGCTCTCGCTCTCGAGCGGAGACGTCGCCATCGCTGACTCGGCCTCGATGCACGTCACTGCCTCTTCCTCCATCCAAGTCGGCGGAGGTTCGATCGCTTGCCAGGGCACCAGCTCGATCACCGTCTCGAACCTCTCGACCTTGATGCTCACCGGCGGCTCCATGTACCTCAACGAAAACTCGTCGCTCTCGCTCACAACCAACTCCACCACCAACATTGGTGGCGGCTCGTTGGCAATCAGCGACAACGCCACACTCTCCGCGACCGCATCGACTCTCTCGCTCTCGAACGGCTTCATGGTGCTCTCGTCACAAGCCTCCTTCTCGGCAGCCTCGCAGTCGACACTCGACATTCGAGCCTCGATCGCCATGTACGACTCGTCGCTCATCAAGGTCGACTCATCGCTCTTCTCGATCAACGGCGGCCTCGAGCAATCCGATACCTCGAGCGTACTCGCCACCAACGCCAACGTCTTCCTCAATGGCCAGCGCACGTGTGACACCGATCCCTACATTCAATGTCATTGCTCTTGCCCACTCGCCACCATCGCCAACAACGCCTCCACTTGCTTCCAGAACTCCACTGGAATGGGCATGATGGGCATGATGGGCATGATGGGAATGGATCTCGAGAGCTGCGCCAACATCTGCTACTCGCAGGCATGCAGCTCCATATCGACCAGCACTAGCAGCACTGCTTGCATCGGCAACTGCACCTCGTTCTGCGAGCCCGTATGCTCGAGCGGTTGGCAGTACTCGTCGGGCTACTTGTCGTTCGGAGATCAATCATCTGCCGTCTTCTCGGCCAATACTGCCTTCTGGATCTCTGAGGGCTCGGTATCGCTCGTTGACGGCAGCTCGATGCGAATCTCCGACAACAGCTCCTTCGCTCTCGGAAGCGGCGACGTGTCTCTCACGCACTCTTCCGCTCTCTCGCTCCATACAACCTCCAATTTCTTCATCAATGGAGGCTCGGTCGAATGCCATGACTCGACTGCAATCTCGCTCTCGTACCTTTCGAATCTCGGCCTCAACAACGGCTCAATGTACCTCTCGGACTCCTCGTCACTCGGTATCGGAACCAACTCGACGCTCGGAATCAATGGTGGCTCGTTGATCCTCAGCAACGCAGCCAACATCACTGGTTCGTCTTCGGTGCTGAGCCTCTCGCAAGGCTTCTTGCAACTCTCGGAGCAATCTCTCCTTGCCATGTCGCGATCGTTGGTCGACATTCGAGCCTCGATCGCCATGTACGATGACTCGATCTTGACCGTCAATGACGCTAGCACCTTGTCGATCGGTGGAGGCCTCGAACAACATGATCGCTCGAGCCTCACTGCCTCGACGGCCACCGTACAGCTTCAAGGTTCTCGTATGTGTGACTCTGAGCCCTACATTCAATGTGTATGCTCGTGTCCTCTGGCTACCGTCGCGCAGAGCTCCATCTCGTGCAACTCCACCACCACCATGATGGCGATGGGCCCTCCACCAATGCAAGATGCACAGAGCATCTGCTCGACTCAGTGCACCAGCCAGGCGTGCTCCTCGACCAACACAACGTTCGCCACGTGTACTGCCAACTGCACGTCGTTCTGCACGCCCATCTGTGCCGATGGCTGGCAGTACAATTCGGGATACGTGACGCTCTACGATCATGCTACTGCTTCCTACACCGCCGGCACAATGATGACTGTTTCAAGCGGCTCACTCGAACAATCCGACTTTACGTCACTGACAATCTCGCAAGATAGTTCCTTCTCGCTTCAAAGTGGCGACATCTTTCTCGAAGACAAGTCGACTCTCACGGTCATGAGCAACAGCTCCTTCAACATTCTGGGCGGTTCGATAACGAGCACCGACAACGCGAACTTGACTCTCGAGCAAGTCGGCTCCCTCATGCTCAATGGAGGCTCAGTCTCGCTCACCGAGAACGCCGCCATCGCCATGTTCGGCAACTCGTCCATTACGATCTCTGACGGCTCGTTGCAGCTCAAAGACTCGAGCTCGCTCTCTGCCATCGCCTCGTCGCTACATCTCAAGCAAGGCTTCGTTTCGCTCGGCGGTCAATCGAGCTTCACCATGACCCAATCGTGCTCGCTCAACATTGATGCTTCGGTCGATATGCACCACACATCACAAATGACGATCAGCGACTCGAACTTCTCGATCACTGGCGGTCTCGAGCAATCCGACTCCTCGGCTCTCACGATCACCAACAGCATTGGTCAACTCCAAGGCTCTCGGTCCTGTCCTGATCCCACTCACTTTCAATGTGTGTGCTCGTGTCCTCTTGCGACGATCGCGAGCAACTCGAGCACTTGCTCAGCCGGCACCTCACCAACCGACTGTCAATCTCAGTGCTTCAGCCAAGCATGCCGATCGACCTCGACCTCGACCAACGCATGCATTGCGAGCTGCACAGGATTCTGCCAACCTGTGTGCGCCAGCGGCTGGCTGTACGACTCGGGATTCGTCTCGTTGTACGATCAATCATCGGCCGTGTACTCGAACAATGCTCAAATGACATTGTCGGGAGGGTCGCTGACACAAGATCAAACGAGCAACCTGACAGTGTCGAACAACAGCACATGGCTGCTGGAGAGCGGAGACTTTGAGCTGTACACACAAGCATCGTTCTTGCTCTCGGACAGCAGCACGTTCAGCATCACGGGAGGCTCGTTCTCTTGCAGCGACAACACGACAGTGAATCTTGCTCGTCAAGGATCGATGACGATCAATGGAGGATCAGTGTCTCTTGCATCGAGCTCGTCGCTGACGATGAGCTCGAGCTCGCACATTGCGATCAGCAACGGGTCTTTGTCGATGAGCGACCAATCGTCGCTGATGAGCAGCGCCAACTCATGGCTGACTCTGGGACAAGGCTTCGTCGCGCTTGACGATCAATCGAGCTTCACATTGACGCAATCGAGCTCGCTCAACATTCGTGCATCGGTGAGCATGTACACTGCATCACAAATGACGGTCATCAACTCGAACTTCTCGATCACTGGCGGTCTCGAGCAATCCGATTCCTCGGCTCTCACGATCACCAACAGCATTGGTCAACTCCAAGGCTCTCGCTCTTGTGATGATCCCACTCACTTTCAATGTGTGTGCTCGTGTCCTCTTGCGACGATCGCGAGCAACTCGAGCACTTGCTCAGCTGGCACCTCACCAACCGACTGTCAATCTCAGTGCTTCAGCCAAGCATGCCGATCGACCTCGACCTCGACCAACGCATGCATTGCGAGCTGCACAGGATTCTGCCAACCTGTGTGCGCCAGCGGCTGGCTGTACGACTCGGGATTCGTCTCGTTGTACGATCAATCATCGGCCGTGTACTCGAACAATGCTCAAATGACATTGTCGGGAGGGTCGCTGACACAAGATCAAACGAGCAACCTGACAGTGTCGAACAACAGCACATGGCTGCTGGAGAGCGGAGACTTTGAGCTGTACACACAAGCATCGTTCTTGCTCTCGGACAGCAGCACGTTCAGCATCACGGGAGGCTCGTTCTCTTGCAGCGACAACACGACAGTGAATCTTGCTCGTCAAGGATCGATGACGATCAATGGAGGATCAGTGTCTCTTGCATCGAGCTCGTCGCTGACGATGAGCTCGAGCTCGCACATTGCGATCAGCAACGGGTCTTTGTCGATGAGCGACCAATCGTCGCTGATGAGCAGCGCCAACTC
>Ga0209935_1004609_pt1 | contig 12556 bp, 13 predicted proteins | sample ThiBio_1000_plan_2_FD_183958 | JGI IMG/M metagenome (GOLD analysis project Ga0209935, IMG submission 183958) | Wastewater bioreactor microbial communities from Cape Town, South Africa - Thiocy_cont_1000_plan (SPAdes) | ecosystem: Engineered > Bioreactor > Thiocyanate-remediating >... | reverse complement strand
AATTCGTTCAATATAAGGCCACAAAACGCATTCAAAGTATTTGCTATGTTGATACAATATCTTGGCTATGAATATGTAACTCCCGCGCTCGAAGGGTATGAAATTCTATTCGTTCTCTTCAGTTCTCTTTGACTGTCATTCTAATGCTATTTATTGGAATACAGGGCGCTGAATCCGCTTCTTTCTCGTGGATCGAATTGGGAGATGCCAGGGTGGGGTGCTTCCAATGAGACGAAAAAAGCAGAACATTTCCTGCAGGTCACTCAGCAAGTAAATCAGATCATCATCCTTATCCAGCGACATCTCTATCTCTCCATAGTAACTACTCCTCACGCACTCACCCTCTTAACAAATCACTAACACCCTATTATCAATCAAGTTCCCACACGTGCCACAAAATAGTCCCATATATGCACAATGTATGGAAAAGAAAAACGATTTGTTGACTCCCATCGAGGACAAGATTTCCGAGGGCCTTTACCAATCGCTTGATAATATCCTTTTCTTATTCTCTTTGTTTTTCCTAGGCTTATCCCTTATACGCCCTTTCTTTAACTCTGTATACTATTAGTAAAAAGTTTTGAGAAACAACTCAGCTCTGATCAGGGTCGCAATGACTTCAAAATCCCAGAGGTTGGTCCTTTCTTGTAATTTTACCTTCAAAAATTATTAACAATATGTTTAGGACGCCATTACAAGCATCGATAGGCCCACCACGGCATGCATCAACGCCATCCGCTTCTTGAACGCGCAAGTCAACGTTATCAAAACGAATCTCGACGGTAACAACGTCAATAGCTTCTTGCAAGAAATGGCTACCCAAGTACTGCGGTAGGCTAGACAAAGTCGCTTAAGACATATCCGTAACTTTTCCCCTCCTCATTAGGGTACTTCTTGAACATTTCAAAAAGTATACCATTGGTCAAGTGCTAGGTGCCATGAAACTAAAACGGTACGGTGGACGCAACCCCCCCCTCCCTCTCAAGACTCGTAGGCTCACTTCCTTAATCATTCCTTCAGAGACTTGCAAGAATACAAAACCTGTGCAAACAAACTGTTCCCGCTTAGCAAAACAGATGTGACGTTCGAGGTCCTGGATGCGGTGAACGCGCTGCATTTTATGGAACCGGAAAGGCTGCGAGACATGATGGTAGAGGGACCTCTGTCCACCCTACCCCGACAGGAGGTTCTCAAGTACATCAAACTGCGGTCTGATTTCAAGAACGCTTGGGTGCAGCAGTATCGACTACTAGACGAGTGAACCAAAAAATAATTTATGTATGTCATTCTGTTTTTCTTCTACTTTCATAGCATCAAGCAAGGAAGGTCAAGCCCAAATACCAATGATACTCATCACCGCTGCGCCTAACAACATGCCCAAAAACGACAGCCACCGATGCGTATTTTGTCGCTTGAGGTAGCCTGTTTTCTCTTCGGGCGTATTAGGGATGGTCTCCTGATACGCCTGAGCGAAGTGTACCAGCGCCAAATAAATAAGGATCCCTCCGGAGAGAGCCTGGAAGGTCGCGTCGGCCGCCTCGTAGCCCTTCGAGTTATCGATGGCCTCCTTGAAAAGTAATCCGAGGATGATCCCGATCGGGGCGGCCAAGCTGAAGGCTACGTCCACCAGAAAAATCTTCCTCCAACACCAATAGGTCATCCTTAGGGTGCGGCTACCGAGGCCTAGGCCTTCGAAGGCCTGATGGCAGGTGATGGCTATCAACAGCGCCCAGTCGTCGTCGGTGACCCCGAGAGCTATACCCACGAAAAGGTTGTGGAATAGCAGGCCAACGAAGAGGGAGAGTAAGCGTGCGAGCGCGTCTCGTGTTGTGCGCGTTGTGGTGCCCCTCTTGTTATTATTTTCTTCATCACAATCGTCATTGTGGTGGTTGTGGTCTCGGATGTCTTCGTATGAAGTGCCACCGTGCGAGTGACCCAAGTCGTCGCCGAGTGACCTTACAACCTCATCCAAAAAGAAAGAGAAGATGCACGCGCACAAGGAGATCAGGGCGGCCCAAGGATAGGATTCCACCTGCGAGTCGCCTGTTGTGATGTCCTCAGTGAAGGAGTTGAGTGCTTCGGGGACCGAGTGGATCCACCCCACTGCGAGGATGATCCCGCAACAAAATCCATTGAGCATCGCCAGCCATCGGCTGGTTAGGAAGGTATCGGGGTGAGCCATGAGGGCCTTCACAAGCAAAGGAAACGATGCGCCGGCCAAGCCGAGACCCCCTATCAGGGGGATCCCTATGAACGCGCATATCGAACCGTCTGCGAAACCCATCGAGCGAGAGGTAGAGAAGGAGGAGGTAGAACGTTGAAGAAGTTCTGTGGGGGATATAAAAGCTTTTTGAGAGAGAGAGGAAGAGATTATTTCTTCCGGTCCTACAAATAAATAAATAAATAAATAAATATGCCATCGTCACTATTAAAAAGCGTATTAATAGAGCAACTTACCTTCTTCTTCTTATGCTACCGCCAGAAGGATAATTGAATAGAAGAAGTTCCACGGAGATGAGACCTCCTCCGTCAGAGGATAACCTAGTTACCTTATCCTCTCTTACCGCAGAGTAGACTCTCCTCTGAGGTGGGGGAGGTGAGTACTGGTTGTTGTCATCCCCTCTCACTCATCAGGGATAAGATATGTTGCAAGATGTGGGGAGTGTTCACTCACCGTTGGGATTAAAAGGGATTCTTTGAGTGAATCTTCAACTCTACGCCGACAACAACGTCTAGTACTTCGTTGTCGATCTACCTCCTCCTAAACCCCCCCCCTTGAGTGCCAGCAGGTGGTGATTGTCCTTGTTTTCACTCTCAACCCCGCAACATGGATGAGCGGAGACATGCCCCTCCCGAAAATATGTGCGCACGGTATCTCCTGCAACCTGAAAGACGTCACCACATGAAGCATGTGGGGGATAGAGATGAGAATAGGAATATCTCCCTCTCGCTCTCGGCTCTCTCTTTTTTTGATCCTCTCACAAATGAGTGGGGATCTCTCCTCTCACATGCTCTCGTGAAAAAGGTGACCTCCTCTCGACAAAAACGACCACAACAACAACAAAACTCTCAGCGACTCCTCTCAACTGCAAAGGCTCTCATGAGGAGAAGAAAAGGAGGACACTCTCCTCTCCCTACAAGACTCTCACAAATAAGAAAAACAAACCCAAACAACCTCCTGAGCAGGAGGCAGTGCGGGTTATTTGGACTCTCCTCTCACGCTCTCATGCTCTCTCATGGTGTTGATCTCTCTTATGGTTTCACTCTCCACTCTAAGGTAAGCAAAAAAAAAAAAAAAGAGAACACGACATACCGGCATCACCATGATGTGGGTGCTACCTCCTTTTGTCGGGGAGCATCCATCCATGACGCAGAAATAATAGTTGTTTGACCGGAAAAATCACCATCATCGTTCAAGGATTCCGAAAAGCTGCGGCCAATGGCGATGAAGTCGCACCCCCCCTCCGTCGACAAATTTAATAGAGTCACGTTTATCACCAAAGAGCCATACCATAAACCTTATTCTTCTTGAGAGAAACCTTCCGTTAGCGACCGACAAAGCGGAGAGTAGAGAGGAGAGCAGAGAGAGGAGAGCAGAGAGAGAGAGAGAGAGTAGAGAGAGAAAAAAAAATGTTTGAGTCTTTGTACGCATGTATCGGCATAGGGGTGATTTTCATCCTGGGCTTTTCGGGTGCTGTCGTACCGTCGGTGTTGAAAATCTTCTTTCCGAAATATGGGTTGACCCGAAAGTACTACTTTTCCTTCTTCAACGGCATCGCATGCGGAGTCATTTTAGCGGTGGCGTTAATCCATTCCCTGGCCGACGCAACCGATGCGTTCAGTTCAGTCTCCTCGCTTCAAGGAGATTCGCTGACCGATGGATATCCGTGGCCAATGTTCGTCATGCTGATGGCGATCCTCATTTTGTTCACGGTTGAGGAGGTCTTGGAGGTGCTGGCGAACCGATTCGGTATCGTAGGATTTGACGCGCACGGTTTTATGGGTACGCATGGGCATGCCGAGTCGACGACGAAAAAGGAGCCAGGCGAGAAGAGCTGTGATCACACCACTGCAGAACACAAGGCCAACGACGGTGAATGTGATGCGCAACCTCTCGAAGAGCTCTGTGATCATCATCACGCCGATGACGATTCGACTTCCAGCTCAAGCGATGACGAAGACGTTGAACACGGGAAGAAAGCAGCGGCCAGCAAAAGCGGCGACGGCTCGGATAGCGAGGAAGAAGAGGAACCCCAGGGCCAGAAGGCAAGCGGCTTGAATCTGATGTTGAAGATGATTGTCGTGTTCGTGGGTCTCATGCTCCACAACATATTTGTGGGCCTGACGTTGGGAATTGCCGATAACGACTACGTGTTGTTTATCGCGTTGATTTTCCATCAGTTCTTTGAAGGTCTAGGCATGGGAGCGAGAGTAGCCATGGCGAACGTGCGGCATATTATTATCGTTCTGGCAATTGACTTCACCTTCGCCTTAATTCCGGTGTTGTTCATCGCCATCGGCATTGGGATTAAAAACTCCATCTCCGAGGCAGCAGACAGCACAGACGGCTACAACATCGCCAAGGGAACCCTTCAGTCTCTTTCTGCTGGCGTGCTCGTGTATGTGTCGATCATGCACATGCTGAGGTCCTACAAGGACACTGGGGTGGCAGGTCCGGAGGTTGATTGGCATCGTCTTGCTGCTTGGTGCGGTCTTCTGTTCGGGTGTGCGGTAATGGCCGTCATCGGCATCTGGGCGTAGGTCAGCGCCTTCTTCCTTCTCCTTCGTCGATAAAAAATTGCGAAACAAAGAGAAAAGGAATAAAGCCAATCTTTATTGGTCTAGCTCCTGCGTAACGCCTGTACTTTGCACTTCGTCTTCAAGAAACAACCTCAAGCTTGGGTGAGGGAAACCTAAGGGTGCATCGCCTCCTTGCGAATTTCCGAGAAGGACTATTGGGTTGGCTATGGAGGACGAAGTTTACAGCGGGGGCTCACATAGTGGCGAAGAGGAAGACTACTCAGCAGAGCCAGACGATGAACTTGAAGACGGAGAGGATCCCTTCGACATGAAGGACGAGGAGGAGGGCAAGGTGGTTCTAGATAAAGTGAAAGAATGGAAAGTTATCTCGGGTGAGGATCTTGTAAAAACACAACAAAAGCATCTCAGAAAAGTACACAACGTGCTGGGTATCCCTCACTCCCTTGCTCGAATGTTGCTTACACACTACCAATGGTATTTTTTGCTCATTCACTACATTTTTAATACGCGAGCTTAAAATACGATTAGGGATCTAGAGCGTCTCCTGAACAGATTTTTCGAGAATGGGAAGGAATACGTATTTAAAGAAGCCCGCGTCCCGTTGCCCCCCTCTATCGATGACCCTTCTGATGAAGCTGACGCGAAACGAACGAAACAAACCTATTCCTGTCTCAGGTGAGGTTTCCATGTAAAAATAGATGGTGCTCACCTGCACTCTACAGTTGCCTTGAAGATGATTTAGAAGAGGATCAGACTACCGGTAGAATGCAATCTTTATCTATATATCACAACCTGACTACCTACTAACCCGTTCCGATCAGAGTTCAGCTGCGGCCATCGATTCTGCAACGGCTGCTGGACGGTAATGTCCTATCCTCGCTATCTGATTTTCATCGTAGTCTAATATCCCTGGGCCTTCTTACTGCAGAATTATGTCTCTATGAAAATAAATGAAGGCCAATCTAAAGAGATCACCTGTATGGGTCACAAATGCAATATCAAATTAGATGACTGTCTTATCCCAAGGTATATCCATACCACTATGCCATAGTCTTCTCAAGTTCAACTTTGTATTCTTCTAGCTTCGTCGATGAGCCCACCCTGAAGAAATACAGCAGGGCTCTAGTGGAATCCTATGTTGAAGATAATAGGAATGTCAAATGGTGCCCTTCTGTGCCACATTGTGGTAATGCAGGTATGCCTTTATCACACGCGAAGTAATTTCCTCTAAATATTTATCTTTTTACAAATTGAATAGTTGAAGTAAGTTGGGGATCGCAAGTCGAAGTGGTATGCATCTGCGGACACCGGTTCTGTTTCAAGTACTCGTACCTCCGATTTTCATCCTTTTCTTAACTCGCCCCTCATAGCTGTGGTGAGGAACCTCATAGTCCCTCTTCTTGTGAGCAACAGAAACTGTGGTTGGAAAAATGTCAAGGGGAAGGAGGTAAGCATTTTCCCATCTTTGTCTCCTACGTTTTTAAAAAGGGCTATTAACGCCTCATTTTTTTCATAGAGACATTCAAATACCTGAAGGCGAATACAAAGGATTGCCCGAAGTGTCATAACCCCGCTGAAAAGAATGGCGGTATGGAGATATATATGGATTATTTTGATTTCCACTAACCTTGATTTCTCTTAGGATGTAATCTTATGACCTGTCGATGTGGTCAACATTTTTGCTGGGTATGTTTAATCCATCTCTATTGTTCGGAGTCTAACTTTCCTAATCTTGATTGAAGCTGTGCGGTGCGGCAACAGGCTCTGCGCATGACTGGACAAAGATAGCAGGCCACAGTTGTGGAAAATACAAAGACAAAGCTGAAGAGGAAGCACTCAGCGCACGAGAGAGTCTGAAACGGTACATGCATTACTATGAAAGGCATGTCTATCACTCTCCCCTCCATCCCTCCCAAACAAGGAGACACACACACACACACACACACACACACACACACACACACACACAAAGAGAGAGAGAGGAAAGTACTTTTTCCTAACAATGTTCACAGGTGGCAAGCGCATGGTGAGTCTAAGGATCTTGAACTCCTGCTGCGATCGAAAATATCAATGATGGTGGAAAGAGCGGGGAGTACAACTTGGACTCTCAAATGGATAGACAAAGGATTGGATATGTTAATAGAGGTAAGGATCGGGAGGACCCCAAGAAAACACCTCGATAGTTGTCACCTATAGCTCACTTTATGCCTCCCTCATTAATAGTGTCGGCGAGTGTTGCGGTTTTCATACGCTTTTGCCTATTTCATGTTTGGCCAAGAAGGCAGGAAGAAGAATAAGCAAAACGAAGCGCATCAGATGCTCTTTGAAGATCATCAAGAACAGGTATGCCCCCCCTATCTCTATAGGACACACCTACCAATACTTTTTCTTAGCTTGAGGTGACGACGGAGTTACTTGCGAAAGGTATCGAGACTCCGATTGAAGAAATGACCGAAGAAATAGCCAAGCAGATTGTTAATCTCACTATCTTGGCGGATAGGCGTTGTAGAGGTAAGGCCCATAGTTAGCTATCCAGTCCGTGGGTAACGCGAATACTAACAAAACCACTCAAAATAGGCCTCTACGATGTGGTGCTCTCTGAAATCCTATCGAATGATAACTATGCTATCTCTGTATCTAATTATCACTCGAGAGTAGAGGCAGCCTCCACCCTTGAAACGACACACGGGTTGGCCACTGTATCAGTAAAAGAAGAGTACCCAGGTAGAACGCAACCTATTTTTTGGGGTCCCTTGAGATCAGATCTAATTTCATTCTTTATGTAATAAACAGCATCCAAAGAAGCTTTAGGGGAGTTTGATGAGGATGAGGCCCTACAGAAAGCGTTGCAGGAGAGCATGAAGTCCTGCCATGGAGGTGGTGGCTCTCAGCATGGTGTTGATGAGGACTTGGAGTTGGCGCTTCAACTCTCTATGATGGACAATTGAATAGAAATCTAAATTTTTTTTATGTACAGTTTAGAATAATCTACTACATGATAGCACAGCGACGCTTTCGATGGTTCTGATGATGATGATATTTACTTTCTCCTGTGTTCTCTTCACCTGTTTTCACATCTGTGTCTGTTTTACCTTCCCCTACAATCTCTCCCCGAGATGCCGCAGCCATAAAGATCGGTTCTATCCCTTCCATCTTCGCCGCCGAACATTCATAGAATGCCACTGCCTGGATCTGCTTCGCCAATTCTAACCCCGCCTCTTTCGATACCACCTTAACCCCTTTTCGCAATTTATTTTTTGGTTTTTCAATTTGAATAGATTGTCAAGGTAGGACTTACCTGGGTCTTCAATCTCTCGTCGATCTGCTTTTGTGCCAATGAGAATTATCTTTGCTTCGCGCACATTGTGTCGCACCTCGGTGACCCATTCTTCCTGCACTCGATCGAATGACTCGATATTGTTTACCGCATAACATATCAGAAACACGTCGGTGTCGGGATAACTGAGCAATCGTATTCGCTTGTAATCTTTATTTGGGAGGATCCTACTAAGTAGACTTGATGCTAGAGGTAGAGATTCAAACCTTCCGATCCCGCTGTGTCCCAGAGAGTGATTAGGACATCCTTTCGTGCGCCGTCAAAGTGGATGACTTTTGCGTAGTTATTCAACACTAATTTTAGATACATTTTGTTGTTAGTCTTGCGGAGGGGGAGCGGAAAATCACCTGTGGGTGTATACGAATCATCGTATTTGCCTTCATCGTAAACTTTCAGTAGCGAAGTTTTGCCAACATTGGGATCTCCGACGACTACTGCTTTGAGCTTATCCACGGACGCTAAGCACTCGACGCCAGCCATCGCTCTTTCTTTCTTTCTGCTCCTGTGCCCGAAATTAAAGGAAAAGCGTTTATTGTAATTTTTAGAAGATGTGTCCACGATGTGAAAACGAACATTGTAGTCTTGCACCGTCCGCCAAAGACGACCAGTTGTCTGGGAGAGTACAACCCTCTTTGCCATAGCCGCGGTCGCGCCCTCCTAGAAAGCCAGTTGTAATGTGTAAGCAGCAATCAAAGGTAAAAAGCCTAATCTTGGGCCGAGCCCGACAATTAAAATAGCAGTACGGAGAGTTACCCGCAGCTTACAGGAATAACGGTCCATACACTACCTTTCTCGCTTGAAAAGGACATAATTCCTGTTGAGCTTTTCCATTACTTTTCTTCGAATCCTTCTTCGCGGCTTGACGGAAGCGAACACGTCAAGGGGATGATTCATTCGGTTTTCCTTGATGGAAGAACTGCTAACCACTGGCGAGGAACGTGATGCTCAGTTGCTTTTATCCTCCTCTACACCACTTCCTACAAGGCAATCATGCCCTACCTCGTGTTGGGGAGAACGCTCCCAAAACAACAACACCAGATTTTTTCCCGAAGAGACTGGAGGATTTTTCTCCTCTGCCACGTACAGCTGGATATTCCCCCTCCTGTCTCTTGGTATTATATCCCACTTTCGAATCTCACGCTGAATCTCACCTGATTCGTTTGCTGTAGGGAATAAACGGCCACTAGAGATGGAGGATCTTCCTGAAATTCACTGGACCACCTCTGCGGCGGATGTGTTCGAGTCTCACTTGAAGAAGCACATTGAGGGTCGGCTTGGTGGTAGCGCTCAAGCAGAACCAACCGAATCGCCGGTCGATGATGTTGAGGCTGACGTGGGAGATAGACCTCTCCTCAACTCCCGCGTGCGGAGAAGCAGTACGGACAAGGAACCTGCAAGACGCCTTAATCTTTGGCTTGTTGTTGCTCGATTTGTAGCAATACGTATGGTAAAAAACCCCTTTTTCTCCATTCCTCTCCCCTCCTCACTCACCAAAAACATAGATAGCTCCAGGACTCTGTAAACTCACCGCCGATTTATTGGGGTTTGTTCCTCCCCTATGCTTGGGCGGCATCATCGCAGCGATACAAGATGCCCATGACCCCAACAAAACGCAGCAGGAAATACTCGGGATTAGTTACGTGCCAACAAGCCTAAAGGATTAACTAACAATAAGCGAATACATGAAGATTTAGGCTGGTGGTTGGTGGCCGCGATGTTCTTTTCCTCTGTGGGGTCTACACTTGCGCTTCAGAAACACCACCATATCACAGTTAAGGTCGGATATGGCGTAAAATTAGCGTTGCTCGCATCAGTCTATCGGTAAGTCCTTAAGGATTCCCCCCCGGCCCTGTCGTTGTGATTCAAGTGTGTAACTGAATTCTTTTACTAGGAAAACCGTGTTGGGACTATCGGGTGCCGATAAGCAAAGACTGGGAACAGGCAAATTGATTAACTTGATTGGCGGTGATGCCACCAAGGTCGAGCGCATGTTTTGGTTTTTACATCAGACCTGGGCTGGCCCGCTTCAGGTACATAAAAAATATATATATATTTATTTTATAAATTGATATATTTGGACCTTTCACGGTAGATCTTCATTGCATTGTCACTGCTGTATTGGTCGATTGGGGTATCCGGATTTGTTAGTGTTGGGGTGGTGGTCCTATTGATCACCGCGCAGACTCTCATTGGCCGGGTTACAACAAGATGGAAAACCGAGACGGTGAAGAAGACGGACGCGCGAGTCAAACACACCAACGAACTCGTGCATGGAATTAGAGTCGTCAAATGTTATGCGTGGGAGCAACCTTTTATCGAAAAGGTTCTTATTTCAGTTTTATTAGTTTATTTTTTCTAATTTAGCTTTATTTATGTTCATAGATTCAGAGTATAAGGAATGAGGAACTCAAGTTGATGATCAAAGCCGCGTTGTTGCAGGCCTGCAGCTCGGCAATGTTGAGTTCAGGTGAGCTAATTGCTAGCTACTGAAGAATAACCTTTTTCTTTTTCCACAGGGATGATATTGATGTCCTTATCCTCGTTCGCTGTATATGCGTTCTTAGAACCAGATAATTTTACGGCAGTGAAGGCATTCACCACTTTAGCGCTTCTTGATATCCTGAGGATTCCCTTAGGTGATGACGTCACCCTTCATAATGCTTTCATACTAAATCCTTGATAGACATGATTCCTGTTATATGGACGCAACTCATTGACGTCAACGTTTCGTTGGGGCGCTACTCCGATCTCTTTGCAACAGAGGATTGGAAGATCACTCAGATGATAATTAACACACCGAGTAACGGCAACCGCTTAAATAGTGAAGAAGAGAGTAAGAAGGGAATGGCGGTGGTTGTGAGAGATGCCACGCTCGTATGGGAGGATGTGACGAATGAAGCGAAAGAAGAAGAAAACAACAAGAAAAAGAAAAAGACAAAGAAAGAAAAACAAAAGGAGAAGAAGGAACCAGAGGGTGATTGGGAAATGCCAGGGATAAATTTCAACGTGAGGGAGGGAGAATTAGTTATGGTTATTGGTGCAGTGGGAAGCGGTGAGTCACCAACTCTTCTTTCAATTTTGCATATTTCCTTATTTATATTTTTTTCTTGTAGGTAAAAGTAGTTTGTTGCTTGCTTTATTAGGAGAAATGAAACGCACAGCTGGCTCTGTTGATATTTATGGCACGAACAAGAATAGCAGGTATATCGCTTTCCTCTATGGTTCTCTCCTAGTGCCTCTATTCACCTCCCTTCATAATAGGATGGCCTATTGTGCACAGGATGCATGGATAATGAATGCTACCATTCAAGAGAATATCCTATTCGGACAACCCTACCACAAGCAACGATATGATGACGTCATCTATGTCTGTTCGCTTGCGGACGACTTGCACATCCTTCCTGCTGGCGATCAAACCGAAATAGGAGAAAGGTAAATTACATATGTCGTATAGCGGCTTTAGATCTTGGAGATTTTTAACTTACTTTTTTTTTTATCACGAGGGGTATAAATCTGTCGGGAGGACAGCGGGCGCGCGTTTCATTAGCTCGGGCGATCTATTCTGGCGCGGAGATAATCCTATTGGATGACGTGTTGTCGGCGGTGGATGTTCATGTCGGCAAACACATCTTCGAGAACGCTATAAAAGGAAATTATGTCATCGCCAAGAATGCAAACCTGCCCGATGAGAATGAGGACGGAGATAAATCGGAGAAGGAGGTCAGACCCACCCGAATATTCGTCACCCACCAATTGGAGTTTTTGCCTTCGGCAGATCAGATTATCGTGATGGAGGGAGGCGGCATCATTGGACGAGGCACGTTCGAGGAATTAAGGAGCCAAGGGTTGGACATTATTCAATATCTGGAAAAGGAAAAGAACAAGTCAGAGGAAGCAGGGGAGGCTGAAGAGGGTAATGGCAAAGAAAAGGAAGGTGAGGAAGTCGAAGGCCGATTGGTTGAAGCTCACAGCACGCACGGAAATTCTGAGTTGAGGAACTCGCTCAAAAAGAGAGAAAACCAATCATCTGGAAAGATTATAGCGGAGGAAGATAGATCAACAGGACGAATCAGGTTTTCAGTAATAAGGTAATTATTTTCCAGCCTAAGTTAGCTACACTATTTGTCTTTATCTAGAAAATATTTTGTGGAGTTTGGGGTATTTCTATTTGTGGTGATTGCGATTGTGTTGGGGATGCAGAGTGTATCAAAGATTGTAAATGGATGGTACACGCTTTTTTTCTTTATTAGTAACTCTTTTTCTGATTTCTTGAACAGGTGGTTATCTATCTGGTCAACAGATAGTTTCCATCAAGGGGCGATGTATTATCTGGCTATTTATTCGATTATTGGGGCGATAGGCATGAGTATCATTTTGAGCAATCAGGCGCTATGGGTATTTGCAGGGCTGGGGGTTGCACGCGCGCTTCACAATATAATGCTGTCTCGGGTTGTGAGG
>Ga0209935_1004607_pt1 | contig 12558 bp, 15 predicted proteins | sample ThiBio_1000_plan_2_FD_183958 | JGI IMG/M metagenome (GOLD analysis project Ga0209935, IMG submission 183958) | Wastewater bioreactor microbial communities from Cape Town, South Africa - Thiocy_cont_1000_plan (SPAdes) | ecosystem: Engineered > Bioreactor > Thiocyanate-remediating >... | reverse complement strand
GATGATGATGATAGCTCATGGGCACCGTTGGCCGTTTGCATATGCAGGTCACGAAGCTTCTTCAACATATTGATGGCTGTATCAAGAAGTACGGCGAGGACAGCGTGCTGTTCTAGATGATGCTTGACTGCAATCGTTCGACTCGAGTAAAGGCCTCGTCTGTGTTTGTATTGATTTCCTCCCAGTGCGCCACGATGGATACCAGCAAGACGATGGCAACGACTTTGGTAAACCAACCCATCCATCCATTCACCCATTCACCCAGGGTGCCGTGTCCGAGTTTTTGCTTGGGCTCCGTGTCTGAGTTTTTTCTTGGGTGCCGTGTCCGAGTTTTTGATTCGAGTGCGTGCGCTCCAGTCGGGCGGACCCTTTGGTGTTGGACGTCCAACACCAACTGATCACTTGATTGAACTCCTTCTGCTTCGCACCGTCATCTGCTGTTCGCTCGACAGACTCAATTGGAATGGCCTCTGATCCAAGTCTCACGCGGGAGCAGGAGGAAGTGATTGCCATCTTGCTTCCTCTTACGTCGAGAGGCAGCTCACGGGAGGAAGCACTCGAGTCTCTCCGGTGCTTGGCAGCATGCCTCCCTCCAGTCGAGAACACGTTGGTGATGGTAGGAGTGGACGACGATGATGTGCTGTACACGAGCCAAGCGTGTGATTCCATCATGCACGAGACGTTCGGAGAGCTCGCGGCCGCTGGTCGCCTCGTGGTTCGTCGCTTTCCAGCAACGTCCCCGGCTCGGATATGCCATATTGCAGCGAGTCTGGCTCGCGAGGCCTACGAGCATACCACAATCAAGTGCGACTACTTTGTGCTTCTCGGTGACGATGTATCGATCGAGCCCAAGCGAACATGGTTCTTCGAGGTGCAACGCTCGTTCCGTGAGCAACAAGCTCGAGTTCAAGCTCTGTTCTGCAGTGCTCACGACCTGAGCGCGCCTGCGTTGGTGCCACGCGACTTTGGCGTGGTGGCGCTGCCCGATGCGACCTTCCCCGGCTTCCCGACGTTTCCGGTGCTCGGTCGCGCTCACATGTCAATCTTTGGCGGTGAGCTCTGGCCGGCGCTGTTTATCAACCAAGACGCGGACCCTTACGTGTTCGCGCTGTATCGTCCATTCGGAGCACGATGCTTTGCCGGCGGCGGAGTCACTCTGCGCAACCGAGTGGGTGGCGACGAGAGTAATCCGACACGCTACGAACGACAACACGTCGACTGGAAGTACGGTGTACTTGAGCAAGGCATCGAGAAGATCGAACGGTGGCTCTCGGATCGAACTCGGAGCACAGCTTCTTCCAGCTCGGCGTCGGTCCGCTCGCAAATGCTGGAGACGCTCGACGTCATCACGCCGACCTTTCGAGGCAACCTCGATATCTTGGTGCCGATCCTGTCGCTGACGTTCCCAGAGTATTGCGACTGCCAATGGATCGTGATCGTCGATAATCCGCCACTGGCGTATTTGCGCCAAGAGCTCGAGTCTCGCTTTCGGCCGGGCCACGTTCTGGTGCGCGTGAACGAGGTCAACCGAGGCGCCAGCTACTCGCGCAACCGCGGCGTCGACGAGAGCACCGCCAAGTGGAATCTCTTTCTGGACGACGACGTGCAGCCCGACGCCTGGATCATTCATCGGTACATGGAGGCCGTGAGGCAGCATGGCGAGCGTGCCTCGGGCTTCGTGGGAGCGTCGCTCTTTCCACGTCCGACGACGATGCTGAGCGCCGGCCTCACGATGAGCTACCTCACGTACTTTTGGGGTCTGGCACTCTTGGACGAAGGAGGCGAGTATGCTCCGTGGGCCGTGACGGCCAACGTGCTTGCTCGACGAGGCCGCTCGCGCTTCGATGCCGCCTTTGCCAAGACCGGTGGCGGCGAGGACATTGCGTACTTGCGCGATCTGATCGACGAGTTCGAGCTGCCGCTCATCAAGGCGCCGAAGGCCACCATCACGCACCCGTTCTGGGACCACGGATACCCGCGCATCAGGCACTTTTTCAACTGGGCCTTCTCGGACTCGATGCTGATGGAGCCTGGCCAACGACCGCAGTTCAGCTTCCTCTCATGGCCTCACGCGTGGGAGATCACGCTCGTGCTCGTGGCGGCAATCGTGGTCGGCCTCGTGGCTCGGGCTCAGTGGACCTTCACGGCGGTGGTCCTGCTCTGCACCGTGTGGCTGACCGAGTTCGCACTGGACCTCTTTCGGTGCCTGGTGTTGGAGCCCACGCTGTGCAGCGGTATCGTCGGTTGGCGGCGAGTGTTGTGCGCCTTGGTGGCGTGCATCTACAAGAACGGCAACGAACTGGGCCACGTTGTGGGACCGCTCAGCCGCGGCTACTGGTGCATGTTCGCGCGAAGGCAAGACTGGTGGTACGGGCTGAGTCCCGTGTACATCACCTCGAAGCGAACGCAAGAGGCCAAGAACTTGTGCGCCTTCATGGCGGCCATGGGCATAGCCATCGCACTACCCACGAGCGCCGCATGGGTCGTAATTGCTGCGGCGGCTGTTGTGGCTCTGGTCGGCTGGGTGAGCTTCCGCTTCCCACTCCGCTCGGACCCGCACACTGCTGCGAGCCCTTCAAGCTGAGCTTCTCAGACTCAGTTCTCGTCTAGATCGCCGGTACAGATCTCACCACACGCCCGATCCTCCAATACACTCAGCGAGCGGAACTCCCGAGAGGCAACAGGCAACAGCCCAATCCTTAGCGTGGCGACGTGAGAATTGTAGTAAATTGCAGACGGGCTTAATCACGGCCTTAACATATCAGAACGCGTTGGTTGGTGCTGCGTGGTACCAACACACGCGCGCGTACAAGCCACTGGCGCACGAACACCAGTGGTCCAGGAGCGAGTATGTCGTGGTACCGGAGAGACAACAAGCGAGCAGCAGCAGCGAGAGGGATGGGGAGGCAGAACGAGAAGGCGAAAGGGCGGGAAAGGCCGAGCAAAAGCGCGGGAACTTGGGCAGCACCACAGCTGTAGCGGGGGTGTTGGCGCCTTGTGAGGCGACGCTCCTCCTGTTGGCTCCTCCTTTCCTTCGTCGTCCACTCTCGCCAGCAACCCCTCTCCGCTCTCTCACTCGCTCCCCGCTCACCGCTCCCCGTTCCCCGTCGACCGACTCCTTGGAACGCGTGCGTGTCCGCGCGTGTGTGTGTTGCATCGGAGTGTGTTGGTACGGGTGCGCGCTTGCTCCTCCTCCTCCTCCTCTCCTCCTCTATTCCTGCTCTCTATTCTCGTCATCCACGTGCTGAGCGCTTTCTCTTTTACTCCTCTTCCTGTGGCGCTCGTACCATCGCTCCGCGCCTGTGCCTGTCTCTCTCTCTCTCTTACCCTCCACACACCACCTGCAGCGTCCAACCTTCCCTCACGAGAGCCCCTCTTCCCCACCTTCCCCTCCTCCTTTCTCATCATTACCTCCTACCCATCACGTACGTCGTCCCATCCCATCCCATCCCATCCGTTCTCGCCCTCTCGCCCTCTGTGCGTGGTGGTTGGGTTTTTGTATTTCTTTCTCGCGTATTCGACGAACCCTCGTCGCTCGTGCTCTACCGTGCCGTTGCAACGCGACATAGCTGTTGCTATCATGACCACCATCTCTCTCTTTTGCGCGCGCCATACTCGTGGTATTCTTCGTTCGCGTTCGGTCGTCGTCGTCAACCACTCAATCTTTGAACGGCTCCAACCTCGTTCTCTGGAAGTGGAGTTCGTTCGGTTAGGCGTATTGGCGTGAGTGCGTGGGTGTTTTCTCTCGCTATTCCATGGTGTTCGAGTCTTCTTGAAGATTGGTTCACGTAGATTTATCGTAATCCACACCGCGTGAACAATAAGTCGTCGTTATCGGTGAGAGTGAGAGAGCGTGAGCGTGAGCGATGCAATGGCGCCGTTACCTGATCTTGATCATCCTCATCGTCGTCGTCGTCGATTGTCGCGAAGGCGCAACGCTTTTTCTTGTTCGCCCTTGGTTCAACGATCGCCACGCAGTGAATGTATGCGCCGTTGTATGTGCGTGCGTGTGTGTGTGTGTTTGGTGGAACGGAGAGTTGGTGGTGCAGTGGCGTGGTGTGTGGTGCTTGCACGCACTGTTAGTCACTCGGTTAGCTCGCTCGCCCTCCCACACACACACACGCTCCCTGCCACCCAACCAACCTACCTTAACACCCAACCGACCACTGTCTTATTTGTTTTTGTCTATCTACCCATATACCTTGTTGGTCGCGCGTGTATCTATCATATCCTCGTTTCGAGCCCATAAGATATTTTTTCTTTTGTCGATTTCATTTATCACTCGACGTCAATTGATGTGTATCCTGGTGATCATCATCTTCAGCTTCATCATTTGATATCGTGATCCAATCCAATCCAATCCAATCTCTCGGTTAAGAGGCTGACCTCTTTTTCATTGGCATTGTAGAGTTTATACTTTTTTTCCAATCAGGATATTGTGAGCTTGATACGACGAAGGAGAAGGACCTCTTACAAGCAACTGCAAAGTCAATCCCAACTGCAAATCCTTGACAACCACCACCACCACCATGTCCTTTACCAAGGATATGCCCAAGGAGTACAAGGGTCAAGTGATGATGAAGCCTGTTCACGTCGCCGGTGCCGGCCACCACCAACCACAACAACAGCAGCAACAACAGAATCGACGGGCCATCAGCAACTCGGATCCAGGAATGAAGAGGCGACGCAGCGGCAGCCGCAGCACCACTCCGTCGCCATCTCCGTCGCCGCCGCCGCCCGATTATGGTCTGCTGTACCTCGAGAACGAGTGGACCTTTTGGTTCGATGAGGTACGTGCGTGTCATATTTTTCCTGTCTGTGTATAGATATATTTTTGTGCGTCGCTCCCTACTTGAGTGACGCGTATCGGTGCTAATGATTTTGTTTCACCACTTGTATTTGTATATTATTGATTTTGTGTGCGCTCACAGAAAGCAAGCCGCGGCATGAACTGCCAAGACTACAACTCCCAGCTCAAGCCGCTGGGGTCGTTCAATACGGTCCAGGGATTTTGGAGGTATTGGAACAACATTGTTGATCCATCCCGATTTCCCAACGACTCGAACCTTCGCTTGTTCAAGCGAGGCATCAAGCCCATGTGGGAGGATGCCAGCAACATCCACGGCGGACGCTGGGTATGATCAACGCTTGATCTTGATTTTCCATTACTTCTTTTTAGAAGTTATCATGATCATTAGGACTCACTGAATTCATTTGTGTTGTTGGATTTGTTGTCTTATTCTCGTTTATAGGTTGTCACCTGTAAAAAGACTGATACTTCTCAAGTATTTATGAATCTCATGCTCTGCCTCATTGGCGAGCAATTCAAGTATCACAAGGACATTGTACGTAGCATTTTATACGCTTGTGTGAGCTCTCGTTGTATTGCGTTGTATTATATTGTATTGCATTTTTTCCCTTTATTTCGCTGGTATGACTCTTTTTAACCCTGGCTTTTATCACTACAGTGCGGGTTGGTTCTCAGCGTCCGAGCCAAGGGAGATACTGTCAGTCTCTGGAACGCCGATGGTTCCAATCAAGAGATGATTGAAGAGACCACTACCACACTCGTACCGCTACTGCGTTCGTGTGGCATCACCGAGAAGACGGTCCCCTACCGCAAGCACGTGGTATGAATATTTTTCCTTTCCATCAATTCGCGCGCAGGGATAGATTTCTTGGTCATCATCGTAATAACCCTTAACCCCTAACAATGTTTTATGATTACAGAAAGCTGTGGAGTTGAACAAGGTGGCGGCCGAAAAGGGCTTTCGAATGCGCCGATCCAGCAGCAGCAACCTTTCTACGCCGAGTGGTTACAGAGAAGGGTACGAGTTATTTTTCTTCCTCCTTCAATGCAGCCTTACAAGTATCAAGTACTGATATTATTATTTTGATTTTGCGCGTGTTGTTGTCGATATTTTTTTGGGGGGTATCAGACGAAGCAAATTGACCAGCAGCACCTCGAACTTGAGGAGCCTGACGTCATCGTCTTCGAGTACCGAGTCGGTCTCGAGTCCTTCGCTTCGATCTCCTCGAGGCGATAGCGATTCAGACTCGAGCATCGATGCCGAGGAGTATGAGGAGAAGAAGGTATCTACCACGCTCCTTCGAGAGAAGCGACTGTGATGCATCATTTTTCTTTTGTTCTGCATGATCGTTGGTCGATACGGCGCGCGAGACAAACACGCAAATAGTGATGATTGACGATGGATGATGATTGATTTTCAACTCTAGGTGAGCTGGCAGGATAACTCCGAGCTGGGTGTGGCCTTTTCCGAGGTTGAAGAATTTCCATCAGATGATGAAGTGCTCGGTGATGGAGGCTCTGAGACGCCGAAGAAGAGGTATATATTTTAATGTGGCTGCTGCTATTCTATTGTTAATTGACACGCACTCGCGCGGTTATTTCGTTCTCATGATTTTTGTTTGTTTGCGTAGTTCATCATTCTCGACGTCACCATTTGCTGGTGGTGTGCCGTTGTGGCGCAAGCACCGCAAGACAGTCTCGGACTCATCGCACAAGCGTGGAAAGATTCAATTTGAGCGTGCGCCCACTCCTGGTGCGGTCACGCCGCCCAATGGGCTGGCGAGCAGTACCAACGCTACGGGCGCGCCGGTCGTCATCGCGGCGGCAGCTGCAAGCAGCAGCGCCGCGGCAGCCTCGGCCAAGGGCGGCCGCGGTCATACGCGCCACAAGTCGCAACCGTATGGCGCGGAGAACTCGATCAGCGGTCGCGGCCATCGCAAGTCGTCTTCTGCCGAAGAGGCCAGCGCGTCGTCGGCCATTGCGCGTCGCCATCATAAGGTCCACGATACGCAATCTCCGCGCCCGATCTTGCCCGGACAGCTGGAGAACACTGCCAACGTCAACGGCAACGGCGGTGGCAAGCGCGTGGTCGTGATCGCCGGAGCCAAGCCACTGGCCACCGGCGCCGCTCCGACCACTGGAGCAGGCATCAAGGGCAGCGATGGCGAGTACCGCGGCTTGCAGCCATCGAAGCAAGGCGCCTTTGCGGTGGCCGTCCAACAGACGCTCGCGAACAGCGTTTGTCTCGAGGAGATTGTGAGCCACGAGGCGCGCGTGGTGCTCGAGAGCCCTGCCGGCTTCAAGATTCAAGATACAAAGGATGGTGGCAGCTCGGCAGCCATCTTCCGTATCGTGTTCTTGCTTGCGTTCTTGGCTGTCGTGGTCTCGGCCATTACCTACTGGTATCGCGAGGCGTACGATCCGTTGCACGTCATGTAACGCACGTACGACCTTTGCCTATCGTCGTCGTCGATCGGCACTGGTTGGTTGATTATCATCCTGATCCTCATCTTCTCTCCTCTCCTCTCCTGCCACTCTTTCGTCTCAACCGTCGATCGGATGATCTACCAACCTCCTCCTCTTGACAAGCCTTATAATTCTTTCAATTACTCTTTCGTTTTAATGGCTGGTTGATATTCTTGCTCGTTCTCTCTCCTTGTCTCTTCAAGTTTATCGTTCTCCTCTCTCTCTCTCTCTCTCTCTCTCTCTCATAGCATGAATATTTCCCATCTATCTGTCGATCTTTTCCTCGCTCCTTCTTCAAGTGCTACTCCTCTCACCGCCTTCATTGCCATCATCACCACTGCCGCTTTCGAGCTCTTGGACCGCGCAGCGGCTATTCTTCAACTTTTTATTGGTACCGATCAAATTCTCGAGAGCGACTCGCGACTATCGCTAGGCGGCGAACGTTTGCATCCATCGCGTATCGGCGACACCTTCTACCCAAGATTTCGAGCTACGACACGAGCACACGCGACACACACACACCAAGATTGAGACCGAGGCTACGTTGCGATAACGATCTTACTCAATTCTGCCTGTCTCCTCTCACACCTTTGTAAGCGCGTCGTTACTTGCGCGAGCAATTATTTGTGATTGTGTGTGCGTGTATGTGTGTATGCTGTAGTTTGGAAGATGTAGTAGGCCCATCAGTGCAGAGAGTCTGATGGTGCTTTGGTAGTTTTGTGGTGTTTTGCGTCGATTTGCCGCGTGGCTGATCCAGTCCGTGTGTTGCTGCTCTACATGATATTTGGTCTTTGTTATTATTACTGCCTCCTACTCTCCTACTCCTACTCTTTTACTCGCCTTGTTTCTATCTGTCTCTGTGTGTATCTCTCGATGTTCCTACCCTTGCTTTTTGTCCCCAAGCATGATTTTTTGGGGGGTTTGGAACGTGTTGTCGTTATGGTGGTGGCAGCTATCGAATGTGCTGCATCGAAGGTGATGATACTGCTTGTGTAGCACTCTATCTGTGGATAAAATCTCAACTGTTTTACAATGACTTGGACCAAGCACTGGCAGCGATGCGATAGCGTGCATATCTCGTTGATATTCATATATTTATGGGTATCTTGGTTTATTCGAACGAATGAGTGGCTGATAGACCTAACCCTGAGGCGTGTGGCTTGGAAGAAGATAGGCTTGTAGAGGAGTGATGGCCGCTGTATGATGGTGAGGGTGAGTCAGCCACACACTAGCGCGCCGGCGTCTCTATCGATAGAAAAAGAAAGATACGGTTACGTACCTCGTTCGTAGGGAGATGATGTGGAGCTCGAGGAAAGGGGATCTAGGAACGTGCCACAGTGTTAATAACAATCAGCTGTGCTCGTTGTATGGTAAAGTGGGGTATGTACTTACGCGGAGGCTGCATTCGAATGTGTTGTGATGAGCCTGAAGATGAAGAAGCTGCGTGGTGTGCTCCTGGCAAGCCCATTGATTCGATCGCAGGAAGGTCCACCGAATCTAGGAAGAGGCAAGTGCATAGTAGTGGATAGGAGTATGAATGAGCATGGCAGTTGGGGGTGGTTTGAGAGATTGGTAGCGAGGTAGGATGAAGGAGAGGAAGGAATTAGTTGAGTTGGGTACCTTGGATAAGAGACGGTAGTGGTCTACGTTTCGCGGGATCGAGAGCCAGTTCAGCATCACTCAAAGGCCGTTTGTACGGGAGAAGCGAAAGGGCTGCAGAGATAGCGGCGGTTGATAAATCTTCAGAAGGTCCGGGATTTGATGTGGTGAGAGAGGACGATGATGACGATGATGATGGAGTGTTGTAATGGTGGTGGACCGGCTCGGCGATTTGAAGATGTTGGTGGTCGTGGGAGTGGTGTTGAAGATGGTGGTGTTGAAGATGGTGGTGGGGATGTTGATGGTGTTGTTGATTTTGTTGATGTTGGTGTTGGTGGTGGTGGTGTTGGTGTGGTTGTGGATGATTTTGATGATGCTGGTGTTGTTGTTGCTGTTGCTGTTGTTGTTGTTGCTGCTGCTGTTGTTGTTGTTGATGGAGAGGGTGGGAGTGCGAGAGATGGTGAGGGGGAGGATGGGGAGAATGATGATGGAGATGATGTGGTAGAGAGGGAAGCGAGGGAATGGGAGGAGGTAGAGAAGGAGGTTGAGGAGGATGATGGAGATGGTCGAGTGAGATTGGGTGTGGTGCAAAGGTCGAGGAGATGCTGACGGTAGTGGCTGATTCGTTGTCGGCGTTGGTTAAACTCGATCGTTCGTCGTCGTTCCATAATCGAACCATTTGTTCGTATTGTTGTTGGGGAATACTACAGATATCAGAGTGTTCTAGAGGCAATAAACAGACAATCAATCAATCAATAAATAGTGAGTGAATGGAGTGTAAGGTGGTGCAGAAAGATTGCGAGAGAGAGAGAGAGAGAGAGATACCTGCAGTTGCGATAGATCTTGCATAAGGATAGGAAGAGGTAGGATTAAACATAAAGACCTTGTTTCGTGCGGCGTGAATCGCCGGACCATCACATTGTACTCGAGCGGCAGCAGTTTGCCAAGCGGATTGATCGGGCAGGGGATTGTTGGATCTAGCTTGCGTTCGAGCGACGGTGAGGAGTTGGAGGAAGTTCGCTTCGCTCCGCAGATGTGGTCGAACGATGCGCCAAATGTAGGGTTTGCAGCATTCGACGGCGACTTGATAGTCGTCGGGCTCACGGTCCATGGCGATGGCGATTTGCTCGCGAATTTGCTGGAGCTTGAGAGTGAGTTCTTGACGAACGTGTCGTTCGTGTTGACCGGCACAAATGGCTCGTACCCAAGCCATGAATTCGGGAGTGGCGAGAGGTTCGTGAACATCGACGAAGGGTTGATGCGGGCCGTGGAGGGCCGTGAGAACGGCGTCGATGATGTAGGCGCCAAACTCGACCAAGGCCGACCAGAGCATCTTGTTGTTGAGTACGTTTCTGATGGCACGCTCGGGGAGGTGCTTGAGCAATGCGACAGCATTGGCGAGCTCTTGAGTCGGTACGCGATACAAGACGGCACGTTCGAGAAGAATCAAGAGAGAATCTTGACGATCACTGCGTCGAATCAATGGGAGAGATCGAAAGATCTCGATCAAGTCTTTGAGGAGCGAGTGCGGGTATCGAAGCAAGAACCAAACGATGGGTCTCGCTTCCGAGAGAGAGACACGATTTTGAGCAAAGAGTTGGCGATTTCGCGCGAGATCGTTGGCACCGACACGAATCTCGATCGGAAGCTCGGAGGTAAAGTCGCACTCGAGAACCATTTGACAACGCAACGCAGTGATGGCATGCTCGACCGACGTGGTGGCGGATTCGAATTTTGCAGTGTCACGTGGATGGAAGGCAGAGACGACGACAGGGATCGAGACGGCGGGTGTGGTGGAGGTGGCGGCGGCGATTTGCCACATGGCACAGAGACCTCCGTCAGCGAGATGTTGTGGCCACTAATAATATAAGAGTGAGAGTGAGAAGGTTTTGCATGTTGGGGAGACACACACACACACAACGCGAGAGAGAGAGAGAGAGAACGTACGACAATATCATAGAGTGTACTACCGAGAGAGATTACATCGCACATTTGAGCGCCCATAATAAAGAGTGCAGTATCGAATTCTCGAGCAGCGCGATAGGCCAATATGAACGAGAGCAGACGAAGGTTCTCACGAGCGAGAGAGAGGCCTTCGGGAGCCTTGGCGAGTTGCTCGGTGCGAAGGAGAGGAGCGATGACGGCAGCGGAGGTGCCGATGGGCGAGAGTTCGATGAGATTGAAGAAGGCGTAGGCGCTCTTGCAGCCGCGAGGCGGCGCGGGCCACGAGAAGACGCGTAGATGGAGCGAGGCGGTGGCATCATGGTCGCAGTCCTCAGGACTGTTGAAGAGACCGAGCAACAGTACGAGCTGAGGTTCGGTGAAGATGTTGGGTGTCAGAGGCCGCAGTTGGACGTGCGACCAACGAGAGCACGTGAGACTCTCGGTGTTATGTTGGAGGAACTTGACGGTGGCATCGAGTTTGCGCAGTACAACGTCGCGTAGCTCGGGTGGAGGTTGAAAGCCTTTCAATGAGCGGACTAAGGTATCAAGAGCGATCGAGATGTGTCGAGGAGGAGACGGAGAGGAGGAGGAAGAAGAGGCCTTGAGAGAGTAGTAAGCGCGTGAGTGTGTCAATCGTGTTGTGTGTAGGGAGGGAGGTGATATCGGTCGTGTGGTGAGTACCTACTTGATTGGACTCCTTGGCGGTGGTTGCCATTGGTTGTTGATGGCTCGGGAAGGGAATGGCGTATGGCACGCGTGGAATAGTGCTCAAGGCAAGCAGTGGAATCTGTTGACGAGTATCTCTCACGCGCGTGCCGCGTAGCGAGAGAGACAAGGCGCGCGAGAGAGAATGATGATGTATGTGACGAGCAGTGGCGAGAGACGAGGAAAAAAAGAACACTGCCAAAACGCGGGCGCGCACGCACCGATCGATCAATCACGACGAGCGATACGCGCACGAGAAGGATCTCTCGATCAATAATATCTTGGTGGAGCTCTCGGCTCTCTGGTGTTGGATGTTCAGGTTGTTGGGAGGGGAGATTCATTCATATATTGTGGGGAGATATGCAAGTTGAACGCCGGGGGCGGGAGAGATGTTTCGTTCCCACAGCAACATGCAACTAGCACTGCGCGAGTCAATGCGATTTCTCTCGTCTTGTATGTGCGCACCCGCTGATGATATGGTGCAAGGGAAGGAGGACAATGGACACCGAGTATGAGAGGAGTGGGTTGCGTGGAGAATAGGAACGGTAGCAGTACCAAAGGTTGGAGCGAAACGAGCAACTCTAGAGGTGGCACGAACACACACACATATGCACTCTAGCGCGCGAGAGCGAGAGTTGTGCGGATGGGCATTGGTTGTGCGAGAGAGATAACTCAACATGGTGCGCGCAAGTGGCAGTACGTACAATGATATGAGAAGAAGAAGAAGAAGAGCGAGAGTAATGAATAACGCATACGATGGCGCTCCAATGGTAATGATGTTGATGATGAAGATGTTGTAGTTGATTTAATGGTAGCGACGTGGCGTGGCGTGGCGTAGCGTGATCGAGGTGGTGGTTATGGTGTGTTGTGGCAGTATCGAACGTACCTCTCGCGATTACGCTAGGGGGAGACCAGCGCGCGAAGCAAGCGCATTAAGAGGGCGTTGCGAGGGAGGAGAGGTGGCACGCTTGCGGCGGTGCGACGAGTATGAGCGCGCGACGAGCGAGCGCGAAAGCGCGGCAACCGAGGCGAGC
>Ga0209935_1004604_pt1 | contig 12565 bp, 6 predicted proteins | sample ThiBio_1000_plan_2_FD_183958 | JGI IMG/M metagenome (GOLD analysis project Ga0209935, IMG submission 183958) | Wastewater bioreactor microbial communities from Cape Town, South Africa - Thiocy_cont_1000_plan (SPAdes) | ecosystem: Engineered > Bioreactor > Thiocyanate-remediating >... | reverse complement strand
ATCAATCAATCAATCAATCAATCAATCAATCAATCAATCAATCAATCAATCAATCAATCAATCAATCAATCAATCAATCAATCAATCAATCAATCAATCAATCAATCAATCGATCAATCAATCAATCGAAGCTACCAGCAAACGGCAGTTCTTGTATCCCTGTCGCACACGGCACGAAGATATCCTTGGCCGTACTCGTCGTTGCGTTGCTTGGTGGGATTCACTCGAAGGTTGGTTCCCGGAGCGCCGCAGCAACATCTGATTTGCATGCCAGCAGGCATTCCTCGAGCTCCATTGAGGCAAGCAGCTTGGATGTTGAGGCATCCTGTGATGTTGATGTTGCTCACGTTGCAGTTCGAGAGGTTGGTGTTCGAGAGATTGGCACCCGAGAGATTGGCACCCGAGAGATTGGCACCCGAGAGATCTCGATCTCGCAAGTCGATTCCCGACAAGTTGACTCCTTCCAGCTTGCGAGGAAGTCGAGCACCCAAAAGATCGGCTCCCGAGAGATTGGCTCTCGAGAGATCGTGACCAGAGAGATCTCGATCTCGCAAGTCGACTCCCGACACGTTGACTCCTTCCAGGTTGTGAGGAAGGCGAACTCCCGACAAATTGGCTCCCGAGAGATTGGCTCTCGAGAGATCGTGACCCGAGAGATCGTGGCCCGACAAGTTGACTCGTGCCAGCTTGCGCGGAAGTCGAGCTCCCGACACATTGGCGCCCGAGAGATTGGCTCCTGTCAGATCGTGACCAGAGAGATCTCGATCTCGCAAGTCGACTCCCGACAAGTTGACTCCTTCCAGCTTGCGAGGAAGTCGAGCTCCCGACATCTTGGCTCCCGACAGATTGGCTCCCGAGAGATTGGCTCTCGACAGATCGTGACCCGAGAGATCTCGATCTTGCAAGTCGACTCCCGACAAGTTGATTCCTTCCAGCTTGCGAGGAAGTCGAGCACCCAACAAATTGGCCCCCGAGAGATTGGCTCTCGACAGATCGTGACCAGAGAGATCTCGATCTCGCAAGTCGACTCCCGACAAGTTGACTCCTTCCAGCCCGAGTGGAAGTCGAGCTCCAGACATCTTGGCTCCCGACAGATTAGCTCCCGTCAGATCGTGACCCGAGAGATCGTGGCCCGACAAGTTGACTCGTTCCAGCTTGCGCGGAAGTCGAGCTCCCGACACATTGGCTCCCGAGAGATTGGCTCCCGTCAGATCGTGACCCGAGAGATCTCGATCTCGCAAGTCGACTCCCGACAAGTTGACTCCTTCCAGCTCGAGAGGAAGTCGAGCTCCCGACATTTTGGCCAACGACATGTCTGCTCCTCGAACATCGCTGCTCGACAGCTCCATCTCTCTCATGTCGCTCGATGCAAGTCGAGCTCCTCTCATCACACATCGAACCATCCTCCGACCTCGAAGGTCGGTTTCTGACAGATTGGCCGAGCTCATGTCGACCTCTACCATCTCGAGTGGAAGTCGAGCTCCTCGTGCATCGACCTCCACCATCTTCGATCGATCAATGTCGGATTGAGAGAGATCGACCTCGACCATCGTCGATCGAGAGAAGTCGGCCTCGCTCGCCGAGATGTTGCTCATGTCGCATCGACTCAAGTCGGCGTTCGCGACGTGAGCTCCTTGCATCGAGCTCGCTCTCAATGTCGAGTCTCGCAAGATGGCCGATCGGAGGTTGGCGTGGTCAAAGTCGGTCTCGATCGCTTGCACGCCGCTCATGTCGGCTCGTTCGAGGTTGGATCCTGAGAGGTTGGCGTGGTCGAGGAGCGATTGGTTGAGCTTGGCGTCGTGCAGATCGAGACCGCACAGCCACTCGCCCGAGAGATCGGCGTTCTTCATGCTCACTCCTGTGGCTGCTGACTTGTCGCGGTCTGCTTGAGATGATCGAGACGAGGCGAGAGCCGATACTCTTGCTGTCACTTGCTCGGCCGTGAACTTCTTGCGTCGGCTCTTGGACGAGAGCTCGGCGAGAGCCGATTGGAGCTTCTTGAGCTCGAGCACTCGAGCCGTGACGACAAGAGAGCCGATCTCTCGTTTGGTGAGTGCTTCAGGAAGCTGTCCTCTGCATCATCATCATCCACGAATGAGCAACGATCAATATCATTGGTGTGTGAGTTGTGAGAGACAAAGAGAGAGAGAAGCAACGGACGTACGATCGCAACCAATGAAGAGCATGCTCGAACGATTGAGGATCGCAATCGATGAACACTCGTCTCTCTCGTCGATCATTCATGCTCGTGGTCGTGTGAGTCGTCGTGGTGGAGGAGTGGAGGTCGTCTTGGCGATCGAGGTGCGCGAACCCGAGATGGTAAGAGTCGCGAGGAAGCTCGTACTCTCCTGAGAACATTCGATCGAGCACCGAGCCGCTCTCGCTCCTCAGAGTCTGCTCCGTCGCTCGGAACGTGCGATCTCCGACATCGATCGCGAACACTCGACTCGACAATATCGCTCGAACGGCCTTGTCGGCTCGACTCGTGTCTCGGTGTGGCGACGACGAGGACGAGGGGGGGTTGTGGTCGCTCTCGCACTCGGTGGCTTGGTGGATCAATGCTGCTCCCATCGATCCCACCCACACACATCCTCGGTTCGCACATCGATGATGCATGCACGCCGACGACAGATGGTGATCGAGAGAGCGAGAGGCACCTCGCCAAGAGCATCCAGTGTCTTGGTTGGTGCATGATATCTCATCGTCTTGATCATGCGATCTTGACGATGACGAGGAGGAGGAAGAGGTTGGAGAACAAAGCTCCGAGGCGCTGAAGATCGACCTCCGACACACAGGACACGCAATGGGTCTCATGGACGCGTTGTCGAGCAAGGCCATGATGCAACGCCTGCAGAAGCAGTGGCAGCATTGAGTCACGAGAGGCTCTCGAGGTCGGTGTTGGCAGATGGCGCACACACTCGCATCGAGATCATCATCGGCCTTCCCATCGCCTCGATGTCGCTCATCGATTGATGATGACGACGAGGATGACATCAACGAGAGAGATGAAGCAAGAGCAGCAGACGAGGAGGAGGGAGAGGCAGCCATGAGATGGCGCACCAGCAGCACAAGAAGGTGGTTTGGTTGCGTGAGGGAGTGGTTGGTGAGGGAGGGAGGTGCTGTTCTTTGTTCCTTCATCGATTGGTTCTTGTTGCTTCTTGTTGCTTGCTTGCTTGCTTGGTGTCTCTAGCGTGTCTCGTGTCTCGTGTGAGAGAGAGCTTCATCTCTTCGTCTCTTTGGGTTTGAGCAGTTTGGAGCTTGGATCATCTCTTTGTCGTTGTGTGAGAGATTGAAGAGGAAGAGATGGGAGACGATGCTCTTGATCGTGATGCTCGAATCAAGCTCTCGATCGGCACCAAGCAGCAGGGCAATGCCGATGACCAGTTCAACTTCCCTCACGGCTTTGTGTTGGACCATCCTCGAGGTCTCTTGTTGGTCGTCGATTGCAACCATCGAGTGCAAGTATTATCTTCAGCAGATGGCTCGCTCGTGTCCAAGCTCGGCGAGAAAGGCCACCAACCAGGCCAGTTCAACTATCCATGGGGCATTGTGATCGATCACGATCATGATCGCATCCTCATCGCCGATAGCGGCAATCATCGAGTACAATCATGGTCATTGAGCGAGCAATCGTTCTTGTCGTGCATCGGCCAGCTTGGAACAGGAGATCTCGCGTTCCACAACCCTCGAGGCATTGCGATCGACAAGCATCATCATCGCATCATCGTCGTCGATGGCAAGAGCCATCGGTTGGTGTTCTTGTCGTCGATCGATCTCTCGTTCTTGTTCTCGATCGGCAAGCAAGGATCTCAACCAGGCGAGTTCAATCGCCCATCAGGCATTGTGATCGATGATGATCGACATCGAATCATCGTCACTGATACCGGGAACAATCGAGTGCAAGTATTGTCGTTGATCGATGGCTCGTTCTTGTTCGAGTTCGGCTCCAAAGGCGACCAACCATGCCAGCTCAAGTATCCTGACGGAGTATGCATCGATAATCAAGGTCGAATCATCGTCGCCGACTTCAGCAACAATCGATTGCTAGCATTCACTCACGAAGGCCATCACATCTCATCCTTCGATTGTGGTCGCGAGTACCCACATGGAGTTGCATTCGACGAGCATCGAGGTCTCATCCTCTTCTCGGCAGGCCATCGAGTGCATGTGATTGGAGCCAATCAATGGCTTGCCGACACGTTCACGTGGCGTCCAGATCGCCATCGATATGCACCATCATGGATGAAGCAAGCAGTGTCGACGATGACGATGATTCGATCGTTGATCGATGAGTCGAACGCGATGTCGATGATTCCGAACGAGCTGCTGTTCGAGATCTTCTCGCATCTTTGAGCCCATCCAGATTACATTGCGCCATGTGCAATCGATCTCGAAAGAGCACCACCACCAAGAACAAGAACAACTGCACGATGATGTGACGATACATTCCAGCACCTCTTCATCTTCATCGTCATTCTCATCGTGCAGCACACTCACTCACAATCAATCAAGCACCACCAATGGTCTTGATGAATGAATGATTGATAAGTCGTGTGCAATCTTGAACGAGATATCAATCAAGGCCTCTCTCTCTCCCTCACAAATGCGTTGCTCAATATGAGTCTTGCTCTCTCTCATCAATCATTGTATCAATCTCAATCAACTTCTTTCCAATACCAAGACCAACACCAAGACCAAGAGAAGATGATTCAAGAATCATGATGAAGATCAAGAAGAGGCTCGTGTGAGTGAGGGAGTGGTTGGTTGAGGGAGGGAGGTGCTGTTCTTTGTTCCTTCATCGATTGCTTCTTGTTGCTTCTTGCTTGCTTGCTTGGTGTCTCTCTCGTGTCTCGTCTCTCGTGTCTCGTGTGAGAGAGAGCTTCATATCTTCATCTCTTTGGTTTGAGCAGTTTGGAGCTTGGATCATCTCTTTGTCGTTGTGAGAGAGAGAGAGAGATTGAAGAGGAAGAGATGGGAGACGATACTCTTGATCGTGATGCTCGAATCAAGCTCTCGATCGGCACCAAGCAACAAGGCGATGCTGATGGCCAGTTCAACTTCCCTCACGGCTTTGTGTTGGACCATCGTCGAGATCTCTTGTTGGTCGTCGATTCCAACCATCGAGTGCAAGTATTATCTTCAGCAGATGGCTCGTTCGTGTCCAAGTTCGGCGAGAAAGGCCACCAACCAGGCCAGTTCAACTATCCATGGGGCATCGCGATCGATCACGATCATGATCGCATCCTCATCGCCGATAGCGCCAATGATCGAGTACAATCATGGTCATTGAGCGAGCAATCGTTCTTGTCGTGCATCGGCCACATTGGAACAGGAGATCTCGCGTTCAACTGCCCTCGAGGCATTGCGATCGACAAGCATCATCATCGCATCATCGTCGTCGATGGCAAGAGCCATCGGTTGGTGTTCTTGTCGTCGATCGATCTCTCGTTCTTGTTCTCGATCGGCAAGCAAGGATCTCAACCAGGCGAGTTCAATCGCCCATCAGGCATTGCGATCGATGATGATCGACATCGAATCATCGTCTCTGATACCGGGAACAATCGAGTGCAAGTATTGTCGTTGATCGATGGCTCGTTCTTGTTCGAGTTCGGCTCCAAGGGAAGTCAACCATGCCAGCTCAAGTATCCTGACGGAGTATGCATCGATAATCAAGGTCGAATCATCGTCGCCGACTTCAACAACAATCGATTGCTAGCATTCACTCACGAAGGCCATCACATCTCATCCCTCGATTGTGGCAGCGAATACCCACGCGGAGTTGCGTTCGACGAGCATCGAGGTCTCATCCTCTTCTCGGCAGGCCATCGAGTGCATGTGATTGGAGCCAATCAATGGCTTGCCGACACGTTCACGTGGCATCCAGATCGTCATCGATATGCACCATCATGGATGAAGCAAGCAGTGTCGACGATGACGATGATTCGATCGTTGATCGATGATTGCTCGGCGATGTCGATGATTCCGAACGAGCTGCTGTTCGAGATCTTCTCGTTCCTTTGATTTTATTGGTCTCGAACGATTGATGATTGTCTCGAACGAACGAATGAATCACCACAAATCAATCAATACAATCAAGTGCCGCATTTGATTGAGCGAGATATGCGCGATATCGAATGGCGCTGACATTCCGCGAGCTTTCCTGTTCGCTGAACCAGGCGTGTATGTTGTGTACCATCGACGTCGCTGCTGCGGCATTCCTCTCTACCTCTCTCTCTCTCTGGGCTGCACGCTCCGCACGACACACACACCCATCCATCATGGACCCCGCTGAGGATGACTCGGAGGAGCTCTCTGATGCGATCGCGCTCTCGCTGCTCCTCACGTGCGAGCCTTCCACCAGCGCGAGATCGACCGAGCCGCGAGCGCAGTACGGCGCGTACGATGGCGACGATGACGCCGCGCTCCCATCGTCGTCGTCGTCGGCGTCGGCATCGCTCCCTCGCGGATGGCGCACTCATGATTCTAGCGAGTATGAGCCGCTGGACGAGTTCGAGCCCGAGCCATCGGGCCGGCGCTGGTACACCATCGGCCCCGGCGGCGGCAACTACGTGATGATGGTGCCGGGCTCGTCGCGCGCCATCATCATGTCGCCCTCGATGCTCGCGGCGCTGATGCCGGGCATGATATCGCGAGACAACAACAACATCAACGACGACACCATGCCGTCGATGGCGTCGTCATCGTCGTCTTCTTCCTCGTCGTCGTCGTACGCGAGTGGGCACGTGGACAGCAGCGCGGTCGTCGCCGCGAGGCAGCTGATTGGCGCAGTCGACGACGGCTCGCGATTCTCGACGCGGGAGCCCGACGAAGACGACTCGATCCGAATCTATCCCGCTCCTCGGAGCTTATACGACGACGATGACGGCGACGACGACGACGACGATGCTCCCGCTGGCAGCCCTGATTCGATACCGCTGCTGCGCAAGGACGCCAGCGAGGAGGCTCAGAACACGCTGCTCACCAAGTGGCTGCACCGCTCGTTCTCGGCGCGCTTCGAGGACTCGGCGCTCATGTGGGAGTGCGGCTCGTGCACGAAGCCGATCGAGGGCTGCGAGGAGCACTGGGTGTGCGACGAATGCGACGACCTCGTGCTGTGCGACGGCTGCTTCGCCGACGGCCAAGGCGAGATGGTGCGCATCCACCAGGAGACCGCCGCCAAGGCGCAGCTCGAGCGGTGTCGCGCCCACGGCCTGCCGGACGATGCGCTGCGCCACGTGGGCGGCTTCTACTACCGTGAGGCGCGGCCGCGATGGCACATGAAGAGCCGCGTCGGTCGCGCGCGCTCGACGGCCGAGGTGGTCGAGCTGGCGCTGCTGGGCTGGCGCGGCCGGCCGCTGCTCGGCGAGGCGATCGAGCCGCAACGACAGCTGCACGCGTACCACAAGGAGTTCGGCGTCGAGATCGACGGCTTTCGATGGTACAACTTTGAGCACGTCGCGGCAATGGTCAAGCGTCTCGGCCACGCGTTCGAGTCGTATGGATTCGAGGCCGGAGTGTCGCACATTGCCATTGCTGGAGAGAATCGGCTCGAATGGCTCGTGACCGATATCTGTTGTGTGCGCCAGGTACTCGATCCAGCACTCGATGAATGTCACTCACTCACTCACTCACTCACTCGCTCACTCACTTACTCACTCTTGATTGATAGGCATTAACATCAGTGGCTCTACCACACAATATCACGACTGCTGATGTGTCGCACATCCTCCGCACGACCGAGGTGCATGCGGTCATTGCCACGAACTCGTGTCTGCAACAGCTGATTCCGGCGCTACCCGCTTGTTCGACGCCCGTGTCGCTCATCGTGTCGATGGACGAGGTGCTGCCCGAGCAGCAGGAGCTGCTGCGCGAGAGCTACGCTCGTGTCGGCGTCGAGCAGCTACCTCCGTTCGTCAGTTTCGCGTTCTTGCTCGAGCTCGGCTCGGCGATGGAGGAGGATCTCGGCATCATCGACCAAGACAGCAGCAACGTCGCGACCATCATGTTCACGAGCGGCTCGTCCGGCGTGCCCAAGGGCGTGCAGTTCACCGAGGCGCAGTGGCTCTCGCAGCTGAAGCTGCCCGTCACCTTCAAGAACGTCGTCATGTTCGGCTACCTGCCGCTCGACCACGTCGCCGGTCGCTTGGACGCCTACACGGCAGTGTTCAATGGCGGCCGCATCGCGTTCGACCGCTCCATCTTCCTTCCGCTCAATCCTGGCGCCGATGGCGCGCATCGAGTCGGCACCATTGTGCGCCGAATTCGCACCTTGCGCCCGACAGTGCTGGGTCTGATTCCACTCTTGGCGAACGCCATCTACCAACAGTACAAGCTGGCGCTGCGGCAAGCCTTGGGCGACGACGACGACGACGACGATGACGACAACGAGTCGGATGCGACGCGGCTCGCCATCAAGGCCCGTGTGCGCAAGCAATTCCGCTACGTGCTGGGCGACCGAGTCACGAGTCTCAAGGTCACCTCTGGGCCCGTGAGTGCCGCGGTGCGCCGCTTCTTGCGACGTGTGCTCGGCTGCGTGGCACACGAGGGCTACGGCTCGACCGAGGTCGGCTCGATCTCGACCGACGGCAACGTGACGCAAGTCGTAAAGCTCGTTTCGGTTCCGGAGCTTGGCTACCTGGTCAGCAACGACCCGCCGCAGGGCGAGATCCTCGTGCAGCGTGCGCGCATGTCGTCGTATACCGACCACGAGGCCACGAATGCCGCCTTCCGCGGCCAGTGGTTTTGCACCGGCGACATTGGCGAGCGCACGGGCGAGCACTCGTTGCGCGTCATCGACCGCAAGTCGAACGTCATCAAGCTCGCGAACGGCGAGTTCGTGGCTCTCGAGCGCCTCGAGCGTCTCTTTGCCTCCGAGTGCGCGCTCGTGCGCCAGTTGCTGCTCCACGCCGACAGCAACAAGTCGAACCTCGTCGCGATCGTCGTACCAACCTCGGAGACGGTCGACGGCACGAGCGAGCAGGAGCGAGGAACGCCCGAGTACCGAGCGGCGTTCGAGCGCCGAGTGCGCCAGGCCTTCCACGACACGGCGGTGGCACACTCGCTGCGCGGCTTCGAGATTCCGATCGACCTGGCGATCGACTGGGAGGTCGGCGAGTGGAACTCGAGCTCGGGCCTGCTCACCAACTCGAACAAGCTCTGTCGGCGCAACCTGCGGCAGCGCTACGCACGCCAGATCGACGCTCTCTACACGCGGCAGTCGATTCTCGCCACGCTGCAGATCGACAGCTCGAGCGCCGCCGGCCGGTCGTTCGTCGAGCTCGGCGGCGACTCGCTGACCGCCATGCAGGTGCTCGAGAAGCTCAAGCGCCAGTCGGTCAACGTGTCGTTCGAGGACCTCATGGGCGACGCGTCGATCGACCAGCTGCTCGGCCGCTCGACGTCGCGCTACGACGACACGGCGCTCGCGAGCCCGATCGTCGACATTTCGTACGAGCTCGACAAGCTGGCGCACCTGATCGAGGGCTTCGCGTGGTACAAGCCGGCCGAGTGCTCGGTGCCGTTCGTCGCAAAGGAGCCGGCGCAAGTGAGCAACATCTTCCTCACGGGCGCCACGGGCTTTCTGGGCGGCGTGCTGCTCGAACAGCTGCTCGAGCAGTATCCCGGCGCCACGGTGCACTGCCTCGTGCGCCGTGCCGGCAGCCTCACGCAGCGACACGGCTCGCGCGTCGTCGAGATCGTCGGCAACCTCTCGAAGGGCCTGTTCGGCATGGCGCCGCTCGACTTTATGCGCCTCTCGAACGCGCTCGATCTCGTGGTGCACGCGGGCGCCATCGTCAACCACCTCGTGTCGTACGACGATCTCTACCAGACCAACGTCGGCTCGACGTTCGAGATCCTCAAGCTGGCGCTCATGGGCCGCATCAAGCCCGTGCACTACGTGTCGTCGATCTCGGCCGCCAAGAGCGCCTGCATGCGCGAGCAGGGTTACTCGGCCACCAAATGGGCTGCCGATCGGCTCTTCCTGCACTGCCGCACCGAGTACCACCTGCCAGTGTCGGTCTACCGGCCGGCACTCATCATCGGCCACTCACTCACGGGCCGCGCCAATCGCAAGGACTGGTTCCACCGACTGCTGCAGGCCATCGTCGACTACCGCATCGTGCCGCCGCTCGCCGGCATCTCGAACGAACGCATCTCGATGGTGTCGGCCGACTACTGTGCGCAAGCCATTGCGCGGTTGATGCTGCGTCGCGAGCCAACATCGCCAGCGCCGAGCCAAGGCACGCAACACGACTACGTCTACCACCTGGCATTCGCGAACGCCAGCTTCCGCGACGTGTTCGAGATGCTGCTGGCCGACAACAACCCGCTGCAGCTGCACGAGCTGCCGTCACACGACGAGTGGTTCTCGCAGCTCGAGACACGCGTCGTGCGCGACAATCACCCGCTGCTGCCGTTCCTCAAGAGCTTCCGACACTCGCTCTCGGGCTCGTCGCGTTCCTACGACACGACCTCCCTCGAAGCCGGGCTCGAGCAAGTGCGCACGCAAGCTTCCGTCACGATACCCGAGTTCTCAGTGCTGCGCCGAGAGGAGCTCTTGCGCACGATAGAGTTCCTCCAATCGCGAGAGTAATCTCTTGATTCGATTCGATTCGATTCGATTCGATTCGATTGAATTACAACGATCCTATTCATCGCTTCATTCGTCGTATTGCCAATGTACATGTGCTAGCCGCTAGGCTCTCTCTCTCTCTCGTTCTCTCTCGTTTGTCTCTTTCAATTGCAGCAATCAATAACAGCAAAATCAAATAACAACAACAACCAAACTGCTTGCGTGAACTACCACCATGTAAAGACGCTCCAGTTCGTGTCATCGGTGTTGGTACCCTTGGCGTGGCCTTCACGACCACGGCGATACCTGCGCGGCCAAAAGTCCAACCACCACGTGGCTCGCTCGGTGCACACCCATGCCGACAGCGTGTTGACGAGGTACCAGTTGATGTTGCTCAACAGCGAGATCGACGTCAGCAGCGCTCCGTCGGCCGTGCTAAAGACGTGCATCTCGTGCCCGGTGGCGATCCACACCTGCACGCCATCGGGCGACAGCTGCACGCGCCCGTTCGAGAGCCACGTGGTGACCGAGGTCGACGGCTCGAAGCGTCGCGAGCTGCCCGGCTTCGAGAGCTTCTCGAGGTCGCGGTAGCGCCATATGTGCAGCATTCCGCGTGCGCACAAGGCCGCCGACACGCATCGATGCACCGAGATGCCCTCGACCGGCTTGACGAATGCCGCCGTTCCGGCTGTTGGCGCGATCTCGATGCGCGGCAGCTCGAGCACCACGTCGCACGCGGCCCACGGTGGCAGCGGGTCGGCGAGTATCAGCTGTGCCTCGGACGTAATGTCGAGCGGCCAGTGGTGCGGCAGCCAGATGCACACGGCGGTCTTGGTGTGCGCACTCAGCAGCGGCGTGTTCCATGTCAGCGAGCTGATCAATCGCCCTGTAGCTGCTGCTGCCTTGTTGTGCGTGGTGCTCGGCGGTGGTACAGTGTCGGTCACGTCGAGAAGTGTCACGAAGCGATAGATTGGCGGCTTCTCATCACTCGCGTGGTCGGTGTTGGTGTTGGTGCCGGTATGGTTGTCATTGTTGCCGTCGTCATCATCGTCATCATCAACGTGATTGACGTCAAGGTTGGGGTTCTCGGCCGTGGCAGCAGCGACCGACCGCAGATCCCAGATGACGGCGTGCACCTTGGTCTTGTGAATGTAGGCAAACAGGAACTGGTGGTCGCTGAGCGGAACGAGAGACACCTCGTTGTCGTAGACGCCAAGCGTGCTGGGCAGCTTGAGCAGGCAGTTGGGTGCGCGAGCCGACGTGCGTGCCACTTGCTCAATGTGCTCGGACATGTAGGCCACCTCGTGCGACCACACGCTATGTTCGCCCTCGAACGGCACCAGCCACTGGCACGCGTAGTTGGCCTCGCTGCCTCGCCGAGAGCACACTGCCGTCACGATAACGACCAACATCGGCTTGGCACGCTTGGAGGAGTTGAGGCTCCCAGAGCCGCCGGCACGTGAGGACGAGGAGTCACCGTTGTCGCTGCTGCTCTCGAGATCCGAGAAGCAGCTCCAATCGACCAGGAGCGGGTTCGAGAGATGCAAAGCGAATGGTTGTAGCTGTTGATCGAGCGACAACACCGTGAAGCAGCTGCGAGCGAGCACGTCGCCGATCGGACCGTTCTTGATCGCTGCAGCAGGATCCACGGGCACGGCTGCCGCTGTGCCGGCAGGCGAGGCCGATGCCGTTGCGGTGGTGGATGGCGACGTGGCAGATGCGGCTGCGCCTGTCGAAGAGCTCGAAGAGGTGTTCTGTTGCTCGCGAGCAGTACGCGAATCGCACAGTATGATGTGCGAGTCGCGCCGGCCCTTCCTGCCATGTGGTTCAAGCGTACCCTCACTCAGTAACCACACTACCACCACAGAGATCGGCGTCGATTGGTGGAGGGAGCTGCATCGTACCAGACGCCAGCAAACTGGCCATAGTCGTTCGACTCCATGAGCGACAGCGAGCCGAGCAAGCACGACGACGCATGGGTCGCAAAGTCGC
>Ga0209935_1004603_pt1 | contig 12574 bp, 13 predicted proteins | sample ThiBio_1000_plan_2_FD_183958 | JGI IMG/M metagenome (GOLD analysis project Ga0209935, IMG submission 183958) | Wastewater bioreactor microbial communities from Cape Town, South Africa - Thiocy_cont_1000_plan (SPAdes) | ecosystem: Engineered > Bioreactor > Thiocyanate-remediating >... | reverse complement strand
GATAATATCTTAATCGTTGAGTTATAAAATATTATTCTTATGTAAAATAATATCTTGATTCTTTGTTACATAATATTATTTCATAAATAATATCTTTATCTTTCTGTAAATATTATTTAATACATAATATTTTAATAGTTGAGTTACAATATTATATTCTTCAATAATATTATTTTAATTTTCTGTAAAATATTAAGATAACCTTTTGTAAAATATTAAGATAAGCTACAGACTTATATTTTTATGTAAATAATATCTCAATCACTAAACTTACATAACTATATAGTTATATAGAATAATATCTTAATAGCTGAACTTACATTATATTCTTATATAAAATAATATCCTAATTGTTAAAGTTACATAATTATATTCTTCTGTAAATAATATCTTAATCGAAAAGTTGCATAATTATATTCTTGCACAAAATATCTTGATCGTCAAAGTTACATAATTATATTCTTCTGTAAAATAATATCTTGATCGTCAAAGTTACATAATTATATTCCTCTGTAAAATATTATCTTAATCAAAAACTTGCACAATTATATTCTTCTGTAAATAATATCTTAATCATTGAAGTTGCAGAATTATATTTTATATAAATAATATCTTAATCGTATAAGTTGCAAAATTATAGTCTTATATAAAATAATATCTTAATCGATATATAAAATATTATCTTAATAATTCCGTAAAATATTATCTTAATAATGCATTATATTATCTTAATCATTATGTGAAATATTATCTTAATTAATACATAAAATATTATCTTAATCGATACATAAATATTATCCTAATCATCTTGTAAAATATTATCTTAATCGATACATAAAATATTATCTTAATCATCTTGTAAAATAATATATTAATTCGTTCCTCAAAATGTTATTTCAATTGATACATAAAATATTATTTCAATCGATACATAAAATATTATCTTAATTATTTAGTAAAATATTATTTTGAGAGTCAAGTAAAATATTAATCTTAATACGTGGTAACATAATTACATTATTGTTAAAATAATATATCGATCAATAAGTGAAATGATTCTATTATTATGTAAAATAATATTTTGATTGTTAAGTTATATAATTATGTTCTTATGTAAGATATTATCTTAATCGCTAAGTTATTATATTATTATGCATAATAATAACTTAATCGTTAAGTTACATTATTATAATCTTAACAAAAATAATATACAGATAGTTCAGTTACGTAGTTATATTCTTAACCAATATGATATCTTAATCACTAAACTTAAACAATTATATTATTTAGTTATATTTTATACGTTAAATAATATTATATATATAATATCCATCATTCGGTAACTCAATGTTATATAAAGTAGTATTTGATGATCGAGTTATATTTGTGTTATATATTTGTGTTATATATTTGTGTTATATAATTGTGTGGTATTTAATCAATATAAACATAAGTATATTATCGAGTTATACATTATCGAGTTATACATTATACATTATACATTATACATTATACATTATACATTATACATTATACATTATACATTATACATTATACATTATACATTATACATTATACATTATACATTATACATTATACATTATACATTATATATTATTCATGTATCAAAATAATGTATTTGTGTTTATATTAAAAAATTCTAATATAGATTTTTAATATAGATTTTTATTAATTTTTATTAATATATCAAATGGTGTCGGAAATACAAAATAACCTTTTTTTAGGATCATTGGAAGATGCGAGTGATTTAGAAAAATTACAAGAATATGGTATAACCCATATATTAAATGCATCATTATTTGATAATTTTTATCCTCAACATTTTATATATCTCTCTGTAGACATAGATGACGATATAACCACAAATATACTAGAATATAAAGATAAATGTATTCAATTTATCAACAATGTAATTAATGATAATGGAAAAGTATTTGTTCATTGTGTTGTAGGTACTTCTAGAAGTCCTGTTTTAGTTATATGTTATCTAGTAGAAAAACATAAATATTCTATACAACGTGCTTTTGAGTATGTATATTCAAAGAGAAAATCAATTCGTCCAAATGATGGATTTTTGCAACAACTAACCACCCTATACGGCTATTTTTTCTTACCATATCTTGATTATTAATTATATTATTGCTTTATCCCATTATTATCATTTTGATTGGATTATTATTTATCAATAATCAAGTTTTAAAATGGTAGAATTATACTTCATCTATCTGAAAAATAGATGAAATTTTATGTTTATTTCAATTTATTAATCCTCCATATTATTAATCCTCCATATTATTCTACTATTTATTTACATATAAATATAATTTAAAATAGATATATCTAAGAAATTTTTATGGATATTTGAACATATTAATATATTTGTTTCACTTATGAATTTATTTTCTTGGCTAATAGTCTATTGTACCTATTTTAGCTATAAATTTATTTATGGTACTCTGTTTAATATTTGTATAAATATTTTAATAAAAATAGTATTAAAATATCATATAATATATCATATAATATATTTATAAGCTCTAAATATCGTTTATCTAAAAAATAGATAAATGAAGCACAATTCCCCCTTTTGCAAATCTTCATTTCCAAAAATATTATTTTCAATTTTATTATTTCCATCTTCTTCTAATTTATATGCTGATATTTAATACAAATTAAATATATAGCTTGAATATATTTGTATTTTACAAAAAATTATTATGTATGGCGAGTCTAATTTATTCTGTGCGTTATTATTGAGTTAAAATGTTACTAGCAATATGTCTGTTTTTTACAAAAAATTATTATAATTAATATCCGATTTTTAAGCATATTAATTGTATTATTAAAGAATAACAAATTATTTAAATTATCGGATCGCATAATTTTTACTTCTACAATATATTTTTTACTTCTCCGATATAATTTATTTTTAAGCCATCCGATAATCTTTATTTTTGTGTATATTTATATTCTTCATAGATATAAAGTTTGCAATCAGTATATGTATTGTACATTTTTAGGTTCTAGTATTATGTACTTTATGATATTTAAATCATAATCCAGAGATAAATGGAAGATGTAAAAATAAATAAAATTGAAATTTTGATTTTTACAGAATGAAGTTTTCAAACGGGAGAACTGTACTTCATCTATCTATTTTTTAGATAGATGAGAGATTTTGGGCTACATATAACAAATATTAACAACAAGTTTATTATATAAATATAATTGATTAATAAGATAATTCGTAATCCTTTTTACATCTAAGTAATACCAGTAATATACGATTACTCATATTAAATTGACTGTAATTTAACGACTTCCTTAAACTTAAAATAAAATTTTAAAATGTCGTATACACAAAATTTTATTTAAGAGCTTAGTAACTTTTGAGAAGAAGTTCATGGTTTTCTACGAAAACCTAGCTCGGTTTCAAAGAAACCTTGAAGAAGATACGTTGGTGAAAATCTTATTTTAGACGATACAATTATATTTTTATTCGTTATTATAGGAAAGAATATAAGGAAAACAAAATATCATAATATAGTTGAAAATATACATCATACATTATAATCTGATATAATTTTTATAATGTATTCCAACAAATAAATATTGATATAATAAATTCCCTAGACCAATAAAGTTTATTTGACTGACAAAAAATTCCTCCAATAATATCGGTTAATGCATGAATATTCATATAAACTAGTATACTTTATTTATTCTTTTTGCGATATTTATTTTAAAGTAAATAAAATGTTAAATAGTAAAATAATTAAAACAATTAAAACAATAGTAGATAATTCTGTAAAATAAAGATTATGATATTAAATTATGGAAAAATATAATTCTTTAACTTACCGATTTAGATACTATTATACAGAGGAATATAACTTATTGATTAAGATATCATAGATAAAAATATAATTATATAATATAAAGATAAAATATTATCTATAGATTACATACCAGGATAATATTTTACATGATAATAAAATTGTTAACTTGAGATTAATATAATATCTCTATCAGAATATAATTACATAATATCTCTATCATGTTATAATTTACATCAAAATACAATTCAATAAAAAACGGCTAAGAGAATATTTTGTGAAAAATATAATTCAGAAAAATAACTATTAAGATATTATGTTAGTAAAAATATAATTATGAGCTATCAACTTATATTATATTTTATATAAAAATATAATTGGTAGACTTAAAGATTAAGATGGTATATTATGGAAAGAATATAATTGAGTAATATAAAGATTAAGAAATTTTTATATAAAAGAAAAATCTATTACATGAAAGTAAATGTATTTATCTCACAAATATTATATTCTACAAATGTATTAATACATTAATATATTTACATAACAACCGATATTATGCAAGAATATAAAGTAATTGAACAATTTACAATAGAATATAATCATGCATAAAATAGATTTGTATGTTATTTTGTGTTGTAATTAATATATTTTAAAAATATATTAATTATTATACAGTCTTATTTGTGTTTAACCAAAGAATTATATCAATCATTCAATTATTTAATTATTCAATCAAAAAATTGAAAGCATGATAATGATGAATTTATTCTATTTTGTCGAAAATAACCATATTTATACGAGGACATTTTAAAATAGTGGTATTATCTTTCAGTAAATTGAATACAAGTAATATAATATTATCGTAAATTATAGTTTCGATATTAGAATTAGAAGTTACAATAGAATGATTTTTAATCTCATACAATACAAGTTCATATTCATGAATATCAATTCCTTTAGAAAATTTATAAGGGTGAGACAAATCTACAGTTGTAATATTACCGTCCCAATCAATTTGAGTATTTGTTTTACTACTAGTATTATGATTTGGAACAAAAGTGGGAAGATCAGCTTCTATTAGTGAACCATAAGTAAATCCATCAGACGGACAACGATAGGGTAATTTTAAATCTTGAATAAGATCGCCCGACATAGAAAATAAACGTAAATATGAGCTGCAATAAATTTTGATAACATTTTTATCTACATATATTTGTGCATCACCATCAGCTTTATATTCGGATACAAAAACCGGTTTTTCTGTGTATATTTTGTAAAATCTATATATATAATAATAGCATGAGTGACCTGGGTATATAGGTTCTCTTGTTATTATTATATTTGGTTTCAGATAAAGCTGATAAATTCCTTGAATATTATACAAAAATATATCATTTTCAAATATAGCCGTTTCATAATCAAAATCATTTTGTATAGTTTTATAAGTTTTAAAAGTATTTATTTGTATGTCCATATTTAATATATTTATATAAAGTGAATAAATATCATTATTGTATACAATAAAACATAAAACATAAAACATAAAACATAAAACATAAAACATAAAACATAAAACATAAAACATAAAACATAAAACATAAAACATAAAACATAAGGCATGGTTTTGTAATATTAATATATGAATATTTTCTCGGAAGAAATAAAGTTAACAAATATTCAGAAATAAAGACTGACAAGATATTAATAAAAAAATAAACGGTAAATTGATTGTAAATGATATAATTTAGGAGTGTTAAATTATTAAGGAATTAAGGAATTAAGGAATGAATTAAATTATTAATAAATTAATGAAAATGGCAAATATTTATTAATAAATTAATGAAAATGGCAAATATTTATTTTATAAATAGGCAATTGGAAAAAGAAATTAAAGAATCACAGGAAAGACAAAAGAAGAGAGATATTTATTTGGCGAAAAAGAAGAGTGAAGCTAAATATTTTAGTGTTAATAATTATGATTATGGTAGGTTAGCATCAAGAGAAATAGAATCAATATTTATACAGTACGGAACAATAGAGCTAAATAAAGACGACTATATAATAATAAAAAAAGAAAACAGTCCAACCATATATTTAAGGGTAGATAAAACAAGAGTATATTATACAAAAAAACAAGCAACCGAACATTTTTGTTCATTATTTAAGTTTAGTACAAGAAGAAAGCTTGGATTATCAAAAATTGAAATAAGAGAACAAATAGATAATATTATGGACAATGGATCATTACTTTATGTGAGATTTGTTCCTGAATAATATGAGAATGGATAAGAAATTAAATTACATACCAAAACAAAATATAGTATATAATTTATTCTTATAAATGTATATATAATTTCAATAGTATTCAACTTATTATTCATGTGTTTTAGTATCCAAATTAATGTATTTGTAACATTAAGTAATAAATTTACCATTTATTTATCAGATTAAATTTATTATAACTAAATAATAGCAAATCGAAATTTGACATGGGGGTTTAGTTATCAGTTTACAATACGGTGTGTTGAAAATTTTGGTTGAATACTAATAGAGGAACAATATAGTATACCAATATAAAATTAGTATTGAAGAGTTTTACATAAATAAGTTAAATAAGAGAGAACTTTATGATTTATTTTTGTATTACTGGTTAGAATAATATTGGTATAAAAATCGTATATATTATGTATTTAATTATGAATATTTTTTTCAACATACATATATGTTGTATCAGGATCTAGATAATAACAAATTTCAAGTAATGAATAATAAGACATATTATCTTTAACTAGAGGTGTTTTTATTTCAAAGAATTTATTATTATATACAATACTTACAATGCTATCCTGAAAATTTTTTAGTTCTTTGTTATATCATCGACATAATGAAACATTTCGCTGTTATAGTACATTATTTTTTCTCTTAAATATAAATTTACGTATCTTTGTTTATCATTATATGCCTCATTATTTCTTATTCTTTTTTCTATTTCTTCCATATATTTATCATCAATATATTGTTCCTAGTCTCTGTTAATCAAAATTTTCCATGTATACTCATCTATAGTATTTTATTTCTTTATTTATATATATACATTATATCATATATTCATATAATCTATAATATTGTTTAATATATCACACCCTATACTCATCTATATTATTTTTGTATTTCGCATAAAAATTTAATACATTTTAATATACTGTATATATTGTAATATATCACATTTTTACCAATAATTAAATTAATATGATACCTAAATTTACCAATAATTAAATTAATATGATACCTAAATTTACCAATAATTAAATTAATATGATGCCTAAATTTACCATAATTGCGTAAAATAAGTATATTTTATTAAAACAATATTAATCCAATTAAATAATAATTAGTATTATTAAAAATTATCCCGTAAGTAAATAATGTTTATTGTTGTATTTAACAATAAAGCTATAATAGGGCTATAATAAAGTTAAAAATTACGTTAAGCGTTGAAATAGAAAAATAGATATTAAAAAGTATTAGGATAAATAAGAAAATTATATTGAACTGAAAAAATTATTCAGTAAAATATAGGCTTGTTCTTTAGTTTTGACATCGTACATACCAGGTACTTTATATTTAGTCAGTAAATTTTTCAATTCGGGACCTGTAGTATTTGGATTATCGATAATATTTTTATCAGTATACAAGTCATAAGTATTAAAAGGGTTAGTATAAAGTAAGCTAAGATATAATTTACTTTGGCATATATTATCTGTTGGATTATTTTTACAGTAACCAAAAATTCTAATAACCCTAATACTATCATGTTGTAGAACATTAAACAAAAATAGTAATATTTCATGAGGTATATCATCAATTATAATAGATATTTGTTCATAATTATTTTGATCGAAATATGTAAGTATATCATCAGTAATAAAAGTAATCATACTATTCTTCAATATAGATACAGAAAAATAATCAGTGGCTTCATATAGGTCAAATTTTTCGTTAAAAGATAGTTTTTCAGGTTTAAAATCTTGGTTAATTATGTTAATTTCAAAAATAGATGTATATATTTGGGTATAAGTTGTGTATAAATATTTTAAGAATAAAATCCACGATGTTGTATTTATAGCGTCTATTTTTATTTTATTATTACTTTCTTTTTCTTGTAATCCAATTATCATATATCTTAAAACAGGCGAACAATATAAAATATTTTTATGTAGATTGTAAGATATTTCTTCTACATATACTTCAATATCATGCGATCCAACAAAAAAATTCTGTTCCCATATGTTCATTTATTTTATTTAAAATAGAATTATTTAAGAATAAACATTTCATAATCTATCTTATTTTTAATTTACAATTTACATTAAATAACCTATTCTACTTCTAATTTACAATCAACATCCATGTTTCCTTTTTATTTTTCAAAACAATTAATATGTCATTAAATTAGTTGTTTTGTCAGCATTTTACTAATATTAAAAACATTTTAATAACACTATTTTATGATAACTAATATTTATGCTTATTAAAATAATTATAAGATGCAATATAACCAATTATCCTAAATATCTTAAAACTCTCGCATTGACACAATGTAAATTATATTGTATATAACAAAAATAATTTACATCAACAACCGTAATTATGAATAAATTATTTATAATCTTCTCAGTATTCTTTTGGATAAGTAATATTAATTCAGATAATATTTATTAAAGAATAAATATTATTAAATATAGTATGCATTATATTTAAGATTTTAATTATGGTGGAAAATATTTTAGTTATTGATAAAATATAAAGATTAAGCGGATTATAAAACATTAAGAGAATAAGTGTAAGATATAAAGTAATATTATAAAGTTAACGGCGTCCTGAAATGAAAGCACGTTTGGTAGTGTGACTAGTGTTTTTTAAATCATCGATAGAGAAACTGGGAAAATTAAACTGCATAAAAGATTCGAGAGCACCATATAGATCTGAGAGTTCAACTAATAACATAATTTTATCATTTTGTTGTTCAGCATCAAAACATTCCATAAGTTCTTCAAAAATTTTATCTAAACTACCAATTTTAGATTTTGGGATATGATTAATATGATATCCAGGCTGAGATTTTTCTAAAATATGGGTAAAACGAGGTTCAGCAAGACCAGTTCCATAAATCCATATTATATTTTTATTATTAATAGTATAAGATCGAATACCATATGAACCAATTTCAATACCCGTAATTTTATCAACAATATCAAAACCATCATCTGTTTTGGTAATATCAGGTTCCATATATTGAGAATAAAAATCTTTACAAATTCTAATAGTTTCATGCAATTTATCGAGATTTTCATCAGAATTAAAATTATTACTATCATCATACCACCATTCAATTAATTCTACTTTAAGAAAATATTGTTTATGTATATCATCTATTTTATCTTCATCTCTAAAGCATGGTGTATATGTCGAATATTTTCCCGGATTTATTGTGCCATCTTTTATCATTTGTAAAAATGACTGTTCTCCTGAAGCTACTATAACATCATTGTTAAAATAAAAATTCCTTCTATCTTGTGGTTTCGTTATATCGCTTGTATCTTCATTAACTGTCCACGGTGTTATTTTTTCCACATTCTTATAACCTTTTTTATGATAATATCTTAATGCATGTGACATTCTTTCCAAGTATGATCCTGTCCATTTCGCTTCCATTTTTATTTTTTGTTCGATTTTCTACATATTTCATATTTGATAATTATTAAATTCTTTATCCTCACAATTATATTAACTTATATCTTTGCAATTATAAATATTTGTCTATATCTTCTAAATTATTATAATCGCCGTATTCTTGCTTGTATGAAATTTTTACCTATATCTAATTTTATTAAAATAAGTTAGATGTTATTTTAGATTTATTGGCAATTTTTATTTCAATATATCCAAATAAAAATCCAAACATTTATTCTTGAATTGATAGTAAAATCTTTAATTTTTAAAATTTAATTGTTCCACATTTTTCACATTAACTATTAATTTTTATCGATAATTGTAAACAATATTTAAGCAGCGTACAAATTATTTATTTAATATGTTAAAAACATGGTTTATAAATATTATTAGATTTTATTAAACAATCTCATAAAATATTAATTTATGAGATTGTTTAATACAAATAACGATACGAATAATTATTATATTATACAAATAACGATACAAATAATTATACAAATAACGATACGAATAATTATTATATTATACAAATAACGATACGAATAATTATTATATTATACAAATAACGATACGAATAATTATTATATTATACAAATAACGATACAAATAACGATACAAATAACGATACAAATAACGATACAAATAATAATTATATAATTATACGATAAAAATAATAATTATACAATACAAATAACTATAAAATGTTTTGTAGAGAAAATTGTTATAATATTTGCAGAATGTTTATTTAACTTGATATTTTAAATAAAATAACAGGATCGAATTATTGAATGTCTTGATTTAATTAAAATTACTGTAAAAAATATATTTAAGTTTATGGGTAATAAACTGTAATAGTCAATAAATGTTAAAATTAGTAAAAATGTTTTGATTCATGGAAATAATTTAGAAAAAATAGAGTCATAAATAGTAAAATGAGTATGTATTTTATGCAAGTAGTAAAAAATTAGTTTATTGAAAACAGATAAATAAATGGGAGGAAATAAAGAACAATAGGTTGTAACGGATGAAGACATATTTAAATTATCAATATTATAGAAAGTGTGATAAAAAGAGAGAGAATCAGAAGGACAATCATGAGAATTGGTGGAATATTTACAATCTAGATAAATATCGAGATAAGAAGATTTAGAAAAAATGAAACGAAGTTTGGAAGAGTAGTTAAGAGTATGATGAGTATTTGAATTGCTTGAATCTTCCCAAGATTCTTCATTATCAGAATGTAAGTCATCATCAATAAGAATGAAACAGTGTGTTTTATATAATGATGGTAAATATACAGAATAAATACTATTAAAAGATTTATAGTCGGATAAAGCAGGTATAAAATCGAAAAGAGAAGAATCATTAAGAATAGAAAGAGGATGAGAAAGAAAAAGCAAATTATCTATAGAAGATAATTTATACAAATCGAATACTTCAAGAAGGAGTTTGGAATTATATATGGGATTTAAATTAACAAAATTGTCAAATTTAATGAAAGAATGCTGATGGTAAGAATTTTTACGAGAAAAATAATATATATACTTGTAATGAAAGGGAATCTTTATATCTGTGCCTATTGTATGATTGATATATAAATTTTTAAAAAATGATGAATTTAGTTTATGATAAAACATTTTATTAACATAGCAAAGATTAATAATATCTGGTGTTCTAATGTAGGCAAAAATAAATGAAAAAACATCATCTAATTCAAAAATATTAGTGGTAATTTTCTCGCCTAAATCTCTTTTTATTTGTCTGGTTATTTTTTCTAAATCCAAGGGACATTCGCAAATTTTAGAATAATTATCAATTACAAAATCTCTAAAGAATCCTTTTGTTAGTGTGGTAGCTAATTTTTTAGTTATATGTTTATAAGATTGTTTGTAGAAAATATTATTTCCCATACTTGTTGATGTCTTTTTATTTAAAAGATATCTTTCTATTGTTAATGACATTGCTTCTTCTCTTACACAATTTAACCTATCTTTATACGAAGATAAAAAGAAAAGATTTTTATCAATTAAAGCTTTATTTTTGTCTTTTTTGAATTTTTTGTATAATGGTTCTTCATTATATTTTACATATTCATGTATTGTATCATGGTTCACTATTCTACCTATATATTTCTCACTATTTTCGAAAAATTCATCATTTGAAACATTTAGATTTATTTTAGGTTGTATTCTTCTTTCATCTATCTCCTTCCTTCTCAAATTAAATATTTCCTTTATTTCTCTTTTCTCTTCAATTTCTTTTATCCTCTTTTTCCCCATTTTGTTCTTTAGTTTCATAAAATCTTCCATATGTTTTTCCCATTTTAAATCATGATGTAAATGTGACTTTTTTATTATATATAATATCTCTATTGGTGCTATTCTTATTTTCATATCTTCTATTTTTATCTCTTTTTTACTTTGTTTACAATATTCTTCTATTAGTGTATTACTATTTTTCTCTTCCACTAACTCTATTTCCCATTTGTATCTTTTTTTCTTTCCTTTCTCTTTATCATATTCCATTATTACTTTGTATTTCTTGTATTTATCATGCTTTTTCACTTCAACTATGTTATCTATTTTTGTTAATATTTTTATCATATTATCTTTTGTCATTATCACATCCCAATCTGTTTCCTCATTTACTCTATTTACTGTTTTATCATAATAGTAATTAGCTCTTGATCCTATTAGTATCATTTTTTACTAATTATATCTATAAATAGCAAAAAATCATTTTTCTTCTTTCAATAATCTCAAATAAAATAACCATTATTTTTATTCCCATCATGATTAATATTTCATTCCTCTTAACATAGTTATATTACTTAAGATTAGTATATTACTTAAGATTATTATATTACTTAAGATTATTATTATTCCATCTATGTAATTATATTACTTAAGATTAGTATATTACTTAAGATTAGTATATTACTCAAGATTAGTATATTACTCTAGATTAGTATATTACTC
>Ga0209935_1004602_pt1 | contig 12575 bp, 10 predicted proteins | sample ThiBio_1000_plan_2_FD_183958 | JGI IMG/M metagenome (GOLD analysis project Ga0209935, IMG submission 183958) | Wastewater bioreactor microbial communities from Cape Town, South Africa - Thiocy_cont_1000_plan (SPAdes) | ecosystem: Engineered > Bioreactor > Thiocyanate-remediating >... | reverse complement strand
TGAATGATGTGACTCAAGGTGACAACTCGAACATCCAAATCAGATTCCTTCAAGATTTCTCTCATCACCCAAGAAGAAGTGAATTCAAAGTGATCAATGAAGGTCACCAGATTGGGAGATTTCTCTTTTCGATTGGGTTTGGTCCATTGCATGGACAGAAACTCTCGGGGTGATATTTTGCGAAAGAGTTGGAATTCACGGATGGTTAATTGCCTCGCTGCTTCAAGTGGGTCGATGTCAATGATCGATCGAATGATTTCGGGGGGTTGGATTGGGTTTTTAGGATCGTCGGAGTCAAACGTCGAGTTTATCCCGGGATCCCATCTCATCATCTTTTTTTAAATTCTTAGGAGTCGTTTCAAAAGAAAGCGGAAAGGGAGGAAGTTCATACATTGATTCGCGAAATCGCTCGTAGCAAGTGCTGTCGCAGTTTGTCTGGTGTAATATTTTCACAAAGGCCTCTAGTAGCTTCTTGAAGTTCGGTGTCGAAATCCCCCGGACAGCAAGTAATCCATTGTTTCAAGACAGAACAAGCCCTTTGTAATTTGAGAGGAGAGGGGGGGAGAGGATGAGGATTGGCAGTGGTGAAATCACCCACCTCAATTGAATTACTTGCTGTGGATGGAATAATCTAACGGACCTAGTGAGTTAGCGAAAAGAGGATTGATGCGTGTATGAGTTTCGTGCCTTGTGGAAAGCAACTGTAAGAAATCGGTGGGTGATAGGAAGGAAGGGAAGGTCATCAGGAATATTTGGATGACGTTATGTTCTGCTGTTGAGGGAAAAGGAACTGTTTGAGGGACAAAAAAGCGCAAACGGGAGAAGTTATGAACCTGGGGGATTTGCACTTGTTATTAGTTGGACAATCTTCTCCACAGGTGCTGCTTTGATCCTTCTTCCTGTTCCCTCTGATTCGTCCCAAATAACCCCAGTTTCATCTTCGTCCCCCTCTTGCATCTTCTCCCTCGGAGTAAATTGCTGTTCCAATAATTTTATTTTCTTGTTTTGGCTTGTTGCTTTCTGCTTCCGCATTTCAACTATCTTTATTATAATCTATGCCAAGCTCGCTCGAAATCTGGCGAGTAGTTTAGCAAGCTTTCTTCTCTTGTCCAAGTTGATGAGCCCATCTTCGATGAAGTCTGGCTCGTGCGAGTCTATTGCCCGTAGTTCTTCAAGCAGGGAACCTTTTATGATGGAGTTAGCAATGAAAGTGCGGCTTAAGCAGAAACAAACCAAATTGTGGTCCAGTTAATTCCGCACGATCACGCACGATATTTTGAAGATTGGTGAAAGTTTGAACAGCAGCTGGATTAACCAACTTGAAGGTGATTGGTCAAACAAACAGTCGTGATGAATTCAGGCGGCACAAACTGAATGGGTGGGAAATTTACCTGCCAAATGGAATTCATCGATGGATTCGTTTGAAGATTTTGAAGGGCAGAAATGATAATCACGAGGGAATTCAAGTTCCTATGTTGTGAATATATGATGTCGGCAATGTTGATGGCAGTAGCTATGTATTCTGCTGTTTGTTCTAAATGGACGCAATGGTAGGGTCATTACAGGAGAAGAAAGTATTCCAGAAAAACAGGTATGAAATGTTACCTGGCGAATTTTCTGATTGGATGATCTGGCTGGTGATCCATTCTTCAAGTTCCTCAGAATGCTTCAACAAGAGATGTATGTCCGATCTCTCCGCTGCCGGTTCCTGTATGAGCCTGAGTAGATCGGAACAACAGATCTGGAGATTAAGCGTTCTCCGATATGTTGTCAGTTCTTCCGCAGTCTTTTCAACAGTCCAATCGTCTCTCTCTTTGTCTTCGGTTCGAATTCGCAATGTGCTGAATGCCGGAAAAGGAAATTTTCCATTAACGGCGGCGGTGTCATTCAATTGAATGAGAAGGTCCAATCGGTGCTCGAGTACAGCCCCGGGCTTTCCAAAGCCGGCTGCGTTCATGCTCTCTATCAGCCTCTTGAAGGTGGCAACAAACTCCGGATCCTTCAGAGCCTCCCGTGGGATTTCATTGGTGAGCCACATTTTGAGGACATTGAAGACTCGCAATCGCACGGGGGTGACTTTGCAGATGTTCCAGCGGCCTTCGAGCTCGCGATTGGTTGGCATAGGAACATGGAAGCGGATGGAGAGAAGATGCAAGAGTTCGTTGCTGGTGCAGAATGTGGGGTATGTTTGAAGTATCGTATTTATGAGATCGGGAACTACGGCATAGTGTTATTGAGAAATTGATAGATTTAGAGGAGAGAGAGAGAGAGCGAGAGAGAGAGAGAGAGAGAGAGAGAGAAAGCGAGAGTAAGAGAATTGCTTACCAGGTCGTTGTTCATCAGTCATCCGTTCCACAATTTTCTCGCGGGTGGCAGCAACGAGGGTTGGATATTCGGAACGTTGTCGAACAACTTTGCGATGGGCCTTGGTTCCCACTTGATTAAAAGGGTATCCCTTTCCATGACATTCAACTCGATTAAATTTCGTTGATTCGTCGGAATAGCATCGAATGATTTGGGTGGCCCCTTGATTTGATTGGCCAGGCAAATTGTCATCCCAGAGGTTCAAAGTGGGGATGGAGGTTGGAGGAGAGTCCCGCTGAGGAGGCTCTATTCGGAGGGAGAGTTTGAATGCATCATCCTCGTTGAGAGATTGTTGTGTCTGCGAGAAAAAGAAGTCTCTGATGGACTCCACCACTTGGAAGTTGTAAGGGCATTGTTGATATTGTTGTATGTTCTTGATGACGTCACTCGTTAGCCGTCTCTTGGTGAAGTTGATGACGTCATAAGACATGATTGCCGAACCGTCCTCGATGAAGGTGAGGTCGGTGAGATACATCCCCAGGAAAGGAATGCAAGGCGGATCTACTTCTTGAAGGAGTTTACGGTATTTTGCAAAGCTTCTCTCGCGAGAAACCACTGAAGCACACTTATCATACAGCTCCTTCTCTTCGGGAGAAAGCCTCTGTGTGTTGTGTAGCATGTTGAGTAGGTGTCTTAGACAGAGTAACAAGGCGAAGAGATTGGGAGAGCGAGAGAGAGAGAGAGAGAGAGAGAGAGAGAGAGAGAGAGAGAGAGAGAGAGAGAAAAGAGAAAAAGCTACCTCCCAAGTTTGGCGCAATCTTGAAATGGGTGCTCTTTCCAAACCCGCCAAAATTGCCATCAGAAGATTGAAGTTATTCAATTGGCGGACATGCTTGGAGGAAGGTGTGAGAGGAGGAAAAGAGCAGGGAGGGACATACATCAGCAATGTGAATGATGTGACTCAAGGTGACAACTCGAACATCCAAATCAGATTCCTTCAAGATTTCTCTCATCACCCAAGAAGAAGTGAATTCAAAGTGATCAATGAAGGTCACCAGATTGGGAGATTTCTCTTTTCGATTGGGTTTGGTCCATTGCATGGACAGAAACTCTCGGGGTGATATTTTGTGAAAGAGTTGGAATTCATGGATGGTTAATTGCCTCGCTGCTTCGAGTGGGTCGATTTCGATGATTGAGCAAATGGTCGGCCCCGAAGGGATGATTGATTGCGGGGGAGGTACGTTGCTCAAGAATTCACCATGCCCTCCCTGTTGCTGTTTTAAAGTGGATCAAGCTTAAGATGAAGTTTAGAGGGAGGTGCTAGACATACGCCAATTCGGGATATCGTCCTGAGCAAGATCTGCCGTAGGTTGGGCGGGACCGCGCCTTCACAAAGACCTTTTAGAGCATCTTGCATCTCTTGGTTGAAGTCCTCGGGATAGCGTGTAATCCATTGTTGTAAGACTGCACTGGCTCTTTAAGACGAAAAATGAGGATAGTTGGGAGGTGACAACAAAGGAGCAGCTCACCTCATTTGCACTACAAGGTTTGGGCTACATATTCTAGATTTGATGAAGATTAGTACAGGGCGGGGGGGAGATAGATAGACATGCCTTCCTACTAGCAGCTGCAAGAAATCGTTGGGCGAGATGAAGGAAGGGTAGGTCATCAGGAATACTTGGATTGCGAAAGGATCTCCTGTGGGAAGGTAAGCATTTAACGCTAGGTAAGATTAGTCGACCAATGCGGTTAACTGATTGGTCGGTACCAACGGTTAACCGGTTAACCGAACGTGACATCAGAATAGTAATGAACCGTTTGCTTAGCATTATCAAAAGCGACGTTCAGCGGTGCATCTTGGCTAGTAGCAGTGTTGGTGACCATTCCTGTTACTTTTTGCATATTGCTGACAATAATTCTTGGTTCAATTACTCTGATTACTGTTAATCATCTATTTGTAAATCAAATACAAACACAAACAATATCCATCTTTTTCAGCTTAGTCAAAATTTTATCAGGTAACTCTCGTAGTGCTTGTTCAACTCTGCGATCATCCAGAAGCGCTTTGACTACATGAGTATGTCCTCGACTAATCGCCGCCGTCAAACCACACATTCTCATACATGTAGGATCTACGTCCCAATCTCGTAGCATAATGGCTACAAGACCATCGAATCCATCTATACACATCATAGTGAACATATTTTCGCGTGCTTTTTGGCAGAAATAGCTTCCGCTGAATACCTTCACGCAATACTGCAACACGGCCACTTTTTTGTGCATAATAGCGTCATAAAACACTCTTTCAATAGCACGTTCAAAACCACGAATCTTGTCTTGTTGGAGAAGAAAGGAAAACGTGGCAACGTTGTCCGCTTGGATGGCTGCATAGAGGGTATTATATGGATGAATTGGCATGCGGTCTTCTTTTAATAGTAGAGAGATGATCTCTTTGTTTCCCAAACGAGCAGCACGGGTTAACAGTAACGCTAGTAAAAAAAGCAATGTTTATACAACTATTACAGCTACGCAGATTTACAGTTAACTTCAGTTAACGGGTTTTTTTTACAGCTATGAATCTTTTTGTTATTTTTAACCGGTTAAAAATTAGCTGGCTAGCGCCTTCATGTTAAAAATGGTTTTTTACTTCTTGCTACGTATCCAAGCCAGTTAAGGTAGCGGGCTGATTGATGTTGGATAGCCAGCTTTTCATCATTCTTAAGTTACAAAAATTTACTGCCTGACAATAAAAACAGAAGATTTAAACGAGTATATTGGCCTAAAATAACGAACTTCCTCTTGGATCCACATCCATATCTTTCTTGGACTGGACCTTCAGCCTCTTTAGATCTCAGCCGAAAGAGGCGCTTCGATCGGCAACAAAATCCTGCAATTTTCGCTCACTCAGAACGAACTGTGCGAATAGCAGCAATCGGTCCCGGATCGCTTGTGCTTTGCGTGATCGTTGTGAAATAAGCATACACTTTTTGCGAAATATCCAACGAGGGGGCGTTGAACTTTCCTTTCTCAATAGGAGTTATGTGGTCGAAACCTCGGAAATGACTAAATCCCACGCACAGCAGATTTTATAGGTGCTGTATCTCTCCAAAAAATCGGATAGAGTTCATCATCACCAAGAGCCTCTCTCACAAAAGCGGTTAGGTATTTTTTTCCTTGCTTCCGCAGGAGTGTCTGGGTTATGGTAGAGAATAAAGCAGAGATGCCGACACGAGCGGTTCACGCGGCGCGCCACGGCTTATTAGTCAAGGCTTATTCTTATCAGCGATGAAAATGAAAATACCAGGAATAAAGTACAAGGACCTGGTACTGCTGGGTTTCGCGATTCAAAATCGCTACTAAACGGTAGATAATGATCGACTTGCTATCTACTAAGTCACAACTCAACCGGGGTCGCGACTCAGAAAACGGCCAGGAATAAGCCACCAAACACCACTAGTTATGTTCATAGCGAACTTGACCGCTACAATCACACTTAAAAGGACAACACAAAAAAACCTTAATCTCTAGTTTCTCTCTTCTTTTGACTTTTCCGGAGTGTCATAAGTCAAGGTATTCTGTTGGTAATTGCTGTTACTGCCGTATCGCAAGGAGCCGCGAAGTGAGGCGGATTCGTTGGCGCACAGGCTCCACATTTGGTATCTATAGGTGTTTGGAGTCCAGCTACACCATTCTCGGTAATGTGTATCTTTTGGTTTGGATGGTGGGGATTCGACTTCGTCGTCTTTTTTTTGCGTTATTTTGTATCCGGCATGTTGTAGGGCATTTTTATCTGTTATGGAGGATAGTTTTACTATCGGAGCAAATTTGTGATAATCTTTTCCGCAAGAGTTAAGTCGCAAGGGCCTACAGAACTGTAATCAGAACTCCAAAGCACAACAAAATTATACTTACTTAACACCGATAGGAAACTGAACAGCCAGTTTAAGCGTTTTTACGTGATCAGGTTTGTTTAAATCAACCCTTCCTAAGTGTTTTACACATTCTATTCCGCGCTAAGATATGACATTAATAAACGATAACAACATTATTGCCTAACCTGAATCATTTCCCGCATTTCATTCGGTGTGGGAAAATCGGTAGTATATACTGTTCCCCCTCTTACGTCACTTGCAAACAGGAGGGCATTAGATATTGCTGGTAAATCCATATCCGCCCGATCTGTCTCTGCTAAAGTCTCATCATGGCGAAACTCTTGAGGAATCCCAGAAAAGCCATAACTACGTAGCTGAACTACGTTAAGCGATAACACAGAAAAGCACGGACACTAACCCGATCGTTCTTAACAATTACAGCGCCTGCTCTATTCACGGTACTATTAGATCGTCTTGCAGAGAGGGCAGCCAGAAGCATCCACATGTAATCGGGGTTAGGGTTTTTTAGTGCCGCCCTATCAATTCCCTCCAGCCAAAGAAAGAAGTGTTTCGTATTGGAATCAACTGGTGATCGGGGTTCCATTAACGATTCATCTTGTGGAGTCTCCTTGTCTTCGGGCGAACGATTAGCCTTATTTGCGTCATGGAACGAACTAATTTGTTTTTAGTACGAATAAGTAATAACTATGGCATGAAAGATATAAGCGCGTACTAGTAATGAAAACCCTTGGTCCGATCAAAATAATTCTGTGATTTTTGCGTCGCATATTTGTGAAGAGTAATATTGCTTACAACACAACTAATCCCTTTCTATATAAGAAGAGAATGAGCCAACGGAGATGTGACAGGACTATGACCCACCTGTATTAACCATCTTGCACAATTTTGACAGGGAAAGCAAGTTACATACACTACCGCATGCCGAAGAGGTACCTCTGGTATGGAATGCATGGTGGACGTCTCTGCATGTAAGAGATAATCCTTGCAAGAGTCTCCCGTAGTTTCATCGCGGTTTCCCCAAAGAGATTTGTCTTCATCTTGACCTTCAATGAGGCCGTTCCAACCAACGCCCAAGATCTGTGAAAGGAGGCCATAATAAAAGAACGCAAGGTAAATAAACAGAAAACATACAAATAACCTAAGATAAATATAAAAATTACTTCCAATGCGAATAAAATTGTAACCCAAATAACAAAAATCTTAACAAGTAAATATCTCACCGCCCGATTTTCGGGATCAACGATACAACATCCGACTTGCAAGAAAGGGTCTTCGCTCCTCAACCTCATAAGCTCGGCGACCGCCATGAAGAATTCAGTCCTACTTAAAGGTTCTCCATCATTTTCGAACGTGCAGTAGCTCTCTGCTAATTCGGATAGCGGTGCGGCCTTGGCGTCCATTAGGGCTGTAAAGGATAAAAAGTACAAAAATGCGATTGGCTGCAGAAAAAAGATTCTAATTTTTTGTGTCACACATTCCAAAGTTCAAATAAAATTCTTAACATTCCACAGTGTGTCATGTGCCAAACATTCCACACGTTGCAGTTGCGAAAAAAATTTGCTAATTTAAATTACGTGCTGATGTCTCATTGGTGAAGCTAAGTGGTATTAGTTCCTAAGTAATTTCTCAAATTCACAAAGCCACTACTGAGAGATGAGTCAACCCGGGCAGGATTCAAGAAACGACTTAGGCCTCTTCCGGAGCCTACACGATTGAACTTTCCGAAGAAAATAGGAGATGAGCCACCACCTGAAGTCATTGACGAGGCACAGACTATTGGAGCGCGTTCAGGAGAATCATTAACGGTATGCAAGAAATTCCTTTCAATATGTCAAAGACTAACTTTTGCTCACAGACACTAGACAAGACTCCTGCTGCTCCAGAACAACAACCAATCAGTAATAACTACATCATGTGGGAAGAAGCTGTCGATCAAGTCTGCCAGGATAAGGAGCTGACAGAACAGTATAAGTTGGCACTCAAAACTAACGGTACCCTTAAATACAAGTGGAATAAGGAGTGTAAAAAAAAACAGGTATATATTTTCCTACAAACCATGATTTCGCTGATAGTTAACAATAGAAAGCAAAATACTCTTCCACACGACGTTCCTCTCTAACTGGAAAACAGGCGAGCGCGCACCCCATCGATATTGGCGTCGAGGTAGCCAGAATTATTCTAAAGCAATACCTGGGGATTGAGGACGAAAAGAAATTACCCATTACTCCGCACAGACAACTTGTCATCGAGAGGGATGAGGCAAGACACCAAGTAAATATCCTCAGCGAAGCTCTTAAGGATGCGAGGGAAGAGCTGGAACGAGTTAAAATTGAGCATCGTCGCGAAATCGAACCGTTGAGAGCTCGCAAGGAGTCTCTAGTAGTCGAAATGTCAGCGCTAAAGATCAAATTTAGCAACTTGGAGGTCTCACCGGGAGAAGAAAGCGGCCACCAAGCCGCACTGAAGGTCTCACCGAGAGAAAAAGAGAGCGGTCTTCAAACCGTGGACCCTGGCAACGTCCTGATCGCGACCTCTGAAGAAGAGCCTTGATGTAAGATGTTATAACTAGCTATTTTAACTCGCCCACATAATAGTAATTTTTTTTAAAATACTAATGTAACAACTACTTGGCACGGTAACAAAACTCACATTTGGCATAACGGGTGAAACTTACGCTGGTTTCTTTGGTTGGAACTCAATTACGGTAAATTCCTTCGAAAAATCCGTTTACGGTGTAAATTTTTACAGAGAAGGGAATAAAATACAGGAATTTGCTTAACTTAGCCATAAAGAGCTCAGTTAACTGCTAATACAGCGGTAGTTAGGATGCATTCCACTGTACGGCACTTATTGTTGAGTATGTCCCTTGTTGCACGACAAAAACAACAATGTTGCAATGCGGTCATGAGAGAGCGAGCATCGTCTCTTGTTCACAAGCCATCCTCCCTTTGAGAAAACGCGCTCGCACGGCAAGGACGTCGCTGTGATACAGAGGTAACGGCGGGCCAACTTGGCGATACGTGGGAACTTGTGCTGGTGCTTGCTCCACCATACAAGCGGATCGACAGGTGTGTCATCTTGATCATGTTCAAATAACTGACATGCGGGCTCCTGGTGATAAAGTTCGAGTTCCTGCTTGCAAGAGAGATCTCCTCTGCCCGCCGACAATGACACCCGTGCTTTGTTGCCGAAGATGCGGATGTACTTGTTTTTCTGCTTCAACTTTCTCTCGGCTTCGAGTTCCCCCGAAGTTGGTTTTCCTTTCTTTTGCGTAACTTCTTTTTCAGCACGGCGAATGGAGCGATTGGCACTTTCTTCTTTGCGTAACAGGTCGGCCATCAGTGCTTTGGCCTCTGCTATCTTAGCCTCCCGTGCCTTGGCATCTCGTATGTGCGAAAAGTCTTTTGCTCGTGGATCCAAATACACCGCTAGGGACAGTTCGACAGGTGCTTCGTCGCTCAAAATGAGTATACGGGAGCGGAGGTCCTCCAACAGGTTATTCCTAAAATCTGCGATGGTGGGATCATGCAACGCTTAAGTCAGCCCGCTTTCATCTCCGCCAGTGAGTTCATTGGACAAACGTTTATCCAGGTGGTCGAAAAGAAGACCGATCAACCCGACAGTGGAAGTCTTGCTGGCAGATAGGTATTGCGAGGTCTCATTCACGCTCTGAAAGATTTCCGACAGACTTGTAAGTTTATCCCAATCGTCGTCTTTAAGACCGAGAGCGGTCTTCTTCTTTTTCAGCAGGTAGACGGCGATGGCGCTGCGGGCCATAAGCATTCTTTTGATCATCTTGTAGAGCGAACCCCAACGGGTTGGACAGGACAACTTGAGCGTTTTTTCCGGTAGGTTGAGCGCCTTCTGTTCTGCCAGCAATGCATGCTTCGCCTTCCTGAATTGGAACTTCCCACAGAGCTTTTGCGTTCTCTTCAACAAGTTGGATAGTTCGGGCGAGTGTTCGAGGCAAACGTCGATCGAGCGGTTCACCGCGTGCGTGGTACAGTATACCCAGGGCCGCTCAAGTATCTTTGCGCCAAGTCCCATGTTGGAAGCACCGTCGGTCGTATTGGAAACCACTCGCTCCATTGGGATTCCCCAATCTCGGAGTACTTCGGCTACCAATTCGGCAATATATTCACCGGTTTCAGAGCCGGTGACGTGTCCCACGCGAAGCAGAAAGGATTCCAACTTCCAAGTATTACGGTTGATGCCGTGACAGGTGACCGCGATGTATTTATGCGAGGCGGCGCTTTCCCAACCGTCGATCGAGATGGCATAGTAACCCATAGTCGCTAATTTGGATCGGATAACGGCATTCATCTCCTTGCACATCTGTGGCAGTAGGTGCTCGACAAGTTTGTATCTCGAAGGACCGCGGTATCCTGGTCGCAGATATGAAAGCAGCTTTTTAAGGTCTTCGTCTTCGACGACCCAGAGAGCAAGCCCGTTGTTGACGATTAGGCGACACACCAACATGTCGGCCTCTGCTTCGTCGAAATTCAGCAGTAGTTGTGACCGCTGCTTGCAAGCAAAGAGTAAGTGGTATCGGATCGACGAATTGCCAGTTGTCGCTTTGAAGGGTTCCCCGCAGAAGTTACAGGAGCTCGTGCCATCTTTTTGCCTTGTAGCAAATCGCCATATGTCACTGGTGCACTTTTTGCCCTTCCTAGGCTTTTTAGATTGCGGCAGGCTCCTTGAGAAGATTCCGTTGTTGCAGTGACGTTGCCTTGCGAGACCTCTTTATCTGGGCCATCACCGCATTCGGGTTCCTCTTCGATTTCTGGCCGACTACGTTTTCTTGTAACCGCCTGCTTGTGGATGTTGTTCTCGGCTTCGTAGGTTTGCGCGACCGTAAACTTTCCTCCTCCTTATCATCGCTTTCGTTCGCGCTGTTACTCATTGATCCCGCGATTCTTTTGAGCAGCTCGCGGCGCATCATCCCGTCATCGTTCTCGGTCTCATCTGAGGATTCTTCGATCTCACTCAACTCAAGGCCGTTGTCTTCTTCTTCCATGGCGTTGCTGTTCATGGGCTCGCTCTTTGTTACAAAAGTAAAGCAATGCTAAGCGGATTTTTAAAAGGCATTAGCATCGGATGTGCAAGTGATCACCGTCAAGGCGACTTACATTAGTTAATTTAAAGTTCGAAAATTAGTTCCGCTCTGCTCAACTATTAAACCTGGTAGAATAGAGGGATAACAATACTGTGGATAAAGGTACCTTTGCCCTGGCGCCTTTGCCGTATGACTAGCTGTATGTTCGCTGTGCGTGTAAAAAAGAAATGAACTAAGCAGTGTCACTACGGGAAGTTGGACAAATTCCCTCTTTTCCTGTTATTTCCCGCCATCGGCGCGCCAAACTTACCACAACTCCGTTGTTGGGTCCATGGGTAGTACATAGGGTGTGCTGTAGCAGCGTACTGTTGATTTTGTCTACCCACAGTTTGGCAATGAGTAATCCAAAAATCTGTATAATATATTATTGTTTGAAAAGATAAATTTACATCTGTACCTTATAATCGCCTCTTCAACTGAATGTACCTTGTTCAGATACAAATGCGGGTACGAGCAAGAATGGCTATGCTCGTGACCCAACTTTAGGGGTTTTCTTATCTACCGACGTCTACAAACTCCGACAGAAAGAACTCAGAATCAAGACACTGTGGCGGCGAGCAGAGGCTGTGCAGCAAAAAGGATGTTACGGTTGATGTTGCTGCTTGACGTTAGGCCCATGTTATTGAGTGAAATTGTAGGACTCGGCGTACACGCTTATCGAAATGATTACGGTAGCTGATTCGGTGGAGGCAACATTATCTGCAGTACGAAAATCCGCACATTTGCGCTATCGGCATAGAAATGTTCTCGTACGTGTTCTTTAATGAAGAACGGCTGACGGGGATCTCCGTGGTTGGCGGTGGGATGGCCGATCCACCGTTGGATACTGCGACTGCGGAGGAGGAATGTTCATATCCTCAAACAATTCTCAGTTCATCACAAGCAACGTCTGCCACTTACACACTCACATGTTGCGCGTGCTCGTGATTCTACTTTTTATACTCTCAATGCTGCTCGATACGACCGCGAGGGACTCTATCGAGGCGCTTTCCACGTGAGTTTGATTTGCATTACTCGCACGAACTAAAATTTGAATTTAGCGATCCGCTCTCCGTTTCGTTTGTTGTGCCGCACATCGACACCTTCAAAGCAAAGAAATTAGGTAGGACCAACTCGTTGTCCTACTTCACTCCTGTTTATTTTTTATATCAGGCGCCGAACAAGGTGGCATCTGGATGATCAACACCACCATGTGTAGTGGAGGTTGGACCAATGCATGCCTGGTACTAATAGGTTGCGATGAGACATACCGACCTATCGCT
>Ga0209935_1004596_pt1 | contig 12586 bp, 9 predicted proteins | sample ThiBio_1000_plan_2_FD_183958 | JGI IMG/M metagenome (GOLD analysis project Ga0209935, IMG submission 183958) | Wastewater bioreactor microbial communities from Cape Town, South Africa - Thiocy_cont_1000_plan (SPAdes) | ecosystem: Engineered > Bioreactor > Thiocyanate-remediating >... | reverse complement strand
CGTCATCGACGCTCGCCGCGAGGCGGGCAAGCTCCGCCGGGTCGATGCCGAGCAGTTCTGCCGCCCAGATCAGCGTCGAGCCGGCCGAACGGATATTGCCCTCGAAGGCGAGCATCGGTGCGTCGATCCACCAGGCGATCGTGAGGCACACGCCCGGATGCAGCCGCTCGGCCGCCTCGGCGCCCGTGCCGGCCATCAGGCCCATGACGGATGAACCCGTGCCTTGCGTCGCCTTGACCGGACCCGGCGCAAAGGCGCCATGGGCGAAGAGCGCGGAATGGCTGTCGGCCATGACCGCGGCGAGCGGCACGCCATCGGGCAGCGGCGCCAACCCCTTCACCGCCGGGAACGGGCCGGTGGACGGGACGATCCGCGGCAGCGCGGCACGCGGAATAGTGAAGATGCCCAGGAGGTCGTCGTCATAGGCGGCGCGCGCGACATCGACGAGCTGCATGCGCGAGGCATTGCCGGCCTCGACCACCGGCTCGCCGCCGAAGCGCGAGACGAGGAAGCTGTCGATCGTGCCGATGACGAGCTCGCCGGCCTCGGCGCGGCGCCGGTCCGGATCGATCCGGTCGAGCAGCCACTTCGCCTTGACGGCCGAGAACATCGGATCGAGCGGCAGGCCGCTGCGCGCGCGGATCAGCGCGTCGTGACCGTCGGCGCGCAGCACCTCGCAGAGCGGTTCCGTGCGCTGGTCCTGCCAGGAGAGGACCGGCGTCAGCGGCGCGCCCGTCTTGCGATCCCAGATGACGCAGCTCTCGCGCTGCGTCGAGAGGCCGACGGCGACCACCCGCGCGGCCAGATCCTCCGTCAGCGTCGCGGCCACGGCGGCCCGGACGCTCGCCCAGATCTCCTCGGCGTCCTGCTCGACCCAGCCGGGATGCGGCGTCTGCTGGCTAACCGGCGCCTGGCCGCGCGCCACGACCCTGCCCTCGCCGTCAACGGCGAGGCATTTGGTCGAGCTCGTGCCCTGGTCGATGGCGAGGAGCAGCGGCGCCTGCATGATCAGCCCCTGAGCTCCAGCGCTGCGCGGACGATGCCGTCGCGGTTGAGGCCGAAATGATCGAGCAGGAAGCCGGTGTCGCCGGTCGGCGCGAAGCCGGGCACGCCGAGAAGGCGCATGGCGACCGGATGATGCCGCACCACCACCTCGGCGACCGCGGCACCGAGGCCGCCGCTGACGACCGCCTCCTCGACCGTGACGATCGCGCCGGTCTCACGGGCGGCGGCGATAATCTCGGCCTCGTCGAGCGGGGCGATAGTCGCGATGTTGACGACGCGCGCCGAAATGCCCTGCGCGGCAAGCGCCTCGGCCGCCTCGAGCGCGCGGGCGACGAGGATGCCGGTCACGACGATCGTGAGGTCGCTGCCTTCCCGGAGGCGATTGGCCTTGCCGAAGACGAACGGCTCCGCCTGGCCCTCGCTGACCGACGGCACCTTAGTGCGGCCGACGCGGAGGAAGGACGGCTTGCCATATTCCACCGACCAACGCACCGCGGCGCTGGTCTGCGCCGGATCGGCCGGCACCACGATCGAGAGATCGGTGATGGCGCGCAGCCAGGAGAGATCCTCGATCGAATGATGGGTCGGACCGAGCTCGCCATAGGCCATGCCGGGGCTCATGCCGCACAGCACGACATGATAGCCGTTATAGGCGATGTCGGCCTTCACCTGCTCGAGCGCGCGGCCGGTCAGGAAGGGCGATGCGCAGCAGACGAACGGCACGAAGCCGCCATTCGAAAGGCCGGCGGCGACGCCGACCATGTTCTGCTCGGCGATGCCGACATTGACGAGGCGGTCCGGGAACGCCTTCTGGAAGCCCCCGAGATTGGACGAGCCGACGCTGTCGTTGCAGACGGCGACGATGCGCTCATCCGCCTTCGCGAGCTCGATCAGCGTCTCGGCGAAGGCCTGGCGGCAGTCGAAGGTGGCGGGCGGGGCGGCGACGGGGGCGTTCATCAGCGCAGCTCCTCGAGCGCGAGAGCGACCTGCTCGGCCGACGGCACCTTGTGATGCCATTCGACCCGGTCCTCGATGAAGGAGACGCCCTTGCCCTTCAGCGTGTTGGCGACGATCGCGAGCGGCTTGCCGCTGCGGGGGCGCGTGAACAGCTCATAGAGCGCGGCGTGATCATGGCCGTCGACCTCCACGGCCTCCCAGCCGAAGGCGGCCCATTTGTCGGTCAGCGGATCGAGGCGGTTGGTGTCCTCGGTGCGCGCGCCCTGCTGCAGGCGATTGCGGTCCACGATGACGCAGAGATTGTCGAGCCCGCGATGGCCGGCGCTCATCGCCGCCTCCCAGTTCGAGCCTTCCTGCAGCTCGCCGTCGCCGGTGACGACGAAGGTCTGCCAGTTGCGGCCCGAGAGGCGCGAGGCGATCGCGCTGCCGACGGCAATCGGCAGGCCATGGCCGAGCGGGCCGGTATTGGCCTCGACGCCCGCGACCTTGCGGCGATTGGGATGGCCGTTGAGCACGGAGAGCGGCTTCATGAAGGTCGGAAGCAGCGCGGGATCGATGAAGCCGCGCAGCGCCAGCGCGGAATAGAGCGCGGCGGCGCAATGTCCCTTGGACAGGATGAAGCGGTCGCGGCCCGGCGCGAGCGGTTCCGCCGGATCAAGCTTCAGCACGCCGAAATAGAGTGTCGTCAGGATGTCGGTGACCGACAGATCCCCGCCGATATGACCGGCGCGGGCCGAGTCGATCATGCGCACGACCGAGCGGCGCACGGCGCGCGCAATGTCCGAAAGGCGCGCGGCCCGATCGGATGGGGAGAGGTTCGACAGCCCTTCCGGCGTCGGCACTTCAGCAGAAAACTCGAGCGACACGATCGACCTCGAAAACCGAATGTCCAATCTGAATAAATATTCAGATATGTATTGATTTGCAGATTAGGCCTCGATAGGATGGTCGTCAAGCTGGTTTGGCGAGTCGTCGATGCATGCACTGCACCCAAGATTCGCGCTGCGTTGCACCATTGATCGATCGACATGACCGATAGCGCCGACCTGCCTGGATATTTTCAGATATGAATTTTAATGCAAAGAATGGCCGCTCAAGGCCATCGAGGGTGGCCGCACGGATCGGTCGCAGGGGACGGCGCGCAATGAGCAGGATTTATGAGCTGAGGCTGATCACGCGGGTCGCGCAGCTCTATCATGTGGATGGCATGAAGCAGGCCGAGATCTCGGCGCTGCTGCACATCTCGCAGGCGACCATCTCGCGGCTGCTCAAGCGCGCCGAGCAGGAAGGGATCGTCCGGATCACCATCACGCCGCCGCGCGGCACCTTCCCCGATCTGGAAGCGGGCCTGCGCGAACGCTTCGCCCTGACAGAGGCGATCGTGGCCGAATGCTACGAGGACCGGGAAGAGACTATTCTGGGCGCCATCGGCGACGCCGCCGGACATTATTTCGAGACGACGGTGTCGGACGGCGAGGTGATCGGGATCTCGTCCTGGAGCGCCTCGCTGCTGCGCATGGTGGATGCGATTCATCCGCTGAAGCGCGCCCGCGCCGAGCGCGTGGTGCAGATCCTGGGCGGCATCGGCAATCCGGCCGTGCAGAGTCACGCGACCCAGTTGACGACCCGGCTGGCGACGCTGACCAGCGCCGAGCCGATGCTCCTGCCGGCGCAGGGTGTCGCCGGCTCCGCCGCCGCCCGCCTCGTCATGGTCGGCGACGGCTATGTCCGCGCCACGATGAACCAGTTCCGCCGCGTCACCATGGCGTTGATCGGCATCGGCGCGCTGCAACCCTCCGTCATGCTGGCCAATTCCGGCAACACCTTCGATTCCGAAGAGCTGCACGACCTCGAAGCCCGCGGCGCGGTCGGCGACGTCTGTCTGCGCTTCTTCGACGAAAAGGGCGAGGCCGTCGGCGGCCCGCTCGACGAGCGCGTCATCGGCATGACGATCGACGAGCTCCGCGCCGTGCCGCGCGTCGTCGGCGTCGCGGGCGGGGAGCGCAAGGTCCGGGCGATCCGCGCCGCGCTGCTCGGACGGCTCGTCGACGTGCTGATCACCGACAAGTTCACGGCGGAGAAGCTGCTCGCGCAGCCGGCTCCCTGACATCTGGAGTGGAGGAACCATGACCCGTTTCGAAGGCAAGACCGTCGTCATCACCGGCGGAAGCCGCGGCATCGGCGCCGCAATCGCGCGGCGCTTCGCCCGCGAAGGCGCGGCCGTCGTGGTCTCGGCCAACGAGGCGCGGGTCGCGGACGTCGCCGACGAAATCCGCGCTGCGGGCGGCAAGGCGCATGCGGTCGTTTCTGACGTGACCGACAAGGCGAGCGTCGTCGCGCTCTACGATGAGGCCGAGCGGACCTTCGGCAGCGTCGACATCTCGATCCAGAATGCCGGTGTGATCACCATTGCGCGCATCGAGGCGATGACGGAAGCCGAGTGGGACAAGGTGCTGGCCGTCAACACCAAGGGCGTCTTCCTGTGCTGCCAGGAGGCGATCGCCCGCATCCGCAAGCACGGAAAGGGTGGCCGGCTGATCAACACCGCCTCGGGCCAGGCGCGGCAGGGCTTCATCTTCACGCCCCATTATGCCGCCTCGAAATTCGGCGTCGTCGGCATCACGCAGAGCCTCGCCAAGGAACTGGCGAAGGAGGGCATCACCGTGAATGCCTTCTGCCCCGGCATCATCGAGACCGACATGTGGGCCTATAACGATACAGCCTGGGGCAAGCTGCTCGGCGACTACAAGCCCGGCGAGCTGATGGCCGAATGGGTCGAGGGCATCCCGATGGGCCGCGCGGGCACGGGCGAAGACGTCGCCGGGCTCGTGGCGTTCCTCGCGAGCGACGACGCCGCCTATATCACCGGCCAGACGGTCAATGTGGATGGCGGCCTCATCATGTCCTGAGGCCGACTAAGAACAAACGGGATCGCCGGTCAGAAGTCGCTGGCGATGCCCTTGTTCTCCCAGTCGCCATAGCGGATCGGCTCCGGCCCAGCGCGACCGAGGATTTCGCGCGGCCGGGCGCCGGACGCCGCATCGATCGCCTTCCGCCGCGCCTCGGCTTCGGCCAGCGCGCGGGCGGCGGCCGGGCTGATGGTCCTCTCGGCTTCCGGCGCCGCGGCTTCGGTCGGTTCGCTCATCGTCCGTCCCGTTCACGTTCAGGTCTTGCGTCGATATAGAGATCGGCACGGCCCGCCCGCAATCCCGAACGACGAACCGATCGTCTCGCGTCGCCGGCCATGATCGGGGCCGATGGGCGACGGACGCCGCGAACAGACTTGTTGCAGGGCGGCGTCACTCCCATCATATGGCTCGCAGATCATAGCGAGAGGAGGCCGCGCCAGCGGGCCTGAAACGATGAACATGATGCGGACTGCACTGCTGCTCGCGGCGCTCACCGCCATCTTCATGGGCGTCGGCTATCTGGTCGGCGGCATGGGAGGCATGATGATCGCCTTCCTGATCGCCGCGGCGATGAACATCTTCAGCTATTGGAACTCCGACAAGATGGTGCTGTCGATGTACGGCGCCCGCGAGGTCGACGAACGCTCGGCGCCGGAATATTACGGCATCGTCAAGCGCCTCGCCGCGCGCGCCGGATTGCCCATGCCCCGTGTCTTCGTCATCGATTCGCCGCAGCCGAACGCGTTTGCGACCGGCCGGAACCCGCAGAACGCCGCCGTCGCGGCGTCGACCGGGCTGCTGCGGACGCTCTCCGCCGACGAGATCGCCGGCGTCATGGCGCATGAGCTGGCGCATGTGAAGCACCATGACACGCTGACCATGACGATCACGGCGACCATCGCCGGCGCCGTGTCGATGCTCGCGAATTTCGCTTTCTTTTTCGGTGGCCACCGCGACGAGCGCAGCCCCTTCGGCGCCATCGGCGCGATCGCGGCCGCCCTGCTGGCGCCGATCGCGGCCATGCTCGTGCAGATGGCCATCAGCCGGACGCGCGAATATTCGGCCGACCGGACGGGCGCCGAGATCTGCGGCGAGCCGCGCGCGCTCGCCTCCGCCCTCGCCAAGATCGCCGGGGCGGCCGGCCATATTCCGAACGAGGCTGCCGAGGCCAATCCGGCGACGGCACACCTCTTCATCATCAACCCCCTTTCAGGGCAGCGGATGGACAATCTCTTCTCGACTCACCCCGCGACGGAGAATCGCATCGCGGCGCTGATGGAACTCGACCGGCAGATGGGCGGCACACCGACCTATTCGGGACGGGTCGACCTGCCGGGCGGCTTCGGCACGCGCCGGGCGCCGAGCGGCACGCGCGGCCCCTGGGGAGGCTCCGGCAATGGCGCCTCCTCCGGCCGGGGTCCCTGGGGTTGACCGCCCCGACGGGAGGCCGCCCGAACCGCAAGCCTGGAGCCGGGAAGCCTGCCCGCGCGAATGTGGATCCCGGATATGCCGCGCGCGATGCGGCGTCCTTTGCCTATGACCTGATCCTCGGCGAGGGCGTCGCGATCGACGTCGCCATCGAGGCCGAGGGCAGTCCGTTCCGCCGGCTGGAGACGCGCGACCGCGCACTCGCCCGCGCCATCCTCGGCACGACGCTGCGCCGGCGTGGCCAGATCCGCGAGGCGCTCGGCCGCTTCCTCGACAAGGCTTTGCCGCGCAAGAGCGGCCGCCTCTCGGCGATCCTCGAGACCGGAGCGGCGCAGATCCTGTTCATGGACGTCGCCGACCACGCCGCCGTCTCGATCGCCGTCAACCTCGCCGCGGCCGACCGTGACGCACGCCATTTCAAGGGTCTCGCCAATGCGGTCCTGCGGCGGCTGGTCGGCAGCCGCGAGGCGATCCTCGCCGAACAGGACGCCGAACGCCTCGCGACGCCGCCCTGGCTATGGACGCGCTGGACGGACGCCTATGGCGCCGGCACGGCCCGCGCCATCGCGGCGGCCCATCTGGTCGAGCCGCCGCTCGACCTGACCGTCAAGGGCGACGCCCCGCTCTGGGCCGAACGGCTGGGCGGGCTGGTCCTTCCCACGGGATCGGTGCGCCTCGCTGGCCACGGTCCGATCGAAAGCATGCCGGGCTTCGACGAGGGGACCTGGTGGGTCCAGGACGCTGCGGCCGCCCTGCCGGCCCGTCTCTTCGGCGATCTGCGCGGCAAGACGGCGATCGATCTTTGCGCCGCGCCCGGCGGCAAGACGGCTCAGCTCGCCGCGGCCGGCGCCCGCGTCACCGCGGTCGACATTTCCGAACAGCGGCTCGGGCGGGTGCGCGAAAACCTCGCGCGCCTCCGTCTCGACGCCGAGGTGATCGCAGCCGATGCCGGGACGTTCATTCCCGCCGAGCCCGTCGACGCCGTCCTGCTCGATGCTCCCTGTACCGCCACCGGCACGATCCGCCGTCATCCCGACGTCGCATGGCTTAAGCATCCCGACGATATCGGCGCGCTGGCGACCATCCAGGCGCGGCTGATGCGGCATGCGGCCACGATGCTGAAGCCGGGCGGTACCCTTGTCTACTGCACCTGCTCGCTGGAGCGGGAGGAAGGCGAGGAGCAGATCCATCGCGCTCTGGCCGAGCTGCCTCTGGCGCTCGAACCCGTTGCGCCGGGCGATGTCGGCGGGATTGGGGAAATCTGCCGCGACGGCTTCATGAGGACCTTGCCCAGCGATCTCCCGATGGAGGATGCTCGCCTTTCGGGCCTCGACGGCTTCTTCGCCGCCCGCCTTCGCAAGATCGCCTGAGAGGCATCTCCCGCGAGGCGGTTCAATTCGAGGACAGTGGCCGCTAGATTGCAGCGCGATAGTATGGGCGATTCGTCGTGCGGGCGCTGGCGGCTGAAAAAGGGGCATTGAGTATGGCGCTCGGCGCGGGAACCGGAAAGGGACGACTTGTCCGGTACGCGGCCGCTTCGGCCTGGCGCCGGGCACGCTACGACTTTCATGCCGGCCCGTTCTATCGCTGGCGCTATTTCGGTCAGGTCCCCGAGCGGCTACTGATAGCGCCGACCGATCTTCGCACCGCCGATCCGACCATTGCGCACGACATCTATGCCGGCCGCTTCGTCTTCGCCGGCGACGTGGTCGACGTTTCCGGCTTCTCCGTTTTCGAGATCGAGGCGCCCTCGCGGGCCTGGGCGGCGGGCCTGCACGGCTTCGGCTGGCTGCGGCATCTGCGCGCGTCCGACCTCGCCGTTTCCCGCTCCAATGCGCGGGCGCTCGTCGACGAATGGATCCGCTTCCAGCGCAGCCATGATCCGGTCGCGCGCGATCCGGAGGTGACGGCGCGGCGCGTGATGTCGTGGCTGGCGCAGACGCCGCTCGTTCTCGACGGCTGTGATCACGGCTTCTACCGCCGCTTCATGCGCATGCTGACGCGGCAGGTGCGACTGCTGCGGCGTGTCTCGCGCGATGTGCGGCCCGGCCTGCCGCGCCTCCGCGTCGCCATGGCGCTCGCCGCCGCCAGCCTCTCGCTCTCCGACCAGACGCGCTTCGCCCGTCAGGCCTCGCGCTTCGTCGACCAGGAACTGAACCGGCAGATCCTGCCCGATGGCGGCCATATCGATCGCAACCCCGGCACGGTGCTCGAGGTTCTCGTCGATCTGCTGCCGCTCCGCCAGGCCTTCACGGCGCGCGGCCTGCAGCCGACGCCGGCGCTTCTCGGCGCGATCGACCGCATGATGCCGATGCTGCGCTTCTTCCGGCATGGCGACGGCTCCTTCGCCAAGTTCAATGGCATGGGCGAGACGCAGCTCGGCCTGCTGGCGACCGTCCTGGCCTATGACGATGCGCGCGGCGCACCGGTGCGCAATGCACCCTATGCCGGCTACCAGCGGCTCGACGCCGGCGAGACGGTCGTCATCGCCGACACTGGCCCGCCGCCGCTGCCGGTCCTTTCGACGACGGCCCACGCCGGCTGCCTCGCCTTCGAGATGAGCGTCGGCCGCCAGCCGCTGATCGTGAATTGCGGCGTACCGGGCCCGGGCGCGACCGCGCTTCGCCGCCTCGCGCGCACCACCGCCGCCCATTCGACCGCCACGCTGAACGATTCCTCCTCCTGCCGTTTCCTGACCGGCGGCTACCTCGCCGAGCGGCTCGGCGAAGTGATCATCGCCGGACCGACGCGGGTTCCGGTGACCCGCCAGGAGGAGCGCGGCGCCGTCGTCGTGACGGCCTCGCATGACGGCTATGTCGCGCGCTACGGCATCCTGCATACGCGTCGCCTGTCGCTCTCGCGCTTCGGCGACCGCCTTTCGGGCATCGACAGCTTCACGAGCCCGAGCGGCAGCGCCATCGCCAAGGGTGGCCGGGATTCCTTTGCAATCCGCTTCCACCTGCATCCCGCGGTCCAGGCCAACCGCCTCGCGGGCGGTCACGGCGTGCTGCTCGTGCTGCCCGACGGCTCCGCCTGGCAGTTCGAGACGGACGCGCAGGAGCTCGCAATCGAGGAGAGCATCCGCCTTTCCGACATTCGCGGCAGCCGGCGGGCCGAACAGATCGTGATCCATGGCCGGGCGCTCCGCCAGGCCGAGGTCAAGTGGCAGTTCCGGCGGGTCGCCGAGGCCGGCGGCCGCCGCTCGTCCGATCACGACGATGCCGAGGATGATCAGCCGGCATAGCCCGCGGCCTGTTATGGCCCAAGGCGTGTTCACGGCTGCACAGGGCGCGGATTCGTGTTATCGCGCGGCAGCCCCATGACACCCAAGAGGATTTGAGATGGCCGTGCCGCCGCCCAAGGTCGCCGCTCCGGACCTGGTTCCGCTCACCCGCGCCCTGTTCTCGGTTTCCGACTCGCGCGGAATGATCGATCTCGCCCGGGCGCTCGACGCGCGCGGGGTACTTCTTTTTGCGACAGGGTCGACCGCCAAGGCGATTGCAGCAGCCGGCATGCCCGTGACCAATGTCGCCGACCTGATCGGCTTTCCCGAGATCCTCGGCGGGCGCGTGAAGACGCTGCATCCCAAGATCCATGGCGGCCTGCTCGGCATTCGCAACGATCCGGTGCATGCGGCGGAGATGGAAGAGCACGGCATCGAGCCCTTCGATCTCGTGGTTTGCAATCTCTACCCCTTCGAGGCGACGGTCGCCGCGACCGACGACTATGCGACGATCGTCGAGAATATCGACATCGGCGGCCCTGCCATGACGCGCGCCTCGGCGAAGAACCATGGTTTCGTCTCCGTCCTCGTCGATCCGGACGACTATGACGCGCTGCTCGCCGAGATCGAGGCGCATGGCGGCGCGACCACGCTCGCGGCGCGCAAGCGCTGGGCGGCCAAGGCATTTGCCCGCACGGCGGCCTATGATGCGGCGGTCTCCGGCTGGTTCGCCGGCCAGGTCGGCGACACCACGCCGAAATGGCGCAGCCTCGGCGGCACGCTGCGCGAGGCGCTGCGCTATGGCGAAAACCCGCACCAGTCGGCGGCGTTCTATGCCACGGGCGAGAAGCGCCCAGGCGTGGTGACGGCGCGGCAGGTGCAGGGCAAGCAGCTCTCCTACAACAACATCAACGACACCGACGCCGCCTATGAGCTCGTCGCCGAGTTCGACCCGGCGGTGACGCCCGCCGTGGCGATCATCAAGCATGCGAACCCTTGCGGCGTCGCGACGGGCGCCTCGCTGCTCGAGGCCTATCGGCTGGCGCTGCGCTGCGATCCCGTCTCGGCCTTTGGCGGCATCGTGGCGCTCAACGGCACGCTCGACGCCGAGGCGGCGCGCGAGATCGTCGAGGTATTCACCGAAGTGATCATCGCGCCCGACGCGACCGATGAGGCGATCGCCATCGTCGCGGCCAAGAAGAATCTGCGCCTGCTGCTGGCGGGCGGCCTGCCCGATCCGGCCGCGCCCGGCCTCTCGATCCGGACGGTCGCCGGCGGGTTTCTCGCCCAGGACCGCGATGCCGGCCGCGTCGCGCTCGGCGATGTGCGGGTGGTGACCAAGCGGGCGCCGAGCGAGGCCGAAATGGCCGACCTGCTCTTCGCGTTCCGCGTGGCGAAGCACGTGAAATCCAACGCCATCGTCTATGCGAAGGGCGGAACGACGGTCGGCATCGGCGCCGGCCAGATGAGCCGCGTCGATTCCTCGACCATCGCCGCCAAGAAGGCGGCGGAGGCGGCGCGGGCGGCGGGTCTCGCGGAGAGCCTCGCGATCGGCTCGGTCGTCGCGTCGGACGCGTTCTTCCCCTTCGCCGACGGGCTGCTGGCCGCAGCCGAGGCGGGCGCCACCGCGATCATCCAGCCGGGTGGTTCGATCCGTGACGAAGATGTGATCGCCGCCGCCGATTCTGCCGGTCTCGCCATGGTCTTCACCGGCATGCGTCACTTCCGGCATTGACGCCGGCCGGTCATGGGTGATGATTTCGCCCGCGCCGCCGAAGGGCCTCCGAGCGGGTTCGGAGAGCGAGACATCGGGCGGGGAAATCGTTACAAGGTCTGTCGCCCGGCCGCTCGCCCGGCCTGGCGCAGAGGCATGCGGTCGGTCATGGACCTGGCCGATCTGGTGTGCCGCAGGGAGAGTTCATGACGGCCGCAGTCAAAACTGTCTTGTTTGTCGATTACGACAGCCTCTATCTCAGCCTGCGAGCACGCGATCCGGGGATCGCTCGTCGCTTCGCCTCCCGGCCGGGAACCTGGATCGAGGCCATCGAGTCCGGGCTCCTCGCAACGCCGTCCGGTGAAAACCCCGTTCGCCGCCGCATCCTGATGCGCCGCTGCTATGCCGACCCGAAGCTGATCGGCAAGGCGCGGGCGGCCTTCCAGGGTCAGGGTTTCCAGATCGTCGATTGCCCGCCCCTTCCGGGCCGCGAGCGCAACTCGGCCGAAATCCATATGGTTCTGGATACGATCGATGCGCTCGGTCACCAGACCGGCTTCGAAGAATTCATCCTGCTCTCGGCGGATTCCGATCTGACGCCGGTGATCTTTCGCCTGCGCTCCTACAACCGTCAGACGACGATCTACTCGACGCTCCTCACCCCGGCGAGCTACCGCGCCGTTGCGGACAACGCGATCGACGAGGCCGCGCTGACCGCCATCCTCGCGACGACCGCCGATTCCGAATCGCCTGAGGCCGAGGAGGTCGAGGACGATGCGGCCGGTCGGCCGGCCGGCGATCGCGACGATCTCGCGACGCTTGCGCGCCGTATTCATCAGGCGACCAATGTTCCGCTGTTCCCGCCCAAGGTCTATGCCGAGCTCTTCAGGGCTCTTGCGCACGAGATCGCGGAGAACGGCTACCACTTCCAGGCGACCGCCGAGAATGTCGCTGCACGGCTGATCGCCGCCGGCCGCAACGCCTCGCGCCGGCAGGTCGCCTTCGTCGTGAAGGGCCTCGCGCTGAAGGGCCACGTCTTCTCGGTGACCGACACGCCGGAGCGCCTCGCCGAGGTGTTCAAGGAGCAGGTGCTCTACCTCGCCCGCAATGCCGGCCTCGAGATCGACGACGCCGTCGAGATGCAGGTGAAGATCTGGGTCGGCGGGCGCTCCGGCCCTTCCGACATTCCCGCCCTGCCCCCGCCGCAGCCGACGATCGCCGTCGCCCCGAGCGTCAAGGCCGCGCCGCAGCCGGCTGCGCCCCAGCCTGCCGCGCCGCCGCCTTCCACGGCACGGATGACGCCGATCCCGTCGCCGCCGCCGATGCCTGCATCGAGCGAGCCGGCCGCAA
>Ga0209935_1004595_pt1 | contig 12588 bp, 19 predicted proteins | sample ThiBio_1000_plan_2_FD_183958 | JGI IMG/M metagenome (GOLD analysis project Ga0209935, IMG submission 183958) | Wastewater bioreactor microbial communities from Cape Town, South Africa - Thiocy_cont_1000_plan (SPAdes) | ecosystem: Engineered > Bioreactor > Thiocyanate-remediating >... | reverse complement strand
GTAGGCGCGAGCTCGACGTGCAAAGCGATCGAGCTGCCGCAGAATATCCAATCGACTGACGGTCGGAGCAGCCCATTGCATCAAGATCATCGGCCCGTACTCGATCGGCAATGACTCCTGTCACTCAGTGTCGTGTTAGGTGCGGCTCGTAGTGCCACAATGACAGCGCGAGTGCCACACTCGAACGCACTGATCGTGTGCGATAGAACGCCCATTCGCGGCATGCGTGTAGCACTCGAACGCGGCTCCACCACAACTTGCCCATCTGGCTCTCTCGCTTTCGAACAACAAGGTACAACGGCTCGATGGCATCGACATCGATCTGGTCGAGCTCACTCCAGGCTTTTGTTCTCTGCAGCGGTGACTCGGTGGCAATCAGCCCACTGGCACGCGCTCGAAACGCAGCGAGCAGTCGGTTGCGTACAGTGCTAGTGTGCTGCATGGCATGTATCAGACTCATCACGCGACGGTCGTTCTCGAGTCGCAAGACATATCGGCGATACCAGTCGAAGCTAGAGTGGATCGCAAGTGAGCGAGTCAGTGAGTGACATTACCGGAGCTCGTAGCGAGGGCTTCATACTTGCTGTTGCCATTGCTGGCATCAGTGGCTCCGACGCCGTCGCTGTCGTCAAGCAGCTGCGGTAGTGGCATCGTAGCCACATCCTCGACCATGATATTTTGCTTCTCGAACTCGGCCCAGCGGACCCAACGGCCAAGGGCTCGCCGGCGCCTTGTCGGTTACGGAGAGCGAGCATCAGAGCACGATGCGCCGGAACACCACATGGCGCGCGCGCGCGCGCGTACCACAAGCGAGGGCTCGAGGCCAAATGCAACCAATCACGGCACACTCGCCGAGCACGAGCCAATGTCACGTCGTCCAAATGCTCGAGTCTACGAGCACCAACAAGATCAACTTGATGATTCTCATCGTTGGCAACGGTCATCGACAAGCGACGTACATCATCACCACCACTTCATTCGGCACCACAAGCACGTCAGATTCACTGCTACTCGCTGTACGAAGACTAGCACTGCTGTCCCCATCACTTGTTGCAGTCAGTTGGTCATCATTCAGATCCATGGTAGGTGAGCGAAGGTCCATCATGCAGTGCCGAGCAGGGAGAGAAGAGAGGAGGCGACAAGAACAGTGAGAGCAACGGGGCATGGTAGAGAGATAGAGAGCTCTCAGAGCAGCACTTTTCGGTAGCGGATTCCGACGGCGGTCGCTCTTTTCTCTCCTTCGCTCTCTCGCTCACTCACGCGCTCTCGCTGCCACGCGCACGCTGCCGGCTCTCGCTCTCGTTCCCAGCAGCATAGGTTACGTCGCCGATCATCGCGGTGGTAGCTCCTGAGATACTCCTTCTCCTTCTCCTTCTCCTTCTCTCCTCCAAGGCGCTGTGGTGCTCGGGTGCTCGATAACGATGAGTCAGCTATCAGGGTCCGATAGCATGGACTCGCATTCGTCGCTGTCGATCGCGTTGGATCAACCTGCGCGCACGCCGTCGCCCATGTTGTTTGCGAGCGGCTCGCCGAGCTCCTCCTCGCCGCCTCACTCGCCACCGAATGGCGGCAACGACGGCGACGACAATGCCGGCCAGACAGCAACAGCTCCTGTCTCGAACACCAACGGCTCGAGCGGTCGCGCGCCGGTGCTGACCGACCAGTATGCGCGCCAGTTGGCGCAGCTCGCCGCCTCGCGGCCGCTGGTGCCACCGCCGTCGGACGACTCTGGGCCCGTTGCTCTCATCACTGGCATCACGGGCCAGGACGGCAGCTACCTCACCGAGTTGCTGCTCTCCAAGGGCTACACCGTGCACGGCATCGTGCGTCGCTCGTCGTCGTTCAACACCGGCCGCATCAACCACATCTACAAGGACAAGCATCTCAACGATGTTCGTACGTCGGTCGGCCGGCTGCCGCCGTCGCTGCCGTCGCGTCCTCACACGCTCGCACCATCACAGGCATGATCCTACACTTTGGAGAGATCACCGACACGACTCGCATGGTGCAGATCGTGTCGATGGTGCGGCCGCGAGAGGTGTACCATCTGGCGGCGCAGAGCCACGTCAAGGTGTCGTTCGAGATTGCCGAGTACACGAGCGACGTCACGGGCATCGGCACCGTGCGTGTGCTCGAGGCCATACGTCTCGTCGATCCAACCATACGATTCTACAATGTACGACTCTAGCGACGCTGCCGCTCGCTCGCAATCTCGCAATCTCGCCTGGTTGAGCGCCGCCGCTGCCGCTGACACGGCCGCGTTCGCAGGCGGCCACGAGCGAGCTGTTCGGCAAGGTGTCGCACGTTGGCATCAAGCAGAACGAGGAGACGCCGTTCCATCCGCGCTCGCCGTACGCGACCGCCAAGCTGTTCTCGTACTGGTCGACCATCAACTATCGCGAGGCGTACGGCATCCACGCCTCGAACGGCATCCTGTTCAACCACGAGAGCCCGCGACGCGGCCCGACCTTCGTCACGCGCAAGATCACGCGCGCCATCCCGCGCATCCTCCGCGGCATCCAGCAGTGCTTGTATCTCGGCAACCTCGAGGCGCAGCGCGATTGGGGCCACGCCAAGGAGTACGTCGAGGCCATGTGGCGCATGCTGCAGCAAGACCAAGCCGGCGAGTACGTGATCGCCACCGGAGAGGCTCATTCAGTGCGCGAGTTCGCCGAGCTGGCCTTCGAGTTTGCTGGCATTCCTATACGGTATCGATCCATATGCACACACACACCTGTGCCTGTGCCTGTGCAACGCGGCCGAGTGACACCATATGGATTGTGGCGTGGGGGATTCATTCAGCTGGGAGGGATCGGGCTTGGACGAGGTCGGCATCAACGCCAACACGGGCGCCGTCGTGATCCGTATCGATCAGAACTACTATCGGCCTGCCGAAGTCGATTACCTGTGTGGCGATGCCTCGAAGGCGCTGCGCGATCTTGGCTGGGAGAGCAAGACCACCTTCAGGGTACGTCGTGACTCGTGCGCTGTCGAGCCGCAGCCGTCATGGCTCTCGTTCTCAAACACTCGCGACTGTCGATCCATGGATACATACAGGATCTTGTTCGCGAGATGGTCGAGCATGATATCAAACGAATCGATTGCGGCGACTTTTACAGCTAGCCGTCGCGATACTGTTGCGCGAGCACTCACGCGAGCACGCACACACACACACGAGAGAGCTCCATTGCTTTGTACACTTGTTCAGCTGCTTATTGTTACGTGCTTACTGGCTCGCAAGGTCTTGGTGTCTTGCTGCTGCTGCTTCTGCTGCTTCTTCTTCTGCTACTTGCATCGGTATTAGTGTTGTATTGACTACGATCGTGCGCGTTTTGATCCGAAACATAATGAGTGTAATTCAAGAGAGACCCTTATACACCAACGAGCTACTACTTTAATCCAATCCGATCGATGAGCTACCTGCCTGATGTGATGGCGAACAACTAGAAACGCCCACCGAGGTGTGAGGCGGGCGCAGTGCCTTGATGCAGGTGTGCTTGTTCGCTCGAGCAGTCGAGAGCGATCAAGCTCTCAGCGCGTGCCAGTCGCCTCGCTGCCCGCCTCCTCCAACATCGCTCCATCTCTCCATCCATCTATCCCTCCCATTCATCTCAATCGTCTGGTCTGCTGTAGTCTCGATCACCACCGCGTCGTCTCTCTCACCACCTGCACAGCTACTTTTATTCCAGTGCTGTTGCGGCATCGATCGACACTCGCGCTCGCAGCGCCGAGTTGTATTTGTACCTCACGAGACGACAACGACGACGACACTGCTGCTGCTGCTGCTGCTGCTGCTGCTGTGTGACGCCAATCGGTCGGTCGATCTCACTCTACAGTCGTACTTCGATCGTGCCGTCGACATCATACATTGAAGAGAAGTTGATTGCGCTCGGCAAGCACGTCGAGCACGATGCGACCTCGACCAGTGAAGCCAGGTGAACCGGCAGATGCAGCGGCCGTGATCAAGAACATCATCAAGGTGGTCGAGAAGGAGCGCCTCGTGACGCCGATCAAGGTCGCCATCGAGGGCTGCGACACTCCTGTGCTGCCGCGGCAGATGCTACAGCTGCCGCAGGTGGCGGCCGTCGAGGCTCTGAGTCTCGGGCTCAATCGGCTGCAGACCCTCGAAGCCAAGCTGCCTCGTTCGGCGGCCGCCTCCGCCACCTCGACGTCATCGCCGTCGTCGCTGCTGTCGTCCTCCAAGCGAGTAGTGCCTGCAATCGACTCGGTCACGATCACGAGCCCTGACACATGGCAGGGGTCGTCACAGAGTGTGTGCTCTCCGTCGATGGTATCTCTCTGCTCATCGACATCGACCACCAGCACGACGTCAAGCTCGAGCTCGAGTTCGGCGATCAACGGAGGCACGAGTACCAATGGCATTACGCATGGCTCATCGACAAGCAAGAAGTCCTCCTCCTCATCGTCATCATCGTCGTCGTCTTCATCAGCGGCAACAGCAGCAGCAGCATCAGCGACTCGAAGCTCATCGTTGGAGCGTATGGCTCTCGCTACGCCACCAGCGACCGAGAGCACCTCGCTGCTCGTATCGTTCCCACACGTGACCCGCCTCGAGCTCCTCTACAACAATCTCTCGTACACGGCGTTCGAACTCAACCCTCTCGTGGCCATGACCAACCTGCAACACCTCGATCTCGCCAGTAATCCATTGATGCGAGTGCCCGAGTGTGTGTGCTCGTTGGCACAGCTCGCGTCGCTCAATCTCCAGAGCACTCGGATCTCGCAGCTTCCCGAGTCGTTCTCACAGCTGCGCAAGCTCAACACCTTGATCCTGAGCAACAACCAGCTGCCAGAGTTCCCTCAAGTCTTGGCCGCTCTACCGAGCTTGACGACGCTTCATCTCTCGAGCAATCGCATCCAACATCTCGACCATGCCATTGGTACACTTGCTCCGCAATGGCGACACCGTGCGTCATCTCTGATACATGTCAACTCGTGCTGCGCCAATGTAGGTCAGATGCAGAATCTGAAAGAGCTGCATCTATGTTCGTCGGGATTAAGAGAAGGTCTCGAGCACCTGGCATCACTCTCACAGCTCGTCATGGCCAACATTGCTTGCAATGACGTGCGCCAAGTGCCAGAAACAGGTACCAACCTCTTGTGCTCTTAAGCGCTTACTTGGACGTGGCTATTGAGAGCTTTTCGCCTGATGCAATTCGATGCGATTCGGTGCAACTGAATAGTGAAGCACATGATCCGCCTGCGGACACTCGATCTCTCATTCAATCTCATCGAAACAGTCGATCCCAACTTGTTGATCGAGCTCGGTGGCAACGAGCTGCGTACCTTGAATCTCAATGGCAATCCAGTGCACATCATTCTCGAGGAGCGCATTGTTGATGAACAATCGGCAGCAGTGCCACACTGCAGCAGCACTGACGATGCTGTTGCTACGAGTGTCGATCCTGGATCGTTGGCAGCCGACACAGCAGTAACAACAACAGCAACAACAACAACTCCAACAACTCCACCAGAAGGAGATGAGTCGAACCGTGCAATCGAGCAATGCAACGACGTTCCAGAGGTTTCTTCGAATGACTCGATACCAACGGCAACAGCAGCACCACCACCGCCACCACAAGAAACAGAACACAATGCCACGGCTGACACGGCGACTGATACGATCGATGCGACGTCACTCAATGGCTCGAGCGCGTTTCCGACATGGCCACCGAATCCAAGCGTTGACGAACAAGCACTCGAGCCGCCACACGACGAACCTGCTCTAGAAGCCACCGCCACCAATACGACTCACTCCAAGTCGTCACCGGCTTCTCTACCGGCCTTGCCGGAGGCGTCTGTACAGATTGTCGAAGTTCAGCGTCGAGGTTCAACAGGGAGCGCCAGCTCTCCGATCCGGCTGCCCAAGGATGCCATCTCCTACAACCTCTCCGTCTCTAGGCCCGAGCAACTCACGCTGCCGTCGCTCATTGTCGATCGCCTGTACCTCGGGTATCGACTCGGTTGTTGTGAGTGGATGGCTTGGTCGTTGGCTGTGAGCTTATACCACTGTTGTTGAATGTTGTTTGCGTGCGTACGTCCTGTTGTTGGTTTGCAGATGCCAAATGTCGGCACGCAATCGTCTCTGGATGCAAAGCGTCGGTATCACGTCGGTTGTGACGGTCGCAGATGGCATTGAGCCCGTGTACCCAACCACGTTTGCGTACATGGTGATCCGGCTGTGGGACGTGCCGTCGGCCAACATCTACCAGCACTTTCCGGCCGCGCTACAGTTCATTCGCGCGGCGCATGACCGTGGCGAGTCGGTGCTCGTGCATTGGTGCGTCTGCTCTATGCGCCATCGTGTCTCGGTGCCGAACGCGCGTCACTCACACTCGTACAGCCACCAAGGAATCTCGCGAAGTGCGTCGGTCGTGCTGGCATACTTGATCGCCTACCACAAGATGACACTCGGAGACGCGTTTGCGCATGTCCGAGCCGCACGTCCCGTCATCTGTCCCAATTTTGGTACGAGGCATCCCGTGGCAGGGCAGGGTGCGATCGAAGCGTGATGTGACGCCAGTCTTACTCTCGGATGGCACGGCAGGGTTCACGAAGCAACTACTCAAGTGGGAACGACACGTGAAACGCAGTAATACCGACCGGTGTCATGTCATGTAACGGCAACAATCACGATCGCGCGCAAGAGAGAGCATGCAACGAGGCTGACGAACAGCTTGTAATATAGTGGCAATGTGTACGCTACATGACGAGCGACGAGAGAGCGGAGCGAAAGACACAGTACAAGCATGCAGGAGGTGACGCAAGGAGAAGAAGGGCGCTGTTGTGACCGCAAGAGTGAGTAGCACGAGTAGCACGGGCATACAAGATAGAGAGGCTTCTTAGGCGCTAGCCTCCTCGGGTGCGGCCGTGGTGGTGCTGGTGGCAGCGGCATCATCAGCAGCAGCAGGAGCAGGAGTAGCAGCACCAGCGTTGTTGGGGTTGCCGTGACGCAGCGTTCGCTTCCACTCTTCGTAGTTCCACTCGATCTGAAGACGACCACCGAACTTGGCATCGAGGTGTTCGAGGTCAAAGTAGTCCTCCATGGTCTCTTGAAGCTCGGACTTCTTGTAGAAGTTGACCTTGCCTTGCGTGATGGGATCGATGAAGCCCTTGACGGCCTTCCAGATCATTTGGAAGACTGCCGGCGAGTTGATCAAGAACACCTTGCCGAGCGTCTCAGGATAGTAGGCCTGGAAGGTCTTGATGAACTCGATCGAGCACTTGATGGCCGGCTGGATTTGGTTCGATTTCTGGAACGAGCAACAGCAACAGCCAGAGAGAGAGAGAGAGAGAGCACAGCAGCAGCACCAAGATACGAGGTTAACAACGGGTTGGGTGGAGTCTCGTCATCAGGCGGCACACGTACGAAGTCGCGATCGGTAAAGTCGAAGAACCAAACGGACTTCTCGGTGGCATAGCGGGCAGAGTCGGCACGCGCGGCAATCTCCTCGAGCAAGAACACCATGTGCTTGAAGCGCACGTCGTCGAACGGCGTCTTGTCGAGCGCCGTCTTAAAGTACACGATCGGACGACCGAGCATGTCCTTGGCGTCGGTGACGATGAACTTGCCCGACTCGGCCTCGCGCTCGACGTCGTCGATCGTGATCGACAAGGGCTTGAACTGTAGGTCAAGCGCAGTGTGAGTGAGAGCGAGAGTGGCTGCCAGGCGCGATGCCACGAGAACCGCGAACCTCGGAGCGCCACTTGAGCGTGTCATCGAGCTGCTTGAAGGCATCGTCGACCACCCAGTTACGAGCCTTGAGGAAGCGCAAGTAGGTGTTGTCGGTGAGCCAGTTGCGGATCGACTCGTCATACGCACGCTGCTCAGGTAATCGTACGCCAGTATCATGTGTGAGTATCGACGAGTGGTACCAATGAGAGAGAGCACGGTACCTCCTCGACCACGGCCTGCGTGCGAGCCTTGAGCTCCTGGTACTTGGTGAGCTCCTCGGGAAGGAGCGACGCAAACGGATCCCAGACGCCCTGCTCGCGCACGATAGACAGAGCCACAATGAGTGGGTGTTAGCTTGCAGGCCACAAGACGAAGACGACGGCGACGACGGAATCGTGCGGGGGCGCGTACATTGACGAACACGGGCGGTACTGTGCCCTCCATGGTGTAGCGCACCGAGCGGAACCAATCTTCCTTCTCCTCGGGCGTCGAGCACTCGAACTCGAACTCCTTCTTGGGCGTGATGAAGCGCCACTTGACTGCATTGGTGGCGGTAGTAGCCACAGAGAGAGAGAGAGAGACGTCAGGGTCGGCAACGAGGAGGTAGGCGACGCTCTTTGGCGTACCGGGATCGGCAGTCGGCGGCACACGGAACTCGGCCTTCAACTTCATCAAGTAGATGAGCTTGTACTTCTACAAGGTCGCTCAGGCAGCATCGACGACGGAGATCGAGAGCGCGTTCGGAGCGTCGTGAGCCACGAGCGAGCGCGAGAGGCGGGAGGTGTCAGAGCAGCGAGCGTACGTCGTCGGCAGGCGCCTCGGTCAACAGGAGGATGTTGTTGAGCAGGAAGAGGTACACGGCCTCGCCCTCCTTGCGGCCGCTCCACACGACGGGGCCCTCCTTGATCAATCGCGTGCATCCCTTGATGTCCTGTGCGTGGGTGCGTGCGACAGCCAAGGTGAGCGAGGTTGATGCAGAGAGCGAGCGGGAGAGCGAGGTTGAATGGGTTGGCGCATACCTTGCCGGCGGATGTGGGAAGGATAGCCTTGGCGACACGGGCAACGTCTTCAGCCATGATGATGATGACGATGTTGTTGTAGTTGACGGGGATCGAGGCTCTACGGTACCAGCGGCGATGCGAGAGCGAGAGCGGCAGCAGCAGAAGAACGAGAGAGCTGCCTCTCCTACCCTCTACAACCTCTCTCTGAGCCTTCACTGCGCCTGCCCTGAGCCGGAGGACCCTGTGGCTCTCCTGTGCTCTCCGCTACTGCACGCCGACCAATGTCCGCCCATACTCCACCGCTCCAACCCGCACGATCTCGAGGTCTCCCAATGCCACGCTCGATCGGCAATGCCACCAACCCAGCGCCACTCCAACAAATCCACCTGCGACGATGACCCATAAAGCACGGCCTCCGGCGCCTCAAGCGACATCTTGTGCCTCGAGCGCCGACCTCTGCGGCTCAGGAGATGGAGAAGAAACCCCACCGAAGCTCATCACACACGGCAGCGGCGGCATTCGTGTCGACCGCAGCAGCAGAGAGCGCAGCGGCCGTCGTCGTCGACGCCAGCAGCAGCGCATCCTCCTCCATTGCTTTGGGCGAAAGTCCTCGGACAACGCGGTAGCAAGTACCGCCGGTAATGCGGCTTCTGCGCCCGCATCGACCGCGACCAAGAGCGCCGCACGCGTTGGCCACGACGGCCTGCTCGCCTCCGGGAGGGCAAGGTCGGAGCCAGTGCGGTAGCAGCGGATCGGTGCGCGACGCGGCAGAACGTCATAGCACAGTCATGGGTTTGGCGCCCGTGTTCCGGAAGCTGGTCGTGACCGGACATGCGCAGCAACTCAACGAGGCTTACTCTCTCTCACTCTCTCCTCACGGCCACCTCTATCTATCTATCTATATCTATCTGTATATCAATCGTTCCTCTTCTTTTTTTGCATGAGCCCTGGGTATCGATACCGACGAGGACCTGGTGTACCGACGAGGACCTGGTGTCGAGTGACTTGACGAGACGACACGCACACTCGCTGTTCGTGTCACTCTATTTGCTTCTTGTCTTCCTGCTGAGTGAGCGAGTGGGTGGTGCCATGACCTCGACCTATGTGGCATCTCCCGTGCTGCGGCCGATGGCCAAAGCTTGCCGCGACGGCAGCGGCGATGACTGTCTGACGCTGGCGCTGTATCTGCTGGGTGGCACCTCGCACCAAGTCGAGGCGCATCACCAAGGCGCGCTCGATGCGCTCGAGCGTGCGTGCGACGCCAACTCGCGTCTCGGCTGCCGAGTGCTGGGCGACCTCTCGCCCTCCTTTCGCTGGTGGGCGTACGAGCGTGCGTGCAACGCTGGCGACGCCGAGGCGTGTCTCAAGTACGCCACCAAGCCCGGTCTCCAGCTGCCTGGCCCGCAGCCCACGCCGACCGAGAGCGCCCTCCAGGCTGCCGCTCGAGTCGCCGCTCCTGCTGAAGCGCATCATCAACATCTCACGCAGCAGCGACAACAGCAGCAACCTCAACAGACGACCAGCCAACAACAAACACCCCTGGCTGCGATACCCGCTGTGCCGCCGACGGCCATGATGCAGCGGTTCGTGGCTCGTCGAGGAGCGCCACTCTTCGAGTCGCCCTTCTACACGATCCAGACCTTGATGCCGCTCTCGAGCTCGGTTCCGAGCCCCGTGCATCCGCTGGTCGCCACCTCGATGGGCAACTTGAGCGCCAGCTGCTTCGAGCACACCGCGTCGGACGCCGACGACCTGCCGCCGCTGCATCTCTCGCGCTCGCTGCAGCGCGCCAACGACTGCTCGGTGCTGTTCTCGCTGCCTACCGTCAACCCGCGCTATCGCACGCTCGCGTACCACAACGCCACCACCATCCTGCAACGCCTCTGCACCCAGCGTTGCTCGACTCCGCTCGAACAACAGGAGGACCCCAACATCATGCCCGTGTGCACGCTGCTCGGACGCAACCTGCTTGCTTTCGAGCGGCAGCAGCAGCAGCAACAGCAGCAGAAGGACGAGCAGCACGCGCACGAGGAGCTTGCTGCCCCTGCTGCTCGTGAGGCCTTCCAACGCGGCTGTCAGGCCGGTGAGTACGCTGCGTGCACCGAGCTCGCCTTCCTGACGATCGGCCCGCACGATCTACCGGTGCTCGAGTCGCGCTCCAAGGACAGCGCCTACGGCAATCCACAACTGTACGCCACGCAACTGCCGGTACCCGAGTTCGCCAAGGTCGCGAGTGCCATCGACTCGCTCACCGCTGCATGTCAGCTCGATCCGCGCGGCTGCGTGATGCTCGCTCGAGCGTACGACTTTCTCGCCCAGAACCCGACCGAATCCACCGAGGAGCAGCTGCGTCACGTGCAGCTCGCCAAGACTGCGTTTGCTCGAGCGTGCACCAAGGCCTCCGATCGTCCATCGTGTGCTCGACTGAGCGTGCTCGACAAAGTAAAGACCACGTAAGATCAGCTATCGTCGTTGTTGTCGTTGTTGTCGTTGTCGTCGTCGTTGTGGTCTTTTATCGAGATATCGAGGCTACTGACAGCATATCATGAGAACGGGTCGCGCTCTGCCGGTGCCGGTTGCTCCGGTATCAATGTGCCTCCCATGATCTCATTCAGGTGCTTGGCTTGTACGTTGATCGATTCGAGATGCACCTCGCCGAGCCGCAGCTCGAACGCGATCACCTCTGGATCGCTCTCGTGCTGCAGACGTCGGAACTCGCTGCGCGCCTTGGCTCGCACCCACTCTCGTCGGTTGTCGGTCGGCATCTTGGTGCCAGCACGTAGAATCGATCGATACAACCAGAGCGCCTTTTGTGATGTCGCGAGTGACATGGTGTTCGTGGTCGTTTGGTGTGATATCACTTACTGGAGGATGACAGGTTGCTTGTTGTTGAGGTTGGTTGTTTGATGATGGTGAGGTACTCGGACTCGGAGTGCACTACTACTCGAGTCGCATGAACAATGTGATACACAACTGTGGCTCTCGGCTCCTGCGTCAATCTCTAGACCCTATCCATGATCACGTACACACATACACACATCGGCACATACAACAACATGAGAGATTCAGTCAGCATAAGTCGGTATCGGTACGATCTCTCATGGATTGTGCGATGCGCACGCACAGAAGCAGCAGCTGGTGCTTGAAGAAAGGAGCAGGATGAAGACTGAGGACGTCTCCCTCCTCTGGTGGATTTTGGGCTTTGTATGCGAGTAGGGTTTTCCTCTGAGAATCCAGAGGGGGCTCACATTCATTCTCTCGTTGCCCTCGCGCCATCAACATCATCAACCTCACAATCGCTGCATCAAACCAACACTGTACCTACGCTCACGTAACCAACCCACCCACCCACCCACCGAACGAACTACTGCTACTACAACCACCGTCATCACTCCTTGATTCATCAACCCACTCTATCACTCAGAATCGAGAGCGATATCTCGTGAGGATTCGAGTACGCGCGTCATCATCATCAAGAAGGCATCAACCTGGTCGCGATCTATCAATCAATCAATCTATCTATCTATCAATCTCGCTCGCGTGGCCGCCGTGCTCGGCGAGCCACTCTCACGTCTCTTAGCAAACCCACCAACGACCTCCTGGATTGATCGATAGCCTGATAGACAGCCGAGCATCGCCATCATTACCAAGTCTCTTTCGCGCTGTCGTAGCCGCTGCACTCGGCGTACGTACGACCGCCACTGCCGACCATGATCAAGTTCTTCCTGGGCCTGCGTGGGCAGCGGGCCGATGAGGCCGCCGCCGCTGCTGCCGCGGCTTCTATCACCGATAGCGGTACCGACAACACCACCACACCGACGACAGCTGGCTCCGATGCAACCACACCATCGACCGACCTCGACGACTCCGACGCCGACACCACCGCGGCGT